>Ga0209172_10002112_pt1 | contig 37095 bp, 23 predicted proteins | sample LarsenN4metaG_FD_184113 | JGI IMG/M metagenome (GOLD analysis project Ga0209172, IMG submission 184113) | Hot spring sediment bacterial and archeal communities from British Columbia, Canada, to study Microbial Dark Matter (Phase II) - Larsen... ... | reverse complement strand
AGGCCGTCGCGGGGCAGGCAGCGAATCGGTAAAAACCACAGCAGCCACATCCTGGTCGTCGTCTTTTACAGGTTTGGTCAGGCGCGACTGCTCTTCTTTCGTACTCGGTGGCGCCGGCGCCAAAAGGTATTCGGGAACCTGAAAGAGCCAACCTGAAGGAACCGGGGCGCTGGAGTCTGCTTTCGCAATTTCGGGTTCCACAGGCGGTTTTTCAGGAATAATGGACGAATTGTCAATTTCCGGTTGGGGTGGCACGGGCAATCCAGCCTGCCGGTAAGTGAGTTCGCGGTAGCGCGTGATGCGGGCTGGCGCGACAGTGGCAGGGTCAGGTTTTTGGGTGTAAAAAAAGGTTTGGCCGTTCCGATAAATTGCTTCCACAAGTCGCCCGCTTCTGAACGAAAGATGTTGTTCGGCGATGTTGCGGTCGTAATTTGTCTGATTCCAGGTGCGGGCTCTTTTTTTGAAAACGGGGGAAAAACGAATGCTGTCAATTTGGGTCGAGTCAATATTTTTCAACACCGTGTCCACCGGAGCCAGGAACTCCAGCACTCGCTCCATCGGCCATTCGCCAGGGTTTTTATCGTCGAGCGCCTTGACTTCCGCGCCATCTTTCAGATAAATGACGGCCTGATTGTAGGCAAGGTATGGCTCCAAATAACCGGCCTGCCGATTGGCAATGCCATTTTCATCGCTCAAAAAAGCGAAATGTGTGCTGTCAACGCCGACAGGATTCCGCTCGTCGAACATGGGCGTGCGGGTGATGCGTACGAGTTCGGCGTCGCGGCTTTCGAGGTCGAAAAAGAAAATATCGAAGCGATTGAGCGGCAAAACGGTGTCGAGTCTTTCGGTCACGAGCGTGTCGGACACACGATTGCTGCTGAACAAAATGCCTTTGCGGCCATCGAGTACAGTGGGCATAGCGTCGAGGTCGTCCCAAAAATCCTGCGTGAGGCGTTCGGTCTGCTTCGTGACGGTGTGGTAAATGAATAGGTCGGAATAACCACGCACAGCGCCTGAAAAAACGAGGTCAATCTGGTTGATATATTCGAGGCTGAAAACGCGTTGAAATTCGGGCGAAAGATCGCGGATTTCCTTTTTCGTTTTTTTAGTCGAAAGGTCGAGTACGGCGATTCGGGGAATGTCGCGTCGCTCGAATAGTACGGCAAGTCGTTGGTTGTCGGGGTTCCAGGCCAACTGCGGGTAATTGTAGTCGGTCGTTTGCAAAGCATTGCGGGCACCGCCTTTCATCACGCGCTGGCGTTTGCCGGTTTCGAGGTCTTGCACCCATATGCGCCATTTGCCGATGTCGTTGCTCACCCACGCGATACGTTTGCCGTCCGGGCTGATTTTTACCTGACTGAGCGGGTGTTTTCTTTTGTTTTTTATCTTGACTTTCGTTGTTTCGTCGGGTGTTCGAAGCGATTTTGACTCTTCATCATAGCGTTTTTCAAAATAATCGAGCATCAGTTCGGTCGTCCGGCGGTAGCCATTGCCGAGTACGTAGAGGAAGCCTGCATCTACGCTCCGGTTGATGCGGGTGAGATAAAGCAGATTGCTGACTGTGCCGCGCCCGTAATGCAGGCCGATGTAGTACCAAAATGCGTGGCCTGCGAGGCGGGGATGATCTTTGGCGAGTTTGTCGAACGTCGTGTATTTGCCGGAGAGAATGAGGTTGCGCAGTTGATTGTCGTATTCGGTGCTCCATTCTTCGCCGCAGTAGGCTGTGAGGCCGTTGGTGTACCAGCCGGGAAGATTGAGCAGCACGGCATTTTGTACGATTTCCTGCAAATTGGAGCCGAACAGCATGGAGTTTATAAGTACGCCTGCCACGCCTTCGCGGATTTGGGCGCGCAGGTGATTGTGGTTGCCGTCAAAAAAAACGAAGACTTTGTTGCCCACTACTTTGGTCTCTCCGGCTCGTAATTGGAAAATTTCGTCTTCGCCGATATTGCTTTGTTTGAGGTCGGTGAGGTCGCAAAAAACGAGCATTTCGATTTTGTCGGTCATCTGGTGCTCGAGCATTTGCTGCAGGGTCGGAAAATCGTATTCGGCCATTTGAAGGGCCGATTGCGCCACATTGCGGGCGTCGCCGTACCAGTATGTGACAAAATTCGAGGTTTCGTAGAGCATCCATTCGTCAATCTGCCGGTTGAACTGGACGCGGTTTTTGCCAAAAGAAGTTTGGGAAGTGGTTTGGGCAAAGAGGAAAAGTGGCAAACATGCAAAAAAGAAAAGTCCAAGCGCCCGGAATCCGGCGTAAAGTGCCCAAAGTCGAAATGTTTTATTCATAGCCGCGCAGTTTTTGAGTGGGTAAAATGGCGCAAGTCAGTTTTGAAGGTAAAAGTGAGACATTTGTTCGGAAAGATAATGACTCGGACTGGCAAAACGTACGGCGGGGAAAAAAGATTTTGAGGCAAAGCAGGATGAATTGCGTTTGTCGGACTTGTTTGAAAATTCTTCCTTTTTTCCACCCTGAAATTTTACCTTTGCACCTGCTTTTTTGAAAACTACCTGATTTTCGGAATTAAAACTTTGATTTTCAACTAATTAAAATAAAATGGCTTTAATCGGACAGATTCGTAAGAACGGTTGGATACTCATCGCCCTGCTGGCTTTGGCTTTGGGAGGGTTCATTTTGATGGACGTCATGCAGAATGCGAGCAATTACTCCGCCGCCGACATTAATACGCTTGGCAAAGTGAACGGCAAGGAAATCAAGCGCAGCGATTTTGAATATTATCAAAGCCTGATCTACACCAACGCAGAAAATCCCTACCAGGCTCGTCAGCAATCCTGGGATTATTTTGTCGAAAACGCGATCATCAATCAGGAAGCCGAAGCGCTTGGCCTTGGCGTGGATCGCGAAGAGTTGCGCGACCTCGAGTTTGGTACGGTGCTCAGCCCCGTCATCATGCAACGTTATCGCACGCCGGAGGGCCAGCCCGACCTGAATTATCTCAACCAGGTAAAAACCGCGATTGATAACGGCCAACTCGGCCAAATGGACCCACGCTTCAAAGCGTCCTGGGCCGAACAAGAGAAGGAAATCATCAAAGACCGTCTTGAATCCAAAGTGATGGCGATGGTCACCAAAGGCCTGTACGCACCGAAATGGCAAGCCGAGATGGTGTTTCGCGAAAACAACGAACGCCTTGATTTTCGCTATGTTCGTATTCCTTTCGACAAGGTGAAAGACGAAGAAGCGCCTGTGACAGACGCTGACTATCAGACTTTTTTGAAAGAAAACCCGAAGCTTTATAATCAACAGGAAGAAACGCGCATCGTCAGTTACATCACCTTCGATGTGATTCCTACACCTGCTGACAGTGCTGTAGCCCGCGACGCGGTAGCCAAACTGGTGGAAGGTCTTCGCACTGCGCCAAATGATTCGACTTTCGCAGTGTCGAATAATGGCACGTACGATCCCGCCTACAGAGTCAAGAGCGAATTGCCCTCTCGCGTGGCCGATACCCTGATGAAATTGCCACTCGGTACCCTGCTGGGCCCTTATGTGGATGGCAACACCTGGAACATCGTCAAAATTATTGACCGCAAACAAGTCCCCGACTCCGTGCGGATCAGCCATATCGCTATGCAAAATACGCCGGACAACGAGCGTCGTATTGACAGCCTGCTCAATTTGCTGAATACAGGTCAGGCTCGTTTCGATTCTTTGGCGGCACGTTTCAGCCAGGATACGAAATCCTCTACTAAAGGCGGCGACCTCGGCTGGATTGCCCGTACGCCGGAAGGCAACGACCTCGCCAACCTCATTTTTTACAAAGCCGAACAAGGCAAATTCTACCGCCTGAAAAATCCGCAGGCCTTGCAGATCGTGCAGGTGACGGGAAGGAAATTTGACAAAAACGAAACTGGTGTCAAAGCCGTGTTTCTCAGCCAGCGCATCGAACCCAGCAAGAGTACACAGGATGCGGTGAAAGACAAAGCCGTTGCATTGGTACAATCTGCCAAAACCCTCGAAGCGGTGACTACGGCAGCTGTGCAGCAGAGCCTCCAGGTACTGACCAGCGCGCCGCTGAAATCATCTGATTTCAATGTGGGCATTTTGGGTAGCGGCGACGACGCTCGCGAAATCGTCCGTTGGGCATTCGATAAAAACACAAAACTGAACTCGGTCAGTGCTGAAGTTTTTGCCTTCCGCGATGCCGCAGGCGGTTATTTCGACAGCAAATACGTGGTGGCTGCGCTTAAAGGAATTTCGCCCAAAGGCCCTGCTACCGTAGCGGCACTCAAAGCCAATCCGGAAGCCGACCAGAAAGTCAAGAATCGCAAAAAGGCTGAAGTTATCACCAGCAAAATGGTGCAGGCTGCCGGCGACCTCGCCGCCATTGCCAACACTTGGGGTGTCCAGGTGGATACCGCTCGCGGTACTTCCATGTCGCAGGCCGGTTCCGAGCCGCGTGTAGTAGGCACGGCTTTCTCCCTCGCTAAAGACGCGGTGAGCGCACCTGTGGTCGGCAACAGTGGCGTGTACGTTATCTCGCCTCTGACCGACAAGCCGCAAATTCAGTTGCCTGCCGACCTGACACTTTTCCGTCGCCAGGCTGTTTCCACGGCGATGTCCACACTCCGCATCAGCCTGATGGATGCCATGAAAAAAGCGGCTGAAGTGGACGATTTCAGAGGCAGGTTTTATTGAGGTCGTTGAATTTTCGATTTTAAAAAATATCCCCTTCGGTATTTTTCCGAAGGGGATATTTTTTTCAAAACCACCTTACCACCCCCTCCAGCATCCATCTTACCCAACCCGGATGTTTGCTGTAGGGCGGCAAAAAGAAATTAGTGACAGGCAAGATCCTGTTTTGTCGCGTCACTCCACGCGCGTTGGTGAATTCCAGAAAGCCGAATCGCCCATGCGTTTTACCAATACCGCTGTTGTTGATGCCGCCAAACGGCAGGTTGGGATTGTAAAAATGCGTACCACAGTCGTTTACGGTCACATCGCCGTTGCGGGTTTCCTCCAACACATATTTAATATGGTGTCGGTTGGCGCTCCAGAGATACATCGCCAGCGGGCGCGGGCGGGCGTTGATGTAGGCAATCGTTTCTTCTAATTGGCGATAGGGCCGAATCAGCAAAACCGGCCCGAAGGTTTCTTCCTGCCAAATGGTCGCTTCTTCCGGCACTTGGGTCAATACTGTCGGCTCGATGTAGCGCGTGGCGGCGTCGGAGCGCCCGCCGAGTACTACGGTTGCCCCGCGCTGCACAGCATCTTCCAACAAGGATTTCAGCCGGCTAAAATGCCGCTCGTGAATGATGCGGCACACGTCGGGCGAGGCTTGTCGCGCTTCTGGCGAGTCGCCGTAAAACTGCTTTATTTTTTCCACGATTTTTTCCGTCAGGCGCTCGCAGACGCTTTCGTGTGCCAGCACATAATCCGTCGCGATGCACGATTGCCCGGCGTTCATCACTTTGAGCCAGGCGATTTTGGCTGCGGCCGTGTCGAGGTCGGCGCTTTCGTCCACGATGGTCGGGTTTTTTCCGCCCAGTTCGAGCGTGACGGATGCCAGGTGATTCGCCGCCTCGCGCATCACGATTTTACCGATGACCGGGCTGCCGGTGAAAAAAACATGGTTAAACGGCAATTTGAGCAACTCCTCCGCTACCGTCGCATCACCTTCAAACAACGCAACTTCTTCCGGCGGAAAACACTCGGCTATAATTTTTTTCATTACCGCCGCACTTGCCGGGGCGAATTCGGAAGGCTTTAGAATCACGCAGTTGCCGGCAGCGATGGCCGATATAAGCGGTGAAAGTGTCAGATTGACCGGAAAATTCCAGGGCGAAAGAATAAGGCATACACCTTTCGGCTCGTACACGATTTCTGACGAAGTGCCGAACAACACCATCGGCGTGCTTACCTGCCGAGGAGCCATCCAGCCGCGCAAATGACGGATGGTGTGACGGATTTCGCCATTCACTACGCCGAGTTCGGAAATATTCGTTTCGGTCGTGCTTTTGTTCAGATCCTGCCTTATTGCCTCGGTAATTTCGGTGCGGTAGCGCAACATCGCATCGTGGAGCCTGCGGAGTTTGGCGATGCGTTCGCGCGCGCTCGTGCGCGCCACCGCGAACTGGTGTCGCTGCTGAAGGTGAAAAATGCGTTGAAGTTCCGTTTTCAGGTTGGAAGGCAAGGGCAACGTATGGACTGCTTCAGACATAACGAAGGAAATTTTGGGTAAATGTCGTGTATTTTTTAGTTCTCATGCAGCATCCCTTATTTACCAACATTGCCATGTGTAAAACGCAGCATCCCAGCCGTTTTTTCTTTGAAAGCAACCATTCCAAAAGATTTTCGACCAGAAAGTATCTTTTGCAACAAAGCATTTTCAGTACAACAAATTTTGTTGAAGAGGGTTAATTCAGGAGGAAAAGTAATTTTTCGACGAAATGAAAAAATTTTCAGGGAAAAATGTTTGTGTGAATTATCAGAAAACAGCTAACATTGGGTGTTGAAAAACCAACCATTGTTCTTTCTCATTTTTGGGACATACCAAGGCAAACCCGCGGCAACGGAAGTCAGAAAGTGAATTGCTAAAATCGGCTAAGTCCGGTTATTTTCCAGAACGTCATTCAACGTCACGACCCGTTGCCGCGTTTTTATATTCTAATCAATAGACGAGGTGTCGTCGCTCCTTAAAGCCAGTGATTTCCAAGCCTTTTTCCAAGTTTCACCTTTAAAATTTAGTGTGTGTATGATGAACATTAGTGTTAAATCCGTGCATTTTCACGCAGACCAGAAACTGGTAAATTACATCGAGAAAAAAATCAGCCGACTGAACCGCTATTTCGACCGCACCAACATAGAAGCAGAGGTACACCTCAAACTTCAGGACAACGGAGGGCGGGTGCAGGATAAAATCACCGAAGTGAAACTGCATGTGCCCGGCGGCTGGATGATGGATAAAAAAACAAGTAAAACTTTTGAATCCGCCATAAATGCTTCTGTGGACACGCTTAGAAGACAGCTCTTGCGCCACAAAGAAAAAACGAATGGTCACGGGCGAATCATAGAAGAATAAATCCTATGCGGAACATGATTCCGCTCATACACAGCCGCAATACAAGGCTGGAAGCCCGGTCTCCCACGTCCGGGCTTCGTTTTTTGTAAACATTACGTAATTAAGCGCTGTTTTTGCTGCGGTGTTTCCCGGAAATACTACTTTCGCAGTCATAAATTTTTTCAATTGCAGAAAAAATCATCGTTGCAGCGAGCGGGGGCGTTGTTTTTAGCCCTTATTTTCACCACCGTATGGGCGGTGAACAGCCTCCATGATTTCTTTCTGCACCACGAGCACCCCGTTTGTGAAGAATCCTATGCGGGGTCCAAAGGTGTGCACATTCACGACGAGCGGTACGAAGCGCACGGTTGTTCGCTGTGTGCATTGTTGCTGTCGCCTCCCGCGCTCGTAGCGCTTTTATCGCTTCCGGCGTTGCACGCCAAACTACCCGATTCGGAATCGCCAAACTTTTACCACACGCTACTGCATTCCAAAACAGTCTGCGATTCTGTTTTGCTGCGAGGGCCGCCTGTGCTCTGATTGTCCCCTTTTCCTTTTTCTCATTTTGAAAATACCGAAGCGGCAGGGTGACTGCCCCAATGGGTTGTATTCCTCCGTTTCGTTGTGTCGAAATGACGATTGACTTTGAAAATCAATTGCCTGATTTTCAGTTTTCTTCTATCAATTTTCTACGAAAATGTTTGACAGCAAAGCCATTTTTTCTGGCTTGTGCCTGCTATGTGCAACCGTGCTGAACGCTCAGGATTGCCACATCGCGCTGCGCGGCCATGTCACGGAGGCCGATACCAAAGAACCATTGGCCTATGCTTCGGTTTTTGTGAGAGAAATCGGCAAAGGTGCGGTGACTGATGAAAACGGCTGGTTTGCCATACCCGATTTGTGCGAAAAAACGCCCTACACGGTTGCAATCAGCCACGTCGAGTGTGCGCATTTCACCCAAGTCGTGCAGCTGACGGAAAATACGGAAATGGAATTTCGGCTCACGCACGACGCGATTTTGAACGAAGTTGTCATCCACGAAAAAGCTGTAGCGCCGCCGCCGACGCAGGCCGAAAATGTTGTGGAAAAAGCCGATTTGGAAGCCGCAAAGGGCCTAAATTTAGGCGAAACGCTGAAAAAAATACCTGGCGTGACGCTCCTCAATTCGGGCGCTACCATCGCCAAACCTGTCATACAAGGGCTGCACTCGAACCGCATCGCTATCGTGACCGACGGGGTGACACTGCAAAGCCAGCAGTGGGGCAGCGATCATGCGCCGGAAATTGACCCTTTCACGGCTGATAAAATCACGGTAGTTAAAGGTGCGGCAGGCGTTCGCTACGGCACAGGCGCCATGGCGGGCGCGGTCGTGTTGGAGCCGGCGGCTTTGCGCGAACAGGAAGGCACGGGCGGATGGCTCGCGCTTGGCGGTTTTTCGAACGGTCGGGGCGGTGTCGCTTCTGGCGCGGCGGACTGGCATTTGCCGGGTAGATCGCTGACGTTCAGGTTGCAAGGCACTGCCAAACGCAGCGGCAACCTTCGCGCGCCCGATTATTGGCTGGGCAACACCGGCGCTTCGGAACTCAATTTTTCGGCAATGGCCGACTGGAAGAAGCATCGCTGGTGGCACACTTTGAGTTTTACGCGGTTTAGCCAGAAAATCGGCATTCTGCGTGCGGCACACACGGGAAGTGTGAGCGACCTCGAGGCAGCGATTGCCAGCAATGTGCCGCGCAACAATCCTGATTATTTTAGTTACGAAATCGGTCGCCCGCGCCAGCAAGTACAACACAACGTATTGAAATACAGGTCTGAATTTCGGATCAGCGACGTTTGGAAGCTGTCAGGGCAATACAGTTTTCAGTACAATCAACGCGGAGAATACGACCGGGGCCGGAAAAGCATAACGGAGAGCGACAAACCGCAGGTGACCTTCCAACTTTGGAGCAATACACTCGACGCAGCGCTCGAACATTTGCCCATTCGACACTGGCAGGGTGGGATAGGAGTACAGGCTATACAGCAGTTGAATTATGTAAGTAAAGGCGGTTTTATCCCCGACTTTATCAGCTGGGGCGGCTCCGTGTGGGCGATGGAACGCTGGCGCAGATACCCTGTGCCCTGGGAGTTTGAGGCTGGCGTGCGCTTCGATTACCGCTGGTATCACGCGACCACGACGGGTAATGGGAACAATGATCTCGATCAGCGTCTTTCGTTCGGCAACGTCTCCGGTACGACGGGTGTGATGTATCATTTTTCAAAAGATTTCTCTGCCAAACTCAACACCGGATACGCCTGGAGGCCACCGCACGTCAACGAACTTTTTGCAAAAGGTGTGCATCATGCGGCAGGTACGTATGAAGAAGGTAATCCCGATTTGACATCCGAAAAAGCGTGGAATACCAACTTTACATTCGACTGGAAAACGAGTTTTGCCAGTGCCGTCGTCACGTTCTATCGCAATCAGGTTCAGGATTTTATTTACCTGAATCAGCCGCGCGACAGCATTGTGTTGACCGTCCGGGGGCCCTTCCCGGCCTATTTTTACCAGCAGGACGACGCGGTACTTCAAGGCCTGGACGCGAGCGTTTCGGTCAATATTTTCCCCAAATGGGCTTTGGAAACCCGCGCTTCGCTCTTGCGTGGCTATCGCCTGGCTCATCGCGACAACGGCGAAAGCTCAACCTACCGGGACTGGCTTCCTCTTATGCCGACCGACCGTTATCAGTACGGTTTGCGGTGGACGGTACGCGGTACACGAACGACGGGTGACGAAACTTTTATCCGCGTGCTGGCGACGACGGTGTTGCGCCAAACGCGTATTCCCGACGAGGGCTTGACCAAAGCCGCGCCGGCGACTTTCACCACGCTCGGCCTCGATGCTGCACATACTTTTTCAGTGGGGAAAAACAGGCTCGAAGTCGGCCTCAACGTTCAAAACCTGACGAATGTCCGCTACCGTGAATACCTCGATTTGTTCCGCTTTTTCGCCGACGCGCCTGGCGTGAATGTAGGGTTGCGGGCGAAGTGGAGTTTTGGAAGTTAAGGGGGCATTGGGAGTCATTAGAGGTTATTAAGGGTCATTAAGGGTCATTGAATTTCAAATAACCGAATCAACAAATAACCGAATCAACAAATCAACAACATTCTATCACTCAATAATTTTTCAATCATGTTCAACACAAAATTGCGTCTCCAAAATTTGCTACTCCTTCTGGCGGCATCGCTTACCCTGTTCACGGCTGGTTGTGATAAAGACGATGACGGGACTGAGCAGGAACTCATCACAAAAGTCATTGTGCATCTTACGGGCACAGGCAGTTCATTGTTCAATCAGGAATTTGAAGCAGAAGATACCGATGGCGACGGCGTTTGGGACAACATCGCCAGCCTCGATATTCCGGCGAACACGACCTTCGATGTACACGTCCACGTCTACGACGGCGACGAAGAGATTGATGCTGAAATCATTGATGAGAAAGACGAACATCTGTTCGTGTACAAAGTGACAGGCGCCAACCTCGTCATCAGCGACCGCAACACCGACAACAACGGCGAGCCTTTCGGCATTGACTCGAAATGGACCAGCACCACTGCTTCTACCGGCACGGTGCAAATTCAACTCATTCATGAACCGACCGATAAAAATGCTGCAGACCCTGGCGGCGAGGTGGATTTTGATGTGACTTTTCCGGTGAGAATTCAATAGTCCGAAAGACAAACACTTATGTATCGCTCTGCTCAAACAGTCCGTGCCTTCTTGTGTGCCTTGCTGCTCAGGGGGTACGGGCTGTTTTGAGCGCTGGCGGCGCTTCTTCGGTCTGCCGCGCTGCCAGCCAGTAAACGGTGATGGGCATTTTGATCAAACGTTGCCACGCCCAAAAGGGCAGCGGCATGTTCGAACGGGATAACCGGGCACATGGCATTGACGAAAGGGGATTCCAGTCGCGGCTGTTTTTGTCCGGGCATCTCATTGTCTGGGAAAAACCCGCTTCAGGACAAGCGAGGTACTATTTCATTGGATACGATTCAGGAATCCGTACAGGTCATCGTCATGTTTCAGGTTAAGTTTTTTGCGCAGCCGCGAGCGGCTCACGTTGATGCTGGAGGGCAGTACTTTCAATAATTCGGCGATTTCCTTTGAATTCAATCCAATTTTGAGGTAGGCGCACAATCGCAAATCGTAGAGGGACAAATCGGGGAATTGTTCTCTCATTTTTTTGAAAAACGCCTGGTGCAGTTCATCAATTTGTATTTCGAAAGTTTTATCGTCCGTCTCCAAATACAGATCCAACAATCTTTTCATTTCGGCCCAGCGCATTTTGCCGAGCGCAGGTTCGTGTTGTGCCTCTTCCATTTTTTCTTTCAGGATGTGCAGCAGGCGGTTTTTGTTTTGGTTGTCTTTGGCTTGTTTGGCCAATGCTATGTTTTTTTGTTTTACCTGCTGCTCCAACAAGTCTTTTTCATACTCCAATTGTTGCTGTTTTCTTAGCAGTGCTTCTTGCTCGTACTTGTCGGCAAGTTTGCGCAGAGAAAGTTGTTCCTTTTTCGACAATAAATTCTTCTGCTTGTTCAGGCGGGCATTTTGCCATTGCCAAATGAGGTAAACTATCAAGGCAGCTAACAATAAATACCCCAAAAACGCCCACCAGGTCCGATACCAGGGGGGCGAAATATAGAATTTCAGTTGGGTGACAGGGGTGACAATACCGTTCACTTTGGCGCGCAAATTCAAGACATAATCTCCTTCCCTCAAATGCAGAAAATCCAGCGTAGTGTTGCTTGTCCAGGTGCTCCATTGGTGGGAGTAGCGGAGGAGTTGGTATTGGTATTGCGCGTCGTTTTGCTGCGCCACGACAAACTGAAACCGGATATTGTTGAGCCAGTAAGGCACGAATGAACCTTCGCCAATCCGTTGCCGGGTTTGGTTATTGAAGGCTTCCACGTTTCGGATCAGTACCGAAAAATCACTGTTCTCGCGTTGTGATGCAACTGGCGTGTTTTTAAGGGCAAAACCATTGTAAACCGGGTAAAACTCGTGATTTTCATCCAGGCGAACCGGCAGATAAACGCCCCGCAACAAACCCCTGATACCCGCTGTGGCAGCACTGCCCGTCTTTGGAATAAATTTTTTTTGCGAAGGCTCGAACAAATAGCGACGTTCATCAGTAAGCACCTGTATCCCGGACTCGTCTTTCAAAATAAAGGGCGCATTTCCGGAGAAATCCGAAGCGGGAAAAATCGTCCGGTCTTTCGGGAAAAAATTTGCATCGAGCGCAAATCGTATCAACCCGAAATTCGGTATGTTTACCCAGATAACCGAGTCTTTTTCGACGGTCAGTTGATTGCACGAACCCAAAATGAGTTCCAGTTTTTTCAGGAATTTGCAGGTGTTGCCTTCTTTGATAAATACCGATACGCCGTTGTAATTCCCGGTAAGCAAGTACTTGTCGAGGTAAGATACCAGGGACCACACGCCGGGTTCGCTGTACAATCGCTTCATGGAGTTTCCATTCACGGCAAATAGCCCTTTGTCGTGCCCGCAATAAAGCGCATTTTCCAGCGTATCCAGGGTCCAAACCTGGCCTTCAGAGCCTCGGATCAGCGTAAAAGGATTCGTTTCGATATCATTATTCAGATTGCGCCACGCTGCCTTGTACAAGCCCTGGTTGGTGCCCAGGTAAAAGTAGCCGTCTTTAAGAAACGCCGTGGATGCAGTGCCGAATGCCCCGGTGTAATCAAAAAAATAGGTCAGGCTGTCGCGCAAGTGTATGGCCGAAATGCCATAGTCCATGCCCAGCCAAAGCAATCCGTTCGGACTGTAATGGATACTCAGGATGGTGTTGTTGGGCAGTCCTTTTTTTTTGTTGATGTGTTGCACGATGTTGCCATCGATGTCGGTGATGTACAGGCCGTTGAGTATGGTTCCGTGCGCATAGTAGGTGTCGTCAATCGGAATGGAGCAAAACACCTGGTCCTTGCGCAAACGGTCCGACACATCGTTTCGTATCGGCAAAAGCTGGCCTGATTGATACCTGAACACCCCGTTGTTTTTGGTAACAATGAGCAGTCCTTCCGGTCGCTCATGCACGCCGGATATTTGAAACGGACCATTTTTCGGGTAGCGGAACAGGGGTTTTAGCGATATCCCGTTGAACAGCAACAAGCCTTCCTTTTCGTCGGCCAGGTACACGTTTTCTTTGCCGCGAAAACTTCCTGCAAACCGGTGCGGCGCGGCGATTTTGGTGAGTTGTTTGTTTTTATACAGGTAGATATTGTTGAAAGAAACAAAAACCACATCGTCACCCATGCCATGCACCTGCCAAAATTCCTCGTTCTCCTCGCTGGGGTCTTTGCTGAAAGGGTACAAGGACGTGTAATGGAACTGTTGATACGGGTCTCTGTGCCAAACCCCAAAATCTAAATCCGAACCGGAATAAATGAGCGAATCGTTCATCACCAGTAACGAACGGGTGTAGCCTTTGCTTCCTCTAAATGAATTCCAGGTCGTGCCGTCGTATTCAAGCAGTCCGGCATCCCCGGCCATGTACACTATGCCATTTTTCGCCGACGCAATATCCCAAATTTTCCCGTGGTGGTTGTATTGCCCGGAAACATAGCTGTCTATCCAGGGGACACCTTTTTCAGAGATTTTTTGAGCGCACAGGACAGAAAATCCACAAAAAATCGCGCAACAGGTAAATGTTTTTTTCAACCGCAGGTATGTTTCAATTATGTAATGGTTGTCAGGGTGTGATGGGGAACACTTCAACAGGGCTTTCGCAAAATGAGCCGGACAGGACGCTTGCGGGTCACAGGACTGACCTTTTGCGGTCCAAAAATCCTGTAAATTCTGTCAAAAAATACACGTAGCCGGCTTTTGCGAAAACCCTGTTGAAATGCCCTGAGTCAGGTTTTGAAATACATGATTCCGGGATGAATCGCATTTCATTCGACCTGCTCTTCGTCAATTCACGATCAGTTTTTCAGTATGAATTTTTCCTTTGGCATCGGTTATTTTAACTATATAAACACCGGCCCCAAGTCCTTGCAAGTTTAAGGTGGAAGTATTCGCCATTAGAACTTGCTGGCCGTTCAGTTTGAAAATTTCCACTCGAACAACATCGGCAGTGGTGCTTATGTTGCCGCCCGACGCTGCCGGATTTGGATAAAACGCGATTTTGCGCTTTGCATCTTCCACATCCTCCACATCCACTATTTCGGTCGTAAAATACATGTTGTCCAAAAACAAAATGCCCGAACCGAAGGGAGTACTGCTCGTGAATATGTACTGATTCAGGTCGTCGAGGCTGGTCAATCCGGCATTTGTAAAGTCGGCCAAAGGAATATGCAGCTGAGTCCATTCGCCAATTTTGGGAGTGAAGTTCAGATTGGCCTCCGAGTCGCCGTTGGGGCCCTGAAAACCATCTCCAAGAAAACTGACCAGTTTCATATTGAAAGTAGTCACGTTGGGGGTCCAGATGTCCATGTGCAGATACGTCATTCCGGAGGCGTCGATAGGCTCTGTCGTGGTTTCGATACCGTTGAACCCTACATTGGTGTATTTCTTGGTCGGGTTTCCGGCAATGGTATCTTCCACGTATGTTGCCTGGCTCCAGACGGTGTTCCAGGTGTCGACATTGACATTGGTGTACGCATCGCTGAACATCGAAATCACGTTCATGTTGGTCGGCGCAGGAGCCGGATTGGTGGGGGAGCTGTAAAAATACGAGATGATATAGGTGGCTGTATCAAGACCATTGGCAGCTTTGACCTTTACGATACCATCGCCCGGGATTCCCGATGCCTGCGTTATGGAAGTTATTGTGGCATTGGGATCATTGGTTACTGCCGACGTGATTTGAGGCACCGGGTCGCCGCCGGGAACACCATAGGAATAATTGTACGCACTTGGAGCGAATCCCGGTATTGTTGCACCATTCACCTGTAAATCGCTCAACGTGGCATCGGTTCCGGGTGCTGCGGGATTTTTCCAAAAGTAGATATTGTCGAGGTAAATATTGCTGGGCGTAACGCCAGCTTGTCCATCGAATTTCAGCTGAAATACAGAATTCCAGGACATCCCGGTAAAGGCGCTTTTGGGCAGGTCAACGCTGCTCCACCCCCCGGAAACCAATGGTACGTCCACCAATACTTCGGATGGCCCCATGCCGCTGTTGTCAATCGGCGTAAATTTGACTACGGTGGCATTGCTGGTCCAAATGTCAATGTGAACAAACTCCATAGCGGAGGCATTCTGCGGATTGCCTGCGAAGTCGGTTCCTTGATAGTTAAAATTGGTGTAGGCCATCACCAGATTACCAGTGCCGGGGTCGTAGGCAGTGTTTACCATGCCGGATTGCCCCCAATTTGGGTTGTAATTAATATTTGAGATGTTGCTGTAGGATTCGCCAAAGATGGATATCACATCTGACGGGTTTCGCGGAGGCGGGGTGGGAGCATTTGTGGCAGGCTGAGCTTGCATAATGGCAACCACACCGAGCAATAAAAAAGTGGTAAGTCCTTTCATTGGAATAAATTTTTATGATGAACAATTGTTTTTTCAGCAAGATATGGAATAGTTTCCAGTGCTTTTTTAGGCATTCTATTGGCGTAGAAAAGTCCCCAGTGTTTTTCCGGCTCTAAAGGTTCGGGCGATCCTTTCCACGTTTCGTCGAAGGCCTCGAAAAAGAAGGTAAGGACGTTCTCTTGCTCTACCCAATGCATCAAGTCGTCAAAATACTTTTTTTGATTTTCTTCGCTTGCATTTTCAGGCTCTATCCCTCTGCCGTTGGAGTGGGTAGCCCAGCCTGCCTCGGTGATGACGACCGGCTTGCCGGGATACAATTTGGCGACTGCAAAATAATTCTCCTTCGTAAATTCCAGCGATTCCTGTATGCCTTTATACTCCCACACCGGATAGGTATGAATGGAGATAAAGTCCACTGCTTCGGCCAGTGGTTTTAATTTGTTGAGCCAGGGTACATAGTTTTCACAAAAAGTAACCGGCTGTCTGGCGGCTGCTTTTACCTTGTGCGCAAATGCTACAACCCGATTTACCGGCACGAGGTGGTCGGTCCAATCCACGCAGGCTTCATTGCCTACGGAAAGCGAGAAAACGATATCCGGGTATTGCCCGGCAAGGCGAATGAGTTTTTGGATTTTTCGGTCATTATTTTCCCTGTTGCGCTCCAGTTGTTCCCCGGTGTACACCCCGCCTCCCCAAGGGCAGTCGAAATTGTTCATTTCGGCTTCGATGAAGGCGCCCAACATCACTTTAAAATCCAGGTTTTCGGTACGGATTACCTCCAGTACCCGTTCACCGTGAGTATCTACGTCGTAAAGCCGGAGGTATTTCCAATGCGGTTGAAGCAACAACAAATCTTCCTTAATCTCGGAGTGGGAAGGGTAAATACCGCCTGGCCGCTGTCCGTCCCGAAATCCGGAATAGCAAATGGCCCTTGCCGAGACTATGTTCAACAAGTCAAAGGCGTTCATCGGTTTTGAAATTTGAGTTTTTCATTTTTGTCCCAAATCCCCCAGTAGGCTCCTACTTCGCCTTCGGCGCCGACTTTCCAGGGCTCGTCGAAAGAGGAAAAATAAAACACTTCCACGTCTTCGTCAATGGCCCACATTTGCGTATTAATGAAGTATTCCAGGGCGTTTTTTTCCGAGGGAATAGCGCCTTTCAGGTTTTCGCCCCGGCTGGGCCATCCCGTTTCAGTAATTATTACCTTTTTCCCCCCGGCGGCCTGCACAGCCTGGCGGTACATTTTTTTCATATAATCCAGCGAATACTCGAACGGACAACCTTCCCAATAAGGATAACAGTTGGCCAAAACGACATCGCAGGCGGCGGTAATGGCCGGGCGTTCGCTGAATTCATAATAGGCGTCCACGTATCCTACCGGGATACCGGGAAGGGCTTCTTTCACCCGGAAAATGAACTGCAACAGGGCTTCTTCCGACAGATCCTTTCGGTACATGACTTCATTGCCCACTGCTGCGATATCAACCAGGCCCGCTTGGGCAAGTTGGATGAGGCCTTCCACCTCGCGTTCGTTTACTTCCGGATCCTTGCCCAGCCATGCTCCCACGAGCGTTTTTATCCCGAATGCCCTGGCTACCTTTGGGATAAGTTCATTGCCATCCGTACACGAGAAAGAGCGGATCCATCGTGTACAGGGCTTCAGCACCTGCATCCTCCGGTTTACCTGCTCTTCGGTGACGGCATCGCCGGGTTGCTGTCCGTCTTCGTACAAACTGAAACAAAAGCCGTGTACGCCGTTGTCGAGGATCTCCAGAAACAAGTTTTTGGTTTCCAGATCGGACGCTCCGGAAAGGTAGTTTTCTGTCGGGGCTTCAGCCATTGACAAGTATCGTTCTGCTCTGTAGGACATGGTATATGAAAATTTCTTGATTACAGTTCACCTCTGCGCTGAACCAATTCTTCTTTGATGGTACGCGCTTTTTCTTCGGTTAAATCGTAGTTCCACATGACTACGATAGCCAGGGCTGCCGTAATGGCCGGGATCATGATATCCGCCAGCCTTAGACTCGTAATGGTGTCAGCCGTTTGGACGGCAGCACTCTGGTCAAACCCTACGAGCTTCAATACCAACCCGCCTAAAACCAACGCAAGCCCTTGCCCTAACTTGACCATCCACCAATAGATAGCGCCGAAAGTGCCTTCTTTTCTGGGCATCCCGTTGTTTAACTCATCCAAATCGCACACATCGGCTGTCATAGACATCATCAGCGTAAACAAACCGCCGATACCGAAAGACATTAACGGGATAGGCGCAAACATCATCCAGGGGTTATCAGGGTTAAAACCCCACCATTTTAGCAGGTAGCCAACAATAGAAATAGCGGTGGAAACAATAAATGCATTTCGCTTACCCCAACGGTTCGACATCCACGTAATGACCGGAATGACCAAAAAGGCCGTCGCGAATGCGCTAACTGTAGAAAACCAGGCAGGCCAGTTTCCGGCAGCCTCATATTCTCCATTGAACAAGTAAAACACGACGATAAAAACGCTGAAAGACGCCACCATCTGAAATCCGTTGAATACCAAAAAAGTGGCCCCGCAAAGTCGCATGAAAGGCTGGTTTTTTGAAATCAGCACGATGCTTTTCCAAAGCCCCTTCATGTTTTTGACTAAATTTTGAAGGGTAATTTCATCCCTGTTTTGCAGATGCGTTTGGTCCACTTCTTTACAAAAAATAGCGGGCAAAATGCCCAATAGTAAACAAGCGGCCCCCACAAAAATGGACAATGTGCGAACGCCTTCGGCTTGCGTCTCGAACAAATCAGGATTGGCGATCAACACCCAAAACCAGGGTACAATCATCCAGGCAAACTGGCTGATGGTTTGCGAAAAACCCATCAGGCGTGTGCGTTCGTTGTAATCCGAAGTCATCTCATAACCCAATCCGATAAGCGGTGTGGAGAAAATGGTGTTCCCGGTCAGATAGACCAATGAGAGCAGCAAGAAGTACCAAAAATTATAGGTCTGCGAATTTTCAGGATTCATTTGCCACAACACGGCAAAAAAAACGCCGCTCAATATGGCCCCGGCAAAAATATACGGTCGCCTGCGCCCCCACCTGGATTTGGTATTGTCCGATATGTACCCCATGATTGGGTCTGTGATAGCATCGTATATCCTCGGAAGCCCTCCCAACAAACCAGCCAGAAAAGGATCCATGCCAAAGGCCGTGAGCAGGAAAAAAGAAAAAACACCGAGCGACCCGGGCAACAAGTTATTCACCAAATGGCCGGCGCCGAATGCGGCTTTTTCAATCGTCGGAACTTTGTCTTTAGAGGGGGTTTGGTATTGTGACATAATTATTGCTTTTTAATGGCTGAAAAACATGAGTTTGACGCAGTTTGAGAAGTTTAATCATCCGGGTTGTTTGTAAAATCCGGCTAAGCAAAATTTACAAATAACCTTATCTGGCGGATGTCGCCGTTCCTCCCGCACACGCTCCGGGTTTCGGCTTCTGTAAGTGTCGGGGAGTCCGAATGCCTGGTATTTCCGTTGGAATAATCTACGGCCAAATAGTCCCGGTCAGCCAGTTCGTACACGACCGGAACCTGGCAACAGGTGAAAAACAAGGTGTTTTCTTTCAAAGTCAGTTGCTGCCTGTGGCCATGCACGTCGAAAAACGCGATGTCTTTCGGCGCCTTCAAAAATTCCCTTCTTCGCAGCAATGCCGGACGGAATTGCATTTGTCCTTCCCGCAGAAAAACCCCCAGTTCACCCCATCTGCACAGGATGTCCTCTTTCACCTGACCGGTCATGCCGGGTTGCTGGGCGCCTCTGCCAAGCGGCGTATGCGAATAGGGGTCGGTTGGAAACGCGCCGTACAATACCGGAGATTTATGCACGCCGATGCCCTCGACAATCGCGTAATAGTGTTCCGACAGGCCGCCCGCGAACCTGTCACCGGCCTTTTCTTCCAGGGCTTTCAGGCAGGTTTCCAGCACAGCCAGGCGGAGTTTGGAAACCATGTGCCAGTAGATGCTGCCAAGACCTTCGTAACCGAAAAACATACCGCTCCTGCCGGTAAAGGCTTTGTGGTGAAATACCGCTTCAAAAAGCTGAAGCAAAGCTTCCTTTTCTTTTGTATCGAACCGGGCTTCGGCGTCCAAAGCCATTTCAAGGTCGCGGGCGTTTTTGAAATTCCCGTTGAAGTGGAACTGCCCAAGTACGTCTTGTTGGAGGATGTTCGAAAAATCTGACACCGCCCTGTTTTTCAATAATCCGGTTTGTTCCAGACGCGCGCCGGTAATCGTATTTTTTTGCAAAAAACCGGGCAGATTTTTGTTCGGGTAAAGCAGGTAACTGTACTGATCTTCCCGGAACAGGGCGCTTTTTTTGAGCGCATCCAGCAGTTGCAAACTTTCCGACGCCGGAAGCAGCCCCGAACTCAGCGCAGCAACCTGCCCTTCCAGCATTTCATCCAGATGTGCAATGCTCACGGAATGCGCGTCGGCCGTCATCAAATTATAGCCGTGATACAGGTTGTCTTCCCGTTTGTTGGCGCGGATGGAATGTTCGATGAAGGCGAGCGACAGGTCTGCAAAGTCGCGCAATGCGTCCAACGAAATCGCGCGTTTTTGACCTTGAAAGGATTGTGCATAAACCTGCTGCCTGAAATCGCTTGCCGCCTGGCCGAGACAGTCCAACATATTTTTGCGCGCTTCATCGCCGATTCGCCGGCTTGGCAGGGCCTTGTTGTCCTCGAAAATGTCCCGCACTTTTGAATAGAAATCGGCCAATTCAACGGAGAGGTTTACGCTTTCCAGTACCGTGTCGGACAACAGACTTTTGAAAAACTGCATGAATCTCCCCAGGTAACAGAGCGTGACCACCGACACGCCGTTTCCAACCAGCGCGTTGTTGGCGTCATTCCATTCCGGTCGCTGGGTGTTCATCCAAATGCCGCCCTCTACAATGAAATTGGAAAGTTTGGCGAGCACGGTTGCCAGTATTTTTTCCGTAAAACTGACGTGCAAAATTGCGCCGCCCGCGTCCTGCAACAAAGCTCCGTCCGCACCCAGCGCGTCCCGCCGTTCCCGGACCTTTTCGTCCAGTTCAAAGTCAAAATCAATGGTGTCTTTCGGGTTTTTCAGTATGTCGGCGTATGGTTTTATTTTATAGGGCACATTGGCGTACACAAAATATTCTTTATTCAAAAGGCCATCCAAATAGTTGGGGCTATGCTCCCTGGCAAATTCCAGGAATTTCAGCAGGTAGATGAGCTGGTGGTCGCCCCAGTATCCTATGTACGACCAGGGATCGTCCGGCTCTATGGTTTCCCAATCGAAACCGTCTTTGGTGATGCGGTAGGGGTTGTAGCCGTCGAAGGTCGAGGCGTTGAGAAACTTGAAAATCATACCCCCGATAAACTCGGGGTAGGAATGGGCGAGGGCTTCCCAGTTTTGAAAAATATCGCGCCAGTTCCCCTCATAATCCAGAATTTTCGAACCATCGCTTTCGCTCCGGGTATTGATGGAAAATTTGTTCCAGGGGCGTGAGGGGTCGCCATGCCGGCGGCTGAATTTTAAAGGAAGGTACTCTGTAGCCAGGCGAATGAAATCCGCATTTTTGGTTTTTTCAGCCAAATCGCTCAACACCGAATGTGAAAATTCGGCAGGAAGACGATGCAGGTCTGTTTCGGATTCAGCAAAAACCGGGCGGTTGGCTTTTTCCAGGTAAGCCATAAAGTCCTGCCGGTCAATCCGGTAGTTGTCATCAAAAATCCCGCCCCGCATGATATTGAAGAGGACATTGGAAAAATGCCGGGCATCCTGCAAAACGTCCGCGCTCACTTGCAGGCCGTCTGCCGAGGCGACCAGGCGTACCAGATTTTCGGTTCCCGCGTCTATGTCCTGCCTGATGCGTTCGCCCAGATTTTTATCTCCTTTTATGGATTCTATCAGCCCTGTCACCCCGGCGTGGTTTTGATTGACATTGGCCACTATCATCCAGGTTTTGGTGGTTTGGGGCGCCAGATCCAGTTCGGCACGGACAAAATAGGCGCCTTTTTCGCCTTTAACATCTTCTTCCTGAATGATATCGCCGCCTTTTCTGAAATGGTTGACCTGTAAGGATGACAACAGGAATTCCGTGTTTTCCAGCCCGAGGCAAAAGGCTACATTGGCCTTGAGCGCCTCGCTGGGCTCGGCTTTATCCACAATAATCGCACTGAGGGCGTAGATACCCAGGCCGGATGCCTTATCGAGTTCGCTGCGTTTGTAAGCGTCGGCCAGGTTACTGGCCCTGATTTGGAGATCGCTCCCGACACCGTAGGTGACCAGGTTTTGGATGCCGTCCAATACTTTGATTTTCAGCCTGCCATCTGCAAAACTGACTAATCTGGATTTTTTTACGAATCCAAATTCATTGCTGAAGTTCCATTGATATTGAAATACAAGTTTTAAATCTTCATTGACTTCTTCAAAAAGGATTTTATTGCCAAAAGCACTTTTGTAAAGGTTCCTGATGATTCGAAACTTGCCGGTAAAGCGCGCTGAAAAGGGTTCCCAAACCTCGACAGCCCCGGTGCCGGACACCTGAAAAATGGTTTTGCTGCCCGTAGTGTCCGCCGACTCGGTAATTTTATCGTCGGTGTAATACGGGAACAAGGCATATTCCGTGTTTTTTCTGCCGGCGGCAAGTCCTCCGTTGCTGGAAATAAACATCCAGTGATCGGAGTCGCTGACCACGCTCATAAAAAACGGACGCATTTCGTCAACATTGGAAATTTTGAAAAACTGTTCTCCGTCTATTGTGACAGCGTCCAGTTGCCCGTTTTTTCCGTCGTGTATTACTTCTTCGAACATAGTTTGTCCGCTTTGTTGAGGAATGTTTCAGCCGGGCATATTTCCAAAATATCGCTTTTGTGACCCAAAAGGCACACCAAGTGCACGCGGGATATCATTCCGCGACACGATTTTGCAACAGATGGAAATACGCCTGCGTCAGCTTGTGAAAATCAATTTGCCTGCTGATAGACCCGCACATAATCCAGGGTCATCATCTGCGGGAAGGGCGTTTGCGAAGTAGGGAAACCTACGTAATTTCCTCCGACGGCTACATTTAAAATGATAAAAAAAGGATGGTCGAAGACCCATTCACCGGTAAGATCGCCGGGGGTTATGCGTTGGTACAAAACATCATCAACAAAGTAGTCAATGTAGTTTTCGCCCCACTCGATGGCGAAAAGATGGAAATCCACGTCAAAGCGGGCATTGGTAGAGCCGTAACTTTGGGTGATGGCGTTGCCGCCCGAATACCCGGGTCCATGAACGGAACCATTGATGAGATAGGGCTCCTGTCCGCGCAGTTCCATAATGTCAATCTCGCCGCACAGCGGCCACGCAACGTTGTCAATATTGGCGCCCAGCAACCAGAAAGCAGGCCAGATACCCGGCCCGTAGGGTGTTTTTATCCGGGCTTCGAATCGCCCGTACGCTTGCGCGAACAAGCCCTGCGTTTTGATGCGGGCCGACGTGAATGCAGCACCGGCGAAGGCTTCCTTTCTGGCGGTGATTACCAGATGCCCCGATCCGTCCAGGGCCACATTTTCCGGCCGGTTGGTATAATATTGTAGTTCCTGATTGCCCCAGCCATTGGCGCCGGTGCCAATGTCGTAGGTCCATTTGGCAGCATCGGGCGATTCGCCGGCAGCCCCTTCGAACTCATCGCTCCAGACCAGTTGCCAGTTGCGCTGCTCTATCGTTTGGCTTTCGTCCAGTTGGCAATTGTTCAGGCTCAGGAGCAACGCTCCCCCCAGCAGGTAATACAGCAAACGGCTGTTCCGGAATTTTATCTTGAAATGCTTCATGGCATGGTGTTTAATTGTGGAAATACAAATTGTCAACAAAAATGGTATTAGCCCCTGTCGGCTGCCCGACCAGAATAAATTGGGCTATATGTCCCCGTTTGGTGAGCCCGACAAAATTGCTCAGGGGTATGTCATAACTGATCCACTGCCCTGTTGCCGGCATATTGAAGTTGACCTGGTGTTCTACATCGTCTCCACCACCGAAGGCGCCATCCTCTCCGAAATCCACCAGTTTAAAGCCGAAGAAGGTAAAATCAGCCGACCAAACATCAATGTGAATATGCGTCATGGCGGTAGCGTTAATCTGGTTAGCTATGGTTTCTATGCCCACAAAATCAAGCGCAGAATATTTTTTCACGGCATTTCCTGCTACAGTCACATCTTCCAGAGTGGCTGAAGACCAGGATGTCTTCCAGGTATCTACCGGCACGTTGTTGTACACTTCACTAAACAGGGAAATGACATTGGCCTGAGGCAGCGTTGGCGCCGTGGCTGCCGTCGAGGGCTCTGTGCTGCTACCTTCTTTGTAGAAAAAAATGTTGTCCAGATAAATCGTGCCGTTGCCATCGAATTTCAGCTGAAAGACATCCGCCAGATTAACACCGGCAAAAGCCGATAAGGGGATATCAACACTCGTCCACCCGGTTGTAGGGACTGTCAATGCTCTGACCGCTTCCACTGGCCCCGGGCTGATCAGATAGACGTTGAGGGAAGAGGAGTTTTTTGTCCAAAAATCGAGGTGCAGGAAATCCATGTCGGATACGTTCTGGTTGCTGCCCAGTTGGATGCCCTGGTAGTTGAGGCCGGCATAACGCAGGGTATTGTTGCCAGCGATTAGCTCCTGTGTGACGACCGTGGCTTGGCCCCAATTGGGATTGAAGTCGGTGCCAGCGATATTGGTATAGGCATCGCTGAAAACCGAAAGCACATTGGCCGGATTTTGACTCGGCGCGGGAGCCGCTACCGACGGGATATCCGCACCGCCGCCGCCGTCGTCGTAGAAATAAATGTTGTCCACAAAAAGATTGGGCAAATCGCCGGACAACACGATTTGAGCCAGATGCGCCCTTGATTTCAGGCCGGGAAAGTTGGCTAAAGGTATGTCCAGACTTATCCAGGAATCGGAGGCAAGCTGGGAACTGTTGATCGTGATTTCGTGGGACGAATCGTCCGTTCCGCCAAAAGACCCGTCAGCGCCGATGTCCACCAACAGTATTTTGAATACCGTCGAAGGCCCAATGGGATCGGGCGTCCAGATATCCATGTGGAAATCGGTCATGGCTGTGGCATCAATCGTGGGGGCGGTAAACTGAATGCCTACAAAATTCAGTTGGGTATAGCGTTTGATGTCATCGCCAGCCACCTGCGCATCAAAGACCTGGGCTGTTGAAAACTGCCAGTACCCATTAAAATAATCTACCGGGACATTGGCATAAACGTTACTAAAAACGGAGATAACCTTGTCGGCGGGCACAGTAGGCGCGGGAGCCGGTGTTTGTGGCAAAACAGGGGCGCCGGTTGATTCGATACTCACCGACCCTTGTGCTGGCTGCCCGGCCAGCGTGGCAGTAATGACAGCAGTACCGGCATCCATGACTGTAACCAACCCGGAGGCGCTGACACTGGCTACGCCGGCATTGGATGTGGCAAAGTCAAAATAAGCGGCTGAAGTTTCTACCCTTTGGTCCACCCCAGTGGGCAGGTTGGCGGTCACGAAACCTTCCATCGTAAAAGTGCTTCCGGTTTCGGCGGACACACTGACGTCCATGCCATCCGCGATTGCCGGGCGCAGGTGCGCTATCGTACCGAGTTTTTCGAAGCGCACTTCATCAATCCAGAAGGTGTATCCTTTGTTATCTTCAGGGCCTTCCGCAAAGAAAAACATACCCCGTTCAGCGGTAAGTTTGGAAGGGTCCGGGATAGGGATGTAATATTTTTCCCAATTTGTGTTTACCGGCAGTCCGGCAATAGCAGCCTGGTACTTGTTTTCTCCCAGGTCATTGCCAAATCCAATTAAGTCAATGGTCGCTGATTTGGATGCTTTAGCCCAGAATGTCAGCACATTATAACCCGAAAGATTGCGGCCGGTGTTGGTAAAATAAACCCCTCCGGCATAGGCGCCCGCCGGGTCGTCAAAATCCGGAACGGCTATTCGCATGGAGGCGGTTCCTTTATATTTCACCTCTGTGTCCACATCGAAAGCCCTGACGTCCGAGCCTCCAAAGGCAGCGTAGTTCAGTCCCGGGCTAAAAGCATCTGTAAATACTTCGGGAATGGCAGGGTAGGTAGCAGGTTCTAAATCGTTCGGGTCCCTTGCACAACCTGCGAAAAGTGCGAGGCAGGCAGAAAAAAGGCAAAGGCTTGGAAAACGGTATATATTTTTCATCGCTGACTTTTTATTGACTATTGAAAGATGTTAATGTGGATGTAGGTTCTAATTTCCCATTCATTTCCGTTGCCGTATCCCGGCGCAGTGGGGTCGCATTCCAGTTCTCCGGCTGCATTGATGAAATGGGCAGGGCAATAACGTGGCGAGTATCGGTTCAGGGTACGGTACATGCCCTGCACGCCGATTTTTGTACCCGGCAGGTCAAACCAGCGGGGTTTTCCGAGTGTCGTGGAAATGTCTAACATCAATTGTTGCGGGAAGGTCAGGTTGAAATCCCGGTGGTAATCGAAAGGTCCCCAGTCGTTGATTTTTACCCCAGATACCAGTTTGATTTTTTTATAAATCACCCGCAAATCAACTCCGAAGCGATGTATGGTTCTGGTATCGCTGCCATTCGCCTGGGCGTCTCCCATGTACACGTTTGCAATTAGTCCGAAGTCGGGATTCAACTTGGATACGATGCGGGCATGTGCTTCCCACAAATCGCGGGCAGGCGCAGAACCCGGGAAGGCAAACGTCGTACGGCCATCCGGAAGAATACCAATGGCAGCATCCTGCACGGTAGGCAGGTGGCGATACACGAACCCGGCGCTCACAGCCAAACGGGCGTCTTCTGACCTGTCGTTGTCCCATTCATACATCCAGGTGGCTGGCGTGGGATCGTATGTGAGCAGAATTTCTCCGGCTACTGTTTCGCGATTGGCCCTTACGGAAAAAGGATCCTCGAGGATGTTGCGCGGTCTGCCGGGCGCTGGTGCGTCAGCAGGGATAGGGCCTTCAATCGGTCGTTGCCACAAGAAATTAGGGGCAATCTGAAAATCACCGGCGCTGTATGTAAAACCGCTCAGAAAGTTGTACTGATTCCCGCTGCCGCTGTCTTTCAAGCGCCATCCGGTAAATGTTTTGGTGAAATCAGCGCCTCCGTTGGCTACCAATGCCATAGCGGCAGCCTGCGCATACCAGTTGATTCTTCCTCTGGAAAAAGTCAACTTTACTTTACCACCCCAGGTGTCTTTGTTTTGAATTTCATCCTGATAAACGGTGTAATCACCCCGTTCTCCGTCCGCAATCTGGAATGTCCTGCCCACTAATGGCTGGCCGCCCCAAATTCCGCCGGCTTCCAGCCCCAGGCCGCCCAGTTTGGTTTTGGCTTGCAGCGTAGCCCGGCGGGTTTTAGGTACTGGTATCGCAAATGAACTTTCCGTCGTGCCGCGCTGCTCCAGATCCTCGTGGAAAATGCCGGTCAGGTCAATTCCGGCGACTTTCCGGCTGTATTTCACCAATACAGCGGGGTTGGCGCCCCACCACAATTCGGGCCCCATGGCTATACTTAAACCCTTGAGTTTTCTTTTGCCATCCAACTCAAAACCCAAGGGCGCCTGTCCGTTGTAAATATCAATGTTCGGGCCGTAATTCGCCTCCGGGTACAGACCAAAAAAATCTCCCTCGTACCCCCAATGGTAATGGCCGGTGCGGTAAAAACCGGTAAGGTCAAAGTCTTTGTGGTTCCAGTTGATATCCGCCCGGTAAACCTGCACACGGTTGGCGTCGTTGAGTTGAACCGGCCCATTACTGGTATTGACCACTACCGGGCGTCCGCGGTTTTCGTAAAAAATTTCATTGATGGGATTCTGGGCTACATTGCCCAGTATGTTCAGTTCCACGTTGGCCTTCAGATTGGGCGCAGGGGTACCGGCTACACCGACGAAAAACGACTGCATGTGGTCGAAACCCAGTTGATTGGGGAAAACTGTTCTTTCCGGGTCGGCCTCTTTCGGCGTAGTGATCAAACTTCCGCCCGTATTGAAGGTGGTCAGTTCGGCGCCCAGGCGGCTGAGCCGTATTTTACCCGATTGCTCGCTTTCCAGAGCCGCCTTGTCGCTCCGGGCTTTTGCAACAATATCTACCAGGCTGATATTGTCAAAATGCGCTGTAAGGCTTTCCGACGAAACGCCACGGGCATAAGGATCAAGGATATGTACTTCCTTGAGGGCATAATAGGCGGCGCGGGGATACAAATGATAAAGGCCTCTTTCGTCGGTAGGGCCTTTGGCGCAAATGCCAAACCACTCCTCGTTCATGTTGTTTTCGCCCGGCACATAGTCGTTGAGGTAGCCGCCATTGGACCAGGAAGCGTTGTTGTCGTGCACGTCCAGGTTGCTGGTTTGACCAAATTTCCACCACCCGTCGCTGAACTGGAAGGTGAAGCCTCCGATGGAGTTGCCTGCTTTTCCCAGCCCCGCCGCGTTTTCGTAAATTTCTTTCCAGTTGCCCAGCAAGTAGTAGGCCTGAGATTGCTGGTCCTCGCTGTTGGTGACGGCATTAAAAGCATCCGCGCCAAATTCGGTAAACATCAGCGGCTTGCCATATTCTTTTTTTACACGTTCAAAAGCATCGCCAAAAGAAACGCCCCGGTACATATTGACACCTAAAATATCCACCCCGGGACATTGCTTCGCGATAATGTCCAAAAACAACAGGTCGCCATTGCAAATGGCCACCGGATGGGATTTGTCACCGGCTTTCATCAATTCCGCCGCTTCGTTGAAGAGTTTATACATGGCCTCGGCGCGAATGGTGGATTTGCGGTCTTTCACGGGGATATCCTCTGTTTCGGCGCCGTCCCAGAAAAGGCCATAGTTGTTTTCATTCCCTAACAAATACAGCAAAAGCCCCGGCGTGTTCCGATAGGCCTCGGTCATCTCCTGCACTTCTCGCAACAACAAATCCCGAACCCTCGGGTCTGAATACTCGGTGTTGGCAACCCATGAACCGTCGAGCGTAAGGCCATAGCGGCCAAAGGAGTGGTTCAGCATGGTGTAAATGCCATATTTTTCGTAGATGTAGCGTATCCATTCGGGAGGCACCCCTGTATATTGGCGTATAGCGTTCACCCCCACGCTCTTCAACAAAGGCATCTCTTCGTCGAGGGCAGCCCGGATAATATCATCGGGCTGCTGCCACAAACTGAAATTATAATTGGTTCCAACGGGAAAATAATCCCAGTTCATACCATTAATCATAAATTCCTTTCCGTTGACCATCAATTGCAGGCCCTGATCGCGCTGCATGACAGACACCTGGCTGGTTTGAGCACAAAGCACGCCTGCCGAAAAAAAGAATACCGAAAATAAGAGAAGATTTTTCATCGAATTTAGTGCGCCTGAGTTAAGTATTTTGAAACGCCGATTTCTTGGGAAATAAAATTTGTCGAATCGTTGCGAATGTATGCGTTTTGTCCTGAATTCAGCTTATATACATTTGCTATACAAAGGTGCATCATTTTCAAAAGCGCCATGTCGTAGGCGGTTATAATATTGACAAACAAGGATTTGTATCAAACTTTCCCAATGTTGGCAGGAAAAAGTATGTATATTGGTTATATAAGCCAACAAAGTTTTTTCAGGTGAAGGAAGTGCCGGGCTGATACATCCGGTTTAAATTTAAGGCAATGCGTCTGTCCGGAGATTTTTCCAAAAGTTCAGATTGAGATTCCCTGACTTGCTTTCGTTTTTATCGCTGCGCCGTGCGGCTGAATATGATGGGCAGGCTTTAGTATTTATTCTCGAAAAAATAAATTGACATTTTGTTTTAAGTTAGGATTCCTAACTTATTTTTGCCCCATCTTTTCACTTTTAAACATTTCAGCAATGACAACATCAAACATTCCGGGCTACACCTACGGGGCGGTTGGAGCCTCTCCTGTATCGCTCGCAGACCTTGATTTGCTAAAAAAAACCGTGCTTTTCGGCGAGGAGGACGTGCGCTACCTGCAAATGGCGGGCGACGTGCTGGAGCCACAGACCGACCAAATCCTTGACCTTTGGTATGGCTTCGTGGGCGGCAATGCGCACCTCGTGCATTATTTCACCCACAACGGGCAGCCGAACATGGACTACCTGACCCGTGTGCGGGCTCGCTTCGGGCAATGGATTTCGGACACCTGCCGCCGTGCCTACGACCAGAATTGGCTCAACTATCAGCACGAAATCGCCCTGCGCCACCACAGCCTGAAAAAAAACCAGACCGATGGCGTGCAAGCCGTACCCATTGTGCATTTCCGCTATATGGTCGCTTTCATTTTCCCCATCACTTTCACCATTAAAGGCTTTTTGGCGAACAAAGGGCACGATACCGAAACGGTGGAAAAAATGCACGCCGCTTGGTTCAAAGCCGTCACCCTCACTTCGCTGCTCTGGTGCCATCCCTACATCAAAGAGGGCGAGTTTTAACAACACAACGCAATGAAAATCAAGGATTCACTCAGAAAATTCGGGATAGCGGGCTTCGTTTTTTTCACGTTGAAAGGGCTGCTTTGGCTGGTCGTGGGCGGGGCAGCGCTGTTCGGTTTTTCATCAAAAAATTCATCGAAAATGAAGCAACTCAAAGTCTCGGTCTATGACACCTACGTGCCGAAAAAGCAGGGCGGCGTGATGCACTTCGACATCCTCGTGGCCTCCACGGAAAAGGATTTGCAGAAAATCCACGGCTACGGCAAGGAATACCTGAAATCGAAGGGGCGGGACGGGCAGCCGCTCACGGCAAAGGAATGTCGTTTCTGTCACATGGAAAATGCCAAGGGCGCTGTCGAGGACAGCATCGTGGCGAAGGGCTACTACATCATCGAAATGGAAGGCTGCAACTGATTTTTTTCGACCAAAAAAGTTAGGACTACTACCTTTTAATGCCGATATTTGCGGGCAATCCGGCAAACAGACCGCCGGATTGCCCAAGTTTTTTCACGAACATGGAAGAAAGCATTTTCGACCCCGCCGCTCAAATCGGGCGGCTCGACTTCAAAATCGTCGCTGCGCTCGAACGCCTCAGCGAAGCTTTCCGGGTACTGCTCTGGAACGAGGCAAAAACGCACAGCCTCAGCCCCATTCAAATCCAAATCCTGCTGTTCGTCAAGTACCACCCCGACGCCCGCTGTAAGGTGAGCCACCTCGCTACGGAGTTCAACATGACCAAAGCCACCGTCAGCGACGCCGTGCGGGTACTCGAACAAAAGGGCTTCATTACCAAAAAAACCGAGCCGGACGACACCCGTAGTTACGTCATCCTGCTCACCGGGACGGGCGAAGAAGTGGTGCGCCGCACGGCGGGTTTCGGTGCGCCGCTGGTCGGCAGCCTGTCGCAACTAACTGACAACCAGAAACTCGTGCTGCTCGAAAGTCTGCTGGAAATGGTTTTCAGGCTGCAAAAAGCAGGTATCGTGTCCTTGCAGCGCATGTGTTTTTCCTGCCGCTTTTTTGAAAAACGCAACACGAGCTTTTACTGCAATATGCTTGGCAAACCGCTCGAAAAACAGGATTTGCGCGTGGACTGCCCGGAATTTGAAGCGGCAGCGTAGTCATAATCTTTTTCTGTAAGCAGAAAAATGCCCCGGCACGCAGCGCAGCGACCGGGGCATTCCATTTTAGCAGCGTTATATCCTTTTAAATCTCCAGCAAATCCGCCCAGTCGCGTGGCGTCTGGATTTTTTCGGTGATGTTCTCCACGACGAACGTGTGCGATTTTTGATTATCCAAATCGAGTTTGGCGTACTGCTCGCGCGACAAGCGGTAAAATTGCCCGTCAGTGGCCGTCACGATAATATCAACCTGGCGCTCTGGCACATACACCATTTTGACCGGATCGGGCAGGGTGAAAAACATCCGGGTTTTGCGTTCCATGACGCTGACAAATTTTGGCACAACCCGATGCCCTTCGGCGGATTTGTAGGCGGCCATCACGAACACCGGATCCTGGTCGCGCGCCAGCCGTTGAACGAGGTTAAAGATCTGGTCGCAGTTGTACAACCCGAAATTAGTGACGCGCAGGGCATAGGTCAAGCCATCCACCCTTGCCATGTTTCTATCCATCGAGCGTTTGTTGGCGTAATTGTCCAATCGGATATCGCGCACCCGTTTTTTCCAGATTGTTAAAGTCTGCAAAGCAACTTCCTTGTCGTCGGCGAGGCCCTGTTCTTTCAGAGCGGCGTAGCGTTTGCGCATGAGCGGCAGGTTTTTATCAAAATATTCGAACCAGTCGAAAGCGTCCATGCACCACTCCTCCGGCTCTTGGAACACTTGCGCCATGAAGTAGAAATGCCGCCACGTATTGGCCTGTTTTTCAAAATTCTGTTGCCGCTGGTTGCGTAAGTGCGTGTATTCTGCCAAGACTTTGTTAGCATCGAAATTTGAATTCTCCGTGCTGCCCACCAGCGTCGCATAGAACTGCAACAAACCCTGTTTACCAAAAAACGAGACATAACAAAGCGCGCCTTTTTCCTGCACGACCGAGAATCGTTCCCAATAAGAATCGAAGTCTTCTTTGCTAAAGGATTTTTTGCCGCCGAGGCCGTCGTTGACGACGAAATAACAGTCTTTAAAAGCCTTCAGCTCGGTAAAAACATTGTTCACATCTTCCGGAAAAAACATATCGTCGGTGTCTTTGTGGCGCTTCATGCGGATGGTGCTGCGCTCCAAACCCGTGAGCAATTGTTCGTTCGACCAGTCGGGATGCTTGCGAAACCAGCCCGGCATCGCGATTTTCCCAAAGGCATAATCGTAGCCCGTCCGAACGGCATCATGAATCCAAGCCGCAGCCTCGTCGCCTTCCGGCTGCGCCCAAATGCCCTCAGGAGCGATGGACTCGTAGGGCAAACACGCCACTTGCAGTCCCCGGTTGTTGCGCACCACCGTCGCTTCCGTCACGATGGGCGGCAGTTCGGAATTCGTGAAAGCAGGGTCGGGCTGGTATTTCCAGGCGTTGTCGGTTTCGTCGAAGTAGTACAGGCTGGGCTGTGTTAGTTTGTGCGTCGAAGTGAAGCGCACGTCGCAGGCTTGTCCGGCGGCCAGTTGCAGCTGCTCGCCATTTTGATTGACCCGCAAATCGAACATTCCGCCGGAGTTGAAAAAGTATTGGCCGCGCTCGTCAGCGTAGTGCATCGGAATGCCGGAAGTCAAAAAATCGGGGATGCTGCGGTACTCGCGCAGTTCAAATTCCACCTCGCCACGCACGGGTTTGCCGTCGGCTTGCACGAGCGCATTCGCCGGAATAAAAACCGCCGTGCCGGTAGCGGGGTTTTCGTAGCGCAAGCCCTCTTCGGCAGCAAAACGCACCCGCGTGGCGGGGATATTGCTTTGCAAATGCGCTGCACGAGATTTACCTGCAACACTTTTTGCCACCGTATTTTCAGCAAAAACGGCATCGGGCAAAGGCGCGTCCAGGTTTGCCTGCGGCTGTTGCGCAGGCGTTTTTTGAATCTGAATTTCCGGCTGAATTTTCGTCGGCGTTTCTGAATAAGAAGCAAAATATTTCCACCCGCCTACGGCTAAAGCGAGCGCGACGACAATGGGCGCAATGTAAAGGCCGTAATGTTTGAATTTCAGCCAAAGATTGCGGCTGCTTTGTCGCGCCGCGATATTCGCCCAGGTATTTTCGTCGGGCGTGCCGTCCGTTTTTTGCAGCGACTGCCGGACGAATTTTTCAAAATCAGAATCGTGTGGCAATTTATTTTCCATGACAAAATTTTTAAAAAGTTGAGAAGGGAGTAGAGGGGTTGAGAAGGGTTGAGAGAGATGAGAAGGTTGAGGTTTTTTTGATTTTTCTAAACCTTCTCAACTATCTAAACCTTTCTAAACCAGTATTAACATCCGCTCCACCAGGCCGCGCAACTGCTTGCAGGCACGGGCGTACTGCGAGCGCACGCTGCTTTCGGCGATGCCGAGTTCGGCGGCGATTTCGGGGTATTCGAAGCCTTCCATGCAGCGCAGGTTGAACACCGCGCGGTAGCCCGGCGGGAGTTGTTGCACCATGAGCAGGATGGCTTCGCCGTTGAGTTCTGTGTCCGGGTTAAAGTCGTAAGTGTCGGGCGGGAGTTCGGAGTAGTCTTCGGCGAAGCGGAGGGGATTTTTGCGGCGGAGCTGTTGCAAAGCGACGCGCACGGTGACACGCTGGAGCCAGGCGCCGAGCACACCCTCGCCTTTGTACTGGCCCAAATCCCTGAAAATCACGAGAAAAGCCTCTTGTAGCATATCCTGCGCTTCGGGGCGGTCGCGGGCGTAGCGCAGGCAAATGGGGAAGAGCCAGGTTTTGTAGCGCTCGAAGAGTTGGCGCTGTGCCCCCGCGTCGCCCCGCAAGCATTGGTCAATATGTTTTTTCAGCGTTGCATCCATTTTGATTTGCGTTTGCTGTATGGTGCAGCGCAACCGCGTTTTGCTGCGCGGGGATGCGAAAGAAGTGACACTTTTTTAAAAAGTGTCACTTCTGCGAGGGTTTCCGTTTTTTCGCACTTGATTTTCCACACTCAATACGTCGTGCCATGACCGAAGCCCTGCTCTCCACCGCTCCCGCCGCCATTCCGCTCACTGTGAACGGTCATGCCTTCCGCATGGTACCCGTGCGGGGCGGCACGTTTCGGATGGGCACCAAAGAAGATGACCCGGATAAATATGGCGACGAAGATCCAGACCACGACGTGCGCGTCCCGAATTTTTCTCTGGGGCAGTTTCCAGTGACGCAAGCCCTATGGCGGGCAGTGGCGGAGGCGTTGCCAGACGACATTGACCCTGCCCCGTCGTACTTCAAAGGCGACGGTCGCCCGGTGGAGTGTGTGTCGTGGGAAGATGTGCAGATTTTTCTAGAAAAACTGAACCGGCTGCTTCCGGGCTGGAACTTCCGCTTGCCGACGGAGGCGGAGTGGGAATATGCGGCACGCGGCGGGCATACCATGCGGGAGGGCTCGGGCAACCTGACAAAATACGCGGGCAGCGACCGGCTGGAAACAGTGGGCTGGTGGGACGGCAACAGCCACGGCGAGACGAAGCCGGTGGGTCTGAAACTGCCCAACGCACTGGGGCTGTTCGACATGAGCGGCAACGTGTGGGAATGGTGCGCGGATTGGTATGACAGCAAATTTTACGAAAAATGTGCGAAAAAGGGAGTGGCAGAAAACCCGCGCAACGACGAAGCGGGCTCGGACCGCGTCCTGCGCGGCGGCTCGTGGAGCAGCCATTCCGACTACTGCCGGGTCGCCCTCCGCTACAACTACTATCCGGAGATTCGCCTCTTCAATATCGGTTTCCGGCTCGCGGCTTCGCCTTCCAGTTCAGTGGCTGGCCCGTGAGCAAGCCAGCAAGAAGCGAGCGGCAGGCCGGACTTGCCGCATGGCAGGCTGCGGAGCAATGCCTGCCTGCGGGGAGGCGGGTCTGCCGCGAGCGGTTTTTTTTATTGAAAATTGACTTATGCAGATAAAAATCTTCCGAATTCCCTCCGGCGGCAATGCGCTGCTGGAGGATGAGATGAACATTTTTTTGCGCAGCAAAAAAATCCTGAAAGTGGACAGCCAGTTGTCGCAAGAGCCGGGTGGCCCGGCGTGGTGTTTTTGCATACAGTACATGGAGGATGGGCGGGCTGTCGCGAAGGGGAAAATAGAGGTGGACTGGCGGGAAAGGCTGTCGCCGGAAGTGTTTGCCCGCTTTGCCCGGTTGCGCGAACTGCGCAAGACTTTGGCAGAGCGAGAGGGTGTGCCGCCCTATGCCGTGTTCAACAACGAAGAGTTGGCGGGCATTGCCCGATTGGAAAAACCGACTCGCGCCGAAATGCTGAAAATCAAAGGCATAGGCGAGCAAAAAATGGAAAAATACGGAGCGGCATTTCTCGAGGAATTGAAGGCAATGCTCGAAAAGCCGCCGGGACAAACACCCGCCGAATCACCTTTTACTTCCACAACAGATGCCGAAGAAGAAAGCGAACCGCCTTATTAAGTCTATAGCCGATATGGACAACCTGCGGCTGGCTTTTTGGAAAGCAAGAAAAGGAAAATCGTATTCCGGGCAGGTGGAACGTTACCGTTCCCATTTGGAAACAAATCTCGTCCGGCTGCGCGGGCAGATTCTGAGCGGCGCGGTGGAAGTGGGCAACTATCACTTTTTCAAGATTTTTGACCCTAAGGAACGTCAAATCTGCGCCCCGGCATTTGCGGAGCAGGTGCTACATCACGCTTTGATGAACTTGAGTCACGAATATTTCGAGCGGGTGCAGATTTACGACAGTTATGCCTGTCGCAAAGGCAAGGGAACATACGCCGCGCTCGAACGTGCGAAACAGTTTGCTCGAAAAAACGGCTGGTTTCTGAAATTGGACATCCGCAAGTTTTTTGACAGCGTACATCACAGCGTCTTGAAAAACCAGTTGGACCGGCGATTCAAGGATTGGGAACTGCTGCGGATTTTTGAAAAAATCATAGACAGTTACTGTACGGAACCCGATCGAGGATTGCCCATCGGCAACCTCACCAGCCAGTATTTTGCCAATCATTTTCTCAACGGATTGGACAATTTCGTGAAAAATGACCTGCTGGTGAAAGGCTACATCCGTTATATGGACGACCTGGTGCTTTGGCACCACGACAAGGCTTTTCTGAAAGATGCCTGCAGTAAAATCGGGCATTACGTTGAAACCGAGCTCTGCTGTGCCCTGAAGCCACCGTTGCTCAATCAGTCGGCGCAGGGTTTGACGTTTTTGGGCTACCGGGTGTTCCCCGAGCGGCTGCTGCTGGCGCAGCGCAGCAAAAGACGGTTCGTCCGAAAATACCGCGAAATCGAGGAGAACTATCACGCGGGCGTGTGGGACGAGACGCACTGCCAGCGAAAAGTATTGCCCTTGCTCGCTTTTACACAACACGCGGCAGCTTTGGCGTGGAGAAAAAAGATAATTTTGCCCGAACACTCGTCGGACGATTTTGATTCGTCCGACAAATGGAGTAATAAAATAGGACATCTCTCGTAAAGGCTCGAACCGCGTCCTGCGCGGCGGCTCGTGGAACAACAATTCCGACAACTGCCGGGTCGCCAACCGCAACAACAACAATCCGGAGAATCGCAACAACAATATCGGTTTCCGGCTCGCGGCTTCGCCTTCCAGCTCACGGGCACGGTCGCGGAGGCGACCGCCACTGAACAGAGGGATTGCCCTGCTCCCGTCCCGAGGCCTCGGGATCGGGACGAATAGTTTTCACAAGCGGCAGGGCAAGTAGTTCCGGTCGAAAGTTCTGCCGCTTTTTTATTTTACCAGAGATACAAAATGGAAAAAACCTACAGCATCCACGACCTCCTCCGCCCGCTCAAAAAGTTCAGCGACTGGCCTTCCTTTCTTCAATCAGGCACGCGCAATGCCTTTCTGGCCGACGAGACCGGCGCGGTGCTCGCGCTCGACCTGCACCCGGAGGACAGCTCCGCGCTCGACCTTTCTCCCTTCGCTCTGCCCGCCCTGCAATGGCTCAACGTGAGCGACAACGAGCGTCTAACATCACTCACCCTGCCCGCCTCCCTGCCCG
>Ga0209172_10002111_pt1 | contig 37099 bp, 28 predicted proteins | sample LarsenN4metaG_FD_184113 | JGI IMG/M metagenome (GOLD analysis project Ga0209172, IMG submission 184113) | Hot spring sediment bacterial and archeal communities from British Columbia, Canada, to study Microbial Dark Matter (Phase II) - Larsen... ... | reverse complement strand
TGGTCGCCACGCCGTTGCGGGTCCGCAGCCGGGTCTCGGTCAACGCGCCGCCCTGGCTGCTGAGTTGCACTTCGGTGTCATCGGCGACGGCCAGGCCCTCGGCGTCGGTCACATAGACCGTCAGCCACCGCCGCCGCTGGTCGCCCTCCCGTTCACCGGGGCCGGCTTCGACGCCGAGTTGGATGGTGGCCGGCGGGCCAACCGGAAAGGGCGTGGCCGTGGGGGTCGGGGTGGGGGCGGCCAGGATAACCAGGCTCGTTTGGGCCTGGCGGGAGGACGGCTGTAGCTCGGCACTCAAGTTAAGCGTGCTGACCGGAGCATTCGGCGCGACCCGTCCCACAAACCCAACCGTTAGGGTGGGTTGAGCTGTTAGCTCCGGCGGAAGCTGCCAGGTCAGCAGGCGCGCAATCGGGTTGAAACCGGGGCTGAGGGCGCCCAGCGGGGTATCGTAGCCCAGTTCTGCCGGGAGGGTGCTGCTAATAACCAGGTTCTCGACCGAAATTTGGGCCGGATTGGACAGGGTCAGGGTGACAGTAACCTGCTCCCCAGCAGTGACAAAGAGTGGCTCTACGGCCATGGACAGGTCCAGGTTCGCCGGCTCCGGGCTGACTGTCGGGGTGAGGATCGCCGTGGGGGTCAGGGTCGGGGTTAAGGTCAAAACGGCGGTGGGGGTCAGAGTCGGGGTTTCCGTTACAGCGACGGTAGCGGTTGGCTCAGGCGTGGAGGTCTCCGTTTCAGGCAGAGGTTGGGTTGTGTTCGTCGGGGTGGGGGTGGCGGTAGCCGGGCTGACCGTGGTTTCGGTGGCCGGAGGGGTATCAGTGTCTGTGGGCAGCGCGGTCGCTGTCTCAGCGGGAGGTGGCGTAGGGGTGTCGGTCGGCATCGAGGTAGCGGTGGCTTCTGCGGTCGGGGGTGGGGTGGCGGGTTCTTCGGTTTGGTAGGCCGGACGCCTGGCTGGATTTGCATAAATAGCGGCGGGCGAAATTGAAGTGAACCATAAAGAGGTAATAATGACGATAAGGTGCAGCCAACGGGTCAGCCGGTTAGGATAGGTCTGCATAAAGGGGCCTCCTGAAAAAATGGCAAGTTGAATATGAAAAGTGAGCTAAACAAAAAACGCGCTCACCGCTTTTGCTCCCTTTATTCAGAGAAACAATTGCGGTTGGCGCGTTGGCCGTCAGTAAGTTTTGTTTTGAGGTCAGGAAGGAAGGAAGGATGGATGGATGGATGGATGGATGGATGGATGGATGGATGGATGGATGGAAAGAAGGGAGGGGGTAGAGAGGGGAGAGGGTTACAAGATTTGATGAAGGTTGTGGTAGAGAGTTGGGTTTTGGTCATTCTGGTCGTCTCAATTGAGATTGCTGGTTTGACAAAACAAAACCACCCGTAACCTTATCACTCCTTCATCAGAGTTTTATTAGAATTTCATAGGAATTTGGTTTAAAGTTTGAGCAAAAAGTTAAAAAGCCTGGCAGACAGAGAACATTTCTCTGCGCCGAAACAATCCTCAGATTGCAATCTGAGGATTGTTTCGGCCTACGGCCTCGCAATGATGCCTGAGTAGTGGCAAATTCGCTTATACCCCCGCCAACTCTCTCCCCTTTTGCAACATGGCTTTAACCGCTTCCTCACTGCCCGCTTCGGCGTAGACGCGCAGCAGCGGCTCGGTGCCGGAGGGCCGGATGAGCAGCCAGCTATCGTCGGCCAGGTGATATTTGACTCCGTCGTAGCTGTCTACTTTGACCACGCGCTCACCGGCCAGTTCCGCCGGGGCTTTGTCCACCAAGCGTTTGGTCATATCTTCTTTGGATACAGGATTTTTCAGGTGGATGTCGCTCCGCTGGTAAACTGTCGGACCAAAAGTTGCCTGCAAATCGGCAATTAACTCGGTTAAGGGCGCGCCGGCCTCGGCCACAATTTCCAGCAGCAGCAGCCCCATCAAAATGCCGTCGCCTTCAGGAATATGCCCCTTGATGCTGATCCCACCCGATTCCTCGCCGCCCAGCAGCACGTCGTCGTTGAGCATCAGCTCGGCAATGCCGTCGAAACCCACCGGCGTTTCGTGCAGGGCCAGACCATATTTTTTAGCCATGCGATTGAGCAACAGGGTGCTGCTGATGGTTTTGGCAATGGCCCCGCTCATCTTGCGCTTCTCCACCAAATAACGTACCGATAAGGCCATAATCGTGTGCGGGTCTACAAAATTGCCGCGCTCGTCCACAGCCCCAATCCGGTCGGCGTCGCCATCGGTGGCCAGGCCGAGGTGGGCGTTTTCATTTTGGACCGTAGTAATCAGCTCTTTGAGGTTTTTGCCCAGCGGCTCCGGGTGGATGCCGCCAAAACCGGGGTTGAGGTCACTGTGCAGTTCGTGGATTTTGGTGCGCGTCCGCGACAAAACCTCTCGAAAAACGCCCCGGCCCGCCCCGTACATGGCATCGGCCACCACTTTCAACTCGCCGTTGGAGATGATATCCATATTAACTAAATTCGTGGTCAGGTGCTCATAATAAGGCCAGGCCGGGTCGAACTTGCGAATCAACCCGCGGTCCTCGGCCAACTTGTAATCCATCAGATTCATGCCGTGTGGCTCGTGCAGCGAGTAGAGTTTTTGGGCAATGGCCTGGGTTTGATATTTGGGGGCCGACCCGCCATAGGCAGCCTTGACCTTAAACCCATTGTAGCGCGGCGGGTTGTGGCTGGCTGTAATCATCACCCCGCCGGCCGCTTTTTTGTGAACAATGTTGTAACTGATGGCCGGGGTTGGGGCGTCGGCGCGGGCCAGATAAGCCGTAATACCATTGGCCGCCATCACGCGGGCTACTTCGGCGGCAAAACGGTCTGACAGAAAACGGGTATCAAACCCGATGACAATCTCCGGCTGAATACCCGGCTCAGCGACGTCAAGCAAGTAACTGGCGACCGCCTGGCTTACCAGGCGCACATTTTCAAAAGTGAAGGTTTCGGCGATGACGGCCCGCCAGCCGTCGGTGCCAAAGCGAATGGTCATGAGGTAAACTCCTGAGTTAAAGGTAAGGTTTGATTATTTGTCAGGCGTAAAACGTAAAACGTAATGATCTGTTGACAAATAGCTTTCCCTACTTAAGGCATTACGTTTTACGCCTTACGTTTTAAACGGGTTGATAAGCCTGCCAGCGGTCTTCCAAATAAGGCCGCGTTTCTTCAAACTCAACCGCCTGGGCGGCCACTGTCCCTTCATAGCCGACTACGGATAGGCCAGCCACCTCCTGGCTGAAAGCCGCCAGGCGGCCCTGGTACAACGGCCAGAGCGAGCTGACAATCTGGACCGGGTCGCAATCGCCTTTGTTAAAAACAACGGCAAAGTCATACATGATTCGCGCCCACAGATCAGCCGGAAAGTAGAAGCGGTCTGGCGGCAGTACGGCCAGGCCCTCAATTGCGCCCAGATTAGCCGGGGTAAGGACTTGCTGCCACAAGGCGCGATATTCAATCCAGCCCAGGGCCAGCCGATCAAGGAGGGGGGGAGGGTCTATTTCGGCTGTAAACTCTGCATTGGTCTCGATGGAGGAGACAGGTGATACAAATTCGGTCAGGGTTGAAAGGGAACCAAACTGACTCACCTTGAGCCAATGCTGCCGGTAGTCATAAACCAGGCGCAGCATAGCGCTGATAACTGTTTGAAATTGCGCCTGCCGCTGGACCGCGTGCTGCCGGACGGCTCTCTGTTCAGCTCGATTGGCAGGAGCCGGGGGCTGAAAGGATAATTTTTCACCCAGGGCCGACTGGGCCACCCGCCAGGGGCCAAGAACCGCATAAGTATTCAGCCAGGGCGGCAGGCCAAAGGTGGCCGCTTCGGTTTCCCAGACATCCTCATCCAACGCGGCAGCAGCCAAGCGGGGAGAGAGCGCAAAATCAGGGGCGGCCGGGTGGCGCATACTCCTGCCCCACAGAGCACGGAAAAGGGGATAGACGATCAGATCGCTCACCGCGCCGTCGGACAAAGGCCAACGATAACGAGCAGTGACCAAATCGGCTTTATCTTCTAAAATCAAATGGGCCAGACCGGGTACCCATTTTGGGGTAATACTTCGAGTCTGGCTGTCCAAAATAATAATAGCTTTGGCATCCAAAGCCAGCGCTGCGTCGAAAATGGCGGCAGCAGCGCTGCCCGCTCCCAACAAGCCCTCGTAACGGGCGGTAACGACCGTATCCCGAAAGCCGTTGCTCCCGGCCTGAGCCGCAACCAGCCGTCGAGTGGTCGCTTCCAAACCCGCATCGGCATTAATCAGGACGGTGCGGAGATGGGGATAATGCTGGCGCATACCCGCCAACGCTGTTTGAGCCACATGCGCGGCGGCTTGAGCATTTTTATAAGTGGGCAAGCCAATCACCAGGTCAGCTTCGCCGATATTTTTTAGTTGACGCTGCGCTCGCGGGCGCAAGATAGGGTGATACATGCTAATTGTGAATAGTGAATTGTAAATTGTGAATGACCAAAGGGTAACTACCCCGACACAGTGGATCCAAATTTGAGGAGCCAGCACGCCCACGTGCGGCGGTGTTCGGCACGTGGGCGTGCCTCACTCCTCGAAAATTGGATCTACTGAGACATGTCATTTCGACCGAAGGGAGAAATCTTGAACGCTTATGTAGCACGGTTGGGATTTCTCGGCCTAGGACCTCGAAATGACATGTGAACTGCGCAACTCCCATTAATTTCACCACGCCAAAATAAAAGTTAAATCGTTAACATTGGTGTTGGTAGGGCCGGTAATAATCAGGTCGTCCAGGGCGGCAAAGAAATTATAGGCATCGTTGTGGCTCAGGTACTCGACGGGGGCTAAACCGGCGGCTTGCGCACGGGCAACGGTTTGACCGTCGGCAAAAGCGCCGGCGGCGTCGGTGGGGCCGTCGCTACCGTCGGTGCCAAAGCAGGTGATGAGGAGATTCGGCCAGCCGGCCAGGGCCAGGGCCGCGGCCAGGGCCATTTCTTGATTGCGGCCTCCCTTCCCCCTACCCCGCAGCGTTACGGTTGTTTCTCCACCCATAACCAGGCAAGCCGGACGGGTCAGTGAACTTTCATCACGAGCCAGCCCTTTAGCCAGCGCCGCCGCGACCCGGCCCACTTCTCGCGCTTCGCCTTCCATAAACGTGGTCAACACCTGCCCGGCAAATCCCGCGGCTGCCGCCGCTTTGACGGCAGCCGCAGCCGCCAGCCGGTTGTTGCCGATGATGACATTATGGACACGCTCAAAAAGAGGATCGCCGGGTTTGGGCGTGTCGGGCAACATGCCGGCGCGTCCGGCCTGCAATCGCTCAACGACGGCGGCTGGCAGAGCGGCCTGTAATTGAAATTGTTCGATGATGGCCCAGGCGTCGGCAAAGGTGGTTGGGTCGGGCACGGTGGGGCCGGAGGCAATCACTTCCAGCGGGTCGCCCACAACATCCGATAAAATCAAGGCATAAACAGTTGCCGGGGCCGCTAACCGGGCCAGTTGTCCCCCGTTGACCGCAGAAAGGTGCTTGCGAATGGTATTGACGCCATTGATCGTGACGCCGGCGGCTAAAAGCGCCTCGGTGGTGGCCTGGAGATCGGCCAAAGTCAGCGGCTCGGCGGGCAGGGTGAGCAAGGCCGAACCGCCACCCGAAATCAGGCAGAGCACGGTATCCTCCTCGGTGGCATCGCGGAGAAGTCGAGCGATCTCCTGGGCGGCCCGCAATCCTGCCTCATCCGGCACGGGGTGACCGGCTTCAACAATGCGGAGGGCGGATGGTGGAGGGTGGAGGGTGGAGGGTGTGGTTGTATAGCCGTATTTGACGATGACAAGACCGGCCGCAATTTTGTTGTCAAAGATTTCGGCCACCGCAGCCGCCATGGGGGCGCTGGCCTTGCCTGCCCCAACGACGATAATTCGGCCAGGCGTTGATTTGATCTGGCTGACCAGTTCGAGCTGGTTGTTAAAGTAATTTTTGACCGCCGCCGCCGGGTCTACGGCAGCTAAAGCTGCTTGAATCATTTGCCAGGCAACCTGGCGAGCCTCAAAGGTTGATAGGGTCATGGGGTTAACGCATCCACAGCCGTGGCAGTGGCTTCCTGGGGGGTCGCCTCACCGCGCAGAACTTGCTCAACTGCCTGTTGAAAAATGCGGCCCAGTTGATCATACCCGGCAAAGCCAGGCTGGGGTTGAGCCGTGTTGAGTTGTTCGGTCAGGAAAGCCCAATAAGGGTCATTGCCGGCCAACTGCTGAAAGGCCGTATCCCGGCTGGGAATAGATTTGTTGATACTGTTCCAGGTGGCGTTGTTGCTGGTTGATAAAAACCACTCAATCAAACGCAGCGCAGCTCTTTGCCGCTCGAGATCATCGGTAATCAAAACTAGCGCCCAGCCGTGCGAAATTGTGACCGGTGTGGAGTCTTTATCAGGCACGGGCAAAGCGGTAAAGGTGCTGTTGGTCAAAGCCTCCCGGTCGGTCAGATATTGTCGCACGCTTATCTGGGCCAAGCCCTCTTGATCTTCCAGATAGATAGGCCACAATTCTTCGCTGGTTGCCGCATCTAAAATGGTCGAGTCAATAATCCCAATTTCAAGCGCCTGCTGATAGAAGGTCAAAACTCGCCGCAAAACCCGATCATCAATTTGGAGGGTACCCTGATCGTTATGAAAACTGCCTTCAGCAGAAAAGTACTGCGCCAGCGTCGCATCGTTGACCAGCCCGTTGGTCCCTTTGGCCGGAAAAAGATAGCGTGTGTTACTACTTAGCACATCGCTCCACAAAATCGGCGTGGTGGTGAAGGTAGCGGTATTATAAATCGTATGTTCCATTTCCAAGCTTAGGGGGACGCCCACCAACCGTTCGTCAACTGTGCCCATTTTGCGGGCAGCGGGGAGCAAATCTTGGACAATGGAGCGGTCCAGGCGGTTGTCCAGCGTTTGCAGCAGTCCGTCAGCCTGGGCCTGAGTAAGATCGGTCGCGTTCATAATTGCAATATCGGGTAAAATGGTGGGAGCTGCCTCGCGGGCGGTTCTCAAGAAATCTAAAATTCCTCCTTTACCGCTGGGTTTTTTAAGCAGCACCTTAACTTTAAGATCAGGGTTGTTGGCCTCAAAGGTGCGTAAACTGCCGGCCATAAAAGTACCCAACTCCGCCGGAGCCTGGGGTGAAATGGCTTCGACAGTCCAAAAGGTAAGAGTCAAGCCTTCATTTTCCGGGGTAGGAGTTGCCGTGATGAGGGGGGTTATTACTAAGGTTGGTGTGGTCACAGGCGCACCCATAGTCGTCGGTTGAACAGTAGGCAGGGCTTGATTTATCTCACCCGGTAAAGTGACGCCTTGACAGCCTGCCACAAGGGTTATAGTCACACTCATCAAAAGTAAACCTAACCGAGCGGCCCAATTGTTATGCAAAAAATTCATACAGATTCCTTAACCTTAATAAAAATGCCACAGGTATTATACCATAAAAGCGCTTTGCTGATTCTAGGGGGTTCTGCTAGAATGGGGACTTGCAGCTTAAATTTTAGGAGTGGGGAGCAATTCAATGGACCTAGCGGCAACTATTCGGAGTGTACCTGATTTTCCTATTGCGGGCATTTTATTTTACGATATCACAACCTTGTTGAAGAATCCCATTGCTCTCAAAGAGAGTATTGATCGGCTGACAGGTCAGTATCAAAATGCCGGGGTAGATCTGGTCGTCGGCATTGAGTCGCGTGGCTTTATTTTTGGTATTCCTTTAGCTTACAATTTAGGCGTGGGCTTTGTGCCGGTGCGGAAACCGGGCAAATTACCCGCCGCAACCATTGCCGAAAGTTATGCTCTGGAATACGGTACCAATACCCTGGAAGTACATGTAGATGCCATAGAAAAAGGCCAAAAAGTTTTGATTGTAGATGACTTGCTGGCCACCGGCGGTACCGCCAAAGCTACTTGCGGCCTGGTGGAAAAATTGGGCGGTCAGGTAGTGGGCCTGGCCTTTGCCATCGAATTAACCTTTTTGAATGGCCGCGATATCTTAAAGGGTTATAACGTTTTCTCTTTGCTCCAATACGATACGTAATGACCACTGACGGCCGCAAAAACGGATTATATACCCAACGCATTTCAAAATTTCCGTAGCTGACGCATCCCCATGCGTCAGCGGACGGCATAGGGATGCCGTCCTACGGAAATTTTAGCGTGCGCTTAGTATAGTTCTTTAGAAAAGTTTCTGCCGGGATTAGGAGATTTGGGGATGAAAAATAAAGGAAAAAATCCCCCCAATCTCCTAATCCCGGCCCAAAATCGTTAGAAAAAACTTTTCTGGGTATCTATATTTCGGCGATACCACAAGGGTATTTTATAGCTGTGGCTGGTAGTCAGCGGTTTTATGCGGCCAATTTCAGCATAATGGTCGCCAAAGGCGGCAAGGTAAGAGACAACGATTGGGCATGCCCGTGCCAGGGGATGTCTTCGGTTGTTCTGCCGCCGTCGTTCCCCATATTACTCCCCCCGTAATGGGCCGAGTCGCTGTTTAATATTTCTCGATAGTAGCCGGATTTGGGCACCCCTACCCGATAATTGTGGCGGGGTACCGGGGTAAAGTTGGTCACAACGACCACAAACTCAGGGCGTGATTTGGCGTTGCGCATGAATGAAAAGACGCTGTTGTCGCTGTCATTGGCGTCAATCCAGGTGAAACCGGTCCACTCAAAATCATCTTCATACAGGGCTGGCTCGTTTTGGTAAAGATAGTTCAAATCTTTAACAAAACGCTGCACCCCCTGATGCGTGGGCGCGGTCAGGGCCGCCCACTCTAAACTGGTGCTAAAATTCCATTCCTGCCACTGGGCAAACTCGCCGCCCATAAACAAGAGCTTTTTGCCGGGGTGTCCCCACATAAAGCCATAATAAGCCCGCAAATTGGCAAACTTTTGCCATTCATCGCCCGACATTTTGTTGAGCAGTGAGCCTTTGCCATGCACCACCTCATCATGCGAGAGAGGCAGCACAAAATTTTCGGTGTAGGCATAAAGCAAGCTGAAGGTTACATCATTATGATGGTAGCGGCGATAAATCGGCTCCTTGCTCATATATTTTAGGGTGTCGTGCATCCAGCCCATGTTCCATTTGAGGCTAAAACCGAGGCCGCCCATATAGGTAGGCCGGGAAACCATCGGCCAGGCGGTTGACTCTTCGGCGATGGTTAACACACCGGGAAAGAGACCATGCACCACTTCATTGGTTTTGCGTAAAAAGCTGACGGCGGCCAGATTCTCGCGGCCGCCGTATTCATTGGGCACCCACTCTCCTTCTTCACGCGAATAATCCAGATAAAGCATCGAGGCGACGGCATCTACCCGCAGCCCATCAAAGTGATACTTCTCCAACCAGAACACGGCATTGGAGATGAGAAAAACACGCACCTCATTCCGGCCATAATTAAAAATCAGCGTCCCCCAGTCCTGGTGTTCACCCTGGCGTGGGTCGGCGTGCGAGTAGAGGTGCGTGCCATCAAAGTAATTGAGGCCGGAGCCATCCTTGGGAAAGTGGGCGGGAACCCAATCCAGAATAACGCCGATATTGTGTTGGTGGCATTGGTCAATGAAATACATCAAATCTTCGGGCGGGCCAAAGCGGCTGGTGGGGGCATAAAAACCCAACACCTGATAGCCCCACGAGGCATCTAAGGGATGCTCCGTAATCGGCAGCAACTCGATGTGGGTATAGCCCAGTTCCGAGACATAGGGAATCAATTCGGCAGCCAATTCGCGATAGCTCAGATAACGAGTGCCCCACTGCTCATCAGGAACTTTACGCCACGACCCCAGATGAACTTCATAAATGGATATGGGCCGGTCAAACGCTTGATGGCGGGTACGTCCGTTGACCCACTCAGAGTCGCCCCACTGATAGCGGTCAAGGTCTGCCACCACCGAGCCGGTTTTGGGCCGCTGTTCCATGGCAAAGCCGTAAGGGTCGGCTTTATCAAAACTTTCGCCCCGTTGACTCACCACTCGGTATTTATAGACCGCATACTCAGCCAGCCCCGGCACAAACAGAGTCCAAATGCCGCTATCGCTGGAATGCATGGGATGACTTTCGCCGTGCCAATTGTTAAAATCACCCATCAGATAAACTTGCCGGGCATTAGGGGCCCAAACGGCAAAATGGACTCCTTTTTCCCCATTCATTTCAATCAGGTGAGCGCCCATTTTTTCGTAAGCCCGCTCGTGAGTACCCTGCCCAATGAGGTAAAGATCAAAATCGGTCAAAAAAGAGCCGGCATTGGTGGGCGGCATTTCCTGAGCGGAAGCTGTTTTTCGCTTGGTCATATCCTATTCCCCTTCTCCTACTTTGGATGAAATCATATTAACACAATCATTCTACCAGGGCAACTGTAAGGAAGCGGTAGTCAGTAGTTGGAGCAAGATAAGGCTGACTACTGGTCATTTGACCTCAGCTTTAGAACCAATACATTTCAAATAAGGCCGTAGTATAGGGCCTTGTGCCCGCCCACAAGGGGCTAAACTACGTTATTTGAAAAGTATTGGCTTTAGAACAAATTTGCGTAGGGATTGCGTAGGCTAAATCGCCTACCAAGAGTTGCCAAGCCGTAAGCCATCATGCTATAATCGCCAATTAGATAGTAAATGGTTGCCCACTCTGGGAACAGTGAGCAACAAAACCATTTGGAGGAAGGTAAAAATGACGGCAACAACCCAACGACGACGGCAAGCTGAATTTACATCTTCGCCCCGCCGCCAGCGTATCGCCAAAAGAAGCCAACCGACTGGCTCAACCGTTACTTCGAGCCTAAAGGCTGGCTTGATTGGCGGATTTGGTATTTTACTTTTAATGTTGATTAGCCTGGTACCCTTTGAATTTTTGGCCTGTCTGGTTGTGCCCGGTTTTTTGGTCGTCTGGCTAACCACCGGGCTGCTGGCCGGTATCTTTGCCGGAGATAGTGTGCAGAACAGCCATCAAGGTGGTAAAGTTGGCTGGATGGCCGGATTTTGGGCCGGCGTGATCGGTGGGATTGTGGCGATGGCTATGGCCGCCTTTGGGGCTATTATGGGCAGCTTTGGTCAAAATGTGGTCAGCCAATTCACCCCCGATCAATTAGCCCAATTGGTTAACTTCGGCCTCACCCCCGAAATTATCGCCCTGGCCGGGCGCGTCTCCGGGGCCTTGCTGGTGTATGGCGTGATCGGTTCGTTGGTATCCGGCCTTTTTAGCTCCATCGGTGGAATGGTTTATCCCAAGTTAGGCCACCAGCAATAAATTTTGGCTTAGTTAAACCCACAGCTCCCGAAGTACGGGAGCTTTTTTATTGCCAAAATTGACAATTAGTGCCTAACCCTTAATAATTGCACGATGTCATTTAACTCACCCACCGAAAAACACCACTACGTGAACACCATGTTCGCCCGGATTGCTCACCGCTATGATACCATGAACCGGATTATGACCGGTGGGCAGGACCGGCGCTGGCGCAAACTTCTGATTCAACAGGCACAACTGCCGCCTCAAGGCAAACTGCTCGACATTGCCACCGGCACCGGCGATATTGCCTTCGAAGCGCTGCGCCAACACCCCAAGCTGGAACAAGTGGTAGGGGCGGATTTTACCCTGCCGATGTTGAGAGAAGCGAGGAGGCGAGGAGACGAAGCGATGAGGTCACCCGCGTCCTCGCCCCCTCGCGTCACGCTTCCCCTCAGTTGGAGCGGGGCCGATACTTTGCACCTGCCCTTTGCCGACAACACTTTTGATGCGGTTGCCAGCGGCTTTTTGATGCGTAATGTTGTCAGTGTGCCCTTAGCCCTGGCCGAGCAGCGGCGGGTTTGCAAACCGGGCGGGCGAGTGTTGATTTTGGAAATTCCGCGTCCGGACGATACCTGGTTTGGCCGTCTGTTCCGGCTGTACTTCCACCGGGTTGTCCCCTTTATCGGCGGCCTGATCAGCGGCCAGCGTGACGCCTATGCCTATCTCCCCGCCTCCGCCGAAGTTTTTTTACGCCCCGACGAACTCAAAGCCGAAATGGAAAAAGCCGGCCTGCGGAAGGTAAGTTACACCATGCTGATGTTTGGAACGGTTGCTTTGCATGTAGGGGTAAAATGAAGGAATTAAAATTCAAGGGGAGATTAGAGATTAGAGATTCAAGCTATAATCTCCAATCTCTAATCTCCAATCCCCCATTACTAAGTTCCCTCAGTTCCCTTTGTTCCTTTCTTCAACACTAATGACACCTGCTTCCCACTTCAACAAAGCTGACGAGCGCGGCGTGCCCAGCCTGGTTTGGCGAGCCGGGCAAAACCGGCGGCTGGCTATGATTCAGGCGGCGGCGGGTGAGCGCCTATCGCCGTCGAATTGGGTTTTGGTAGATGGATGTGGAGTGGGCATGTACGTGCGCGCCCTGCGCCAATTTACACCGCATGTGGTTGGGCTGGATATTGAGCCGGAACGCGTGAGCGACAGCTACGCTCATTCACCGCTGGTCAATGTGGCCGCCGGAGAATATCTGCCCTATCCCTCTGGCTGCTTCGATCTGGTGCTGAGCCATGAGGTGATTGAGCATGTTCAAAACGACGCCCTGGCTGTGGCCGAGATGGCGCGGGTTCTCAAGAAAGGCGGTCGGGCGGTCATTTTCTGCCCCAACCGGCTTTATCCCTTTGAAACGCACGGCCACTACTGGCAGGGCAAATATCATTTTGGCAACACGCCGTTTATCAACTACCTGCCCAACACCCTGCGTAACAAGTTAGCGCCGCACGTCCGCACTTACACAGGCAGTGATTTGAAGAAATTGGTCGCCGGCCTGCCCGTCAAAATAGTTTCTCTTACCCAAATTTACCCTGGCTATGATAATGTAGTCGCTCACCGTCCGGCGCTAGGGCGGCTGCTGCGCCGCCTCACTTACACCCTGGAGCAGACTCCTTTGCGCTTGTTTGGCTTGTCTCATCTGCTGGTGATTGAGAAAATATAAAAGACCCTAAAGGTTTTAAAGACCTTTAGGGTCTTGAGCAAATGAAGGGTGAGTTTATTCTGCTTCATCCTGCCGCATCCGAACGACCCTTTTAGATAATACCGCCGAACCAACCTCCAGATAGCGATCAATAATATCAGTCAAGTCGTCGGGGAGGATGGTTTTGATCAGATAATCATCAGCTCCGGCTTGCATAGCCTCGTCAATGAGCGCCTGCTCCTGGTAGGCTGAGAGCATCAAAATAGGAATATCTTTGGTTACTTTTAATTTACGCAGCCGTTTAACGGCCTCGACGCCGCTCATACGGGGCATCATCATATCCATCAAAATCAAGGCAGGACGCCAGGCTTTGGCTTTTTGAATACCCTGGAAACCGTCGTCGGCGGTAATAACCTCATAACCAGCTTGAGTTAGCAGAAAACTTAACATACGCTGGGTATCGGCGTTATCTTCAACACAAAGAATTTTGAATTTGGACATTATTAGCCCTCCGCTAACGCTATTTATTCTACCACATCAAAAACCGGGTGTAAATTCAGCCGCAAAATATTCTGTTAAATTCTTAACAAATTCGGGTAGAAGCCTATTGCACCCGGCTTGCCCAACCTCTGCCTTTCTGCTAACATGACGCTTCGTTATTAAGAGCCTATCCGAAAACCTCTGTAGATGACGCATAGGATGCGTCATCGGCTGGCATAGGGATGCCAATCTACGGGTTTTCGGATAGGTACTAAACAGTAGCCCGTAGTCAGTTAATGTTATTAAGTTAAGGCCGTACGTGCCCGCCCACAAGGGGCTAAACTTCACTAACTTAACGACATTGAGTAATCAGTGATCAGAAAAGAGTATCTGATTACTGACCACTGACTACTATTGTTGAGGAGTAAGTTGTAAAAGTATGCAGACCAGTCGCAAAGTAATGATTACCCGCCGCCGGCGGCGGCGGGTGCTGGAACAAAAACCAAAGATTTTTCTTTATCTGCTAAATTTTGCCATTGCTGTTGTGGCGGTGATAGTGGCAGCCATTCTAACCGTTGTTCTCAGTGGGGTTGGCTCAGCCTATGCCTTTTACAACAGCTTTGCCCAACAATTGCCCGACCCAACCGCTATTGAAACCGAACAGGAAGATTTTGAAACCACCAAAATCTATGATCGCACCGGCAAAACCTTGCTGTACGAAATTTTTGACCCGCTGCGCGGCGACCGCAGCTACATCAAGCTGAGTGAAATCCCCGAATTTTGCCGCGAATCCACCATCATCCTGGAAGACAAGAATTTTTACAACAACCCCGGCTTCGATATCGAAGGTATTACCCGCGCCTTTGTGCAAAACCTACGCGGCGAGCGCATTCAAGGCGGCAGCTCGATTACCCAACAGCTTATTAAAAACATCTTGATCGCCGAAGAAGAGCGCACCCAACTTTCCTACACCCGCAAAATCAAAGAGGTTATCTTAGCCACCGAAATTACCCGCCGCTTTAGCAAAGACCAGATTTTGGAATGGTATTTCAACACCAACGGCTATTTTAACCTGGCTTACGGCATTGACGCGGCAGCGCGGGTCTACTTTGATAAACCGGCCAGCGCCCTTTCCAAAGCAGAGTGCGCCATGTTGGCCGCAATTCCGCAGAATCCTTTTTACAACCCAATTGACAATTTCGATATTGCCAAAAATCGCCAGCGCATTACCCTCAACCGCATGGTCGAAGAAGGCGTCCTTGAGCCGGAGGAAGCCGATCAAATCTATAATGAACCCATCAAGGTCAGACAGGCGGAGGAAAACCGCTTTGACATTATCGCCCCTCATTTTGCCGTTTACGTCCGCAAGGAACTGGAGCGTACCCCAGAGCGCTACAACATCACCGACCCTGACCAGATTTATCGAGGCGGCTTGAAGGTTTACACCACCCTTGATCTTGACTTGAACAACGAAGCCCAAAGGATTGCTGCCGGACACATCAAACAGTTGTTGGAAGAAGAACACAATGCCAGCAATGCCTGTGTCGTTTCTATCCGCCCCAAAACCGGCGAAATTTTGGCTATGGTCGGCAGCGTGGATTATTGGGATGAAGAAAACGACGGCAATGTGAATGTCTGCACCGCCGACCCCGGCCGCCAGCCCGGTTCATCCTTTAAACCCTTCAACTACATGACCCTCTTCTCGCAAGGCGTTTACAACGCCGCCACCATGGTCATGGATGTGCGCCAATCCTTCCCCGATGACCCGAATCCCCCCTATGTGCCTGAGAATTACGACCCGACTGGCCAGGGCAAATATCATGGCCCGGTTCGCCTGCGGACTGCCCTGGCCAGCAGCTACAATATTCCGGCGGTGTGGGCCTTGAGCAAGGCTGGGGTGAAAAATGTCATCGCTACGGCCCACCGTATGGGCATTACCACCCTCAATGCCGATTACTACGGCCTGGCCCTGACTCTGGGCGGCGGCGAAGTGAAGCCGCTGGATATGGCCTACGCCTATAGTGTCTGGGCTAACCTCGGCGTAATGGCCGGCCAGCCCGTCCCCGAAGTAGACCGCCGCCCCGGCCATCGTACCCTCGACCCGGTCGCAATTCTGCGAATCGAGGACAAAGCCGGCAATATTATTTATGAGTACAAACAACCCACCACCGAGCAAATCGTTGATCCGGCCCTGGCCTATTTGATGGTGGACATCCTGTCGGACAACAACGCCCGCACCCCCGGCTTTGGGGCCAACAGCGTTTTGAAAAAAGATTTTGAAGACCGGCCCATCGCCGCCAAAACCGGGACGACCAACAACTTTAGAGATAACTGGACAGTCGGCTTTACCCCGCAGCTTTCCACTGCCGTTTGGGTAGGCAATAACAACAACGAAGAAATGGAAGACGTGACCGGCCTCTCCGGCGCGGCCCCGATCTGGCACGATGTCATGCTCTATTACCTCAAAGATCAGCCGGTGGAAGAGTGGCAGCGTCCGCCCGGACTGGTGGATGTCCGCGTCGACTCGGTCTCCGGCCTGTTACCCAACGAATATACTCCTGCAACAGTGACCGAACTTTTCCTGGAGGGAACGGAACCGACCCAGAAGGATAATGTTCATCAGGTATTCCGTATCAACCGCGAGAACGGCAAGTTAGCCACTGTTTACACCCCGCCCGAAAAGGTCGAAGAGCGCGTTTACGAAGTTTACCCGCCCGTTGCCGCCGACTGGGTGCGCGAAAATGGCATCCCCCAGCCGCCAACCGAGTACGACGACAGCACCGGCCCGGCGGTCAATGTTGGCCCGGTGGCGATTATCAGCCCGCGCCCCTACGAGTACATCAAGGGCGGTCAGGTGATTACCGGCAACGCCAAAGCCGATAATTTCCAGCTTTACCGAGTTGAAGTGGGCCAGGGGTTGAACCCCACCGAGTGGTGGCAACTGGGCAGCGACCATCCCAACCAGGTTGAAGGCGGTCAATTGGAATTTTGGGACACCGGCAGCGCCCAGGAAGGGCTGTACACCTTGCAACTGACGGTGGTCAAAGGCGATCAGAGCATCGAGCGCAAGGCCGTCCAGGTGACGGTGGATAACACCCCGCCGACGGTCGAATTGATCAACCCGGAGCCGGATAAGATTTACGTGCAGGAAGATGATCTGTGGGTCAATATCCAGGCCGACGCCATAGATAACCTCTCGATGAACCGGGTCGAGTTTTTCCTGGACAATCAAAAAATTGGCGAAAGCACGGTGGCCCCTTACACCCTACGCTGGAACATTGTGATGACCGACACGCCCATTCTACGTCAAGAAGCGCCCATTACTCAAACTGTTGCCATTACCCAACCCGACGGAACCATTACCACCACCGGCTATATCACCGTCAGCGAAGTGCTGACCATTACCCAAACCATCACCGACCCGGCCGAACTGGCCAACTGGCCGGCTGACTTTGCCCCGGAAAAATGGATTGGCTATCAAAAAGTCTACTCCGGCGGCTTCAGCATCATCAGCACCACCCTGGGCTACACCGAAACCCACCTGCTCCACGTGGTCGCCTTCGACTCCGCCGGCAACGAAACCAAAACCGAGCCGATCCGCATCCAGGTGATGCACAAGAAAGAAGAGGAAAAAGAAGAGGAAGCCGCCGACGAAAGCCAGGGCTATCTCTTGCCGCCGATCTACCGGGAGCGAGCGCCATTCGGCTGGCAGCGGCGGGTGATACCTTATGGTTGAAACAGGTAATAGAATGATAAATTTGCCGCTCTTTGGCGCGCCAAATCAAATTAAAAACCACTTTAATGCAGACAACAATCTCATCCTTTATCATGGAGATGTTAGAGAGTTTATTGTCACTATACCCGATTACTCCGTCAGTCTTATAATTACCTCTCCTCCTTACAATTTGGGCAAAGATTACGAAAATCGCGTTTCGATTCAAAAGTATTTACAAACTCAAGCTGAAATAATTGCCCAACTTTATCGTGTGTTGAGAGAAGATGGCAGCCTGTGTTGGCAGGTAGGCAATTTTGTTGAAAATGGGGAAGTTTACCCCCTGGACATTCTCTATTACAGCATTTTTAAGGAATTGGGTTTATTTTTGCGAAATAGAATTATCTGGCATTTTGGACACGGCTTGCACGCTTCAAAGCGATTTTCGGGACGCTATGAGACAATTCTGTGGTTCACCAAGAGCGATAACTATATATTCAATCTCGATATGGTTCGAGTGCCTTCAAAATATCCCGGTAAGCGTCACTTTAAAGGCCCCAATAAAGGTAAACCCTCGGGGAATCCTATGGGCAAGAATCCTTCGGATGTCTGGGAGGTAATGGCTCAAGATTGGGAAGAAGGGCTTTGGGATATTCCCAACGTAAAATCAAATCATCCAGAAAAGACGGTTCACCCCTGTCAATATCCCGTTGAACTTGTCGAGCGATGTGTTCTTGCTTTAACCAACGAAGGCGATTGGGTTTTTGATCCTTATGCTGGGGTGGGTACTTCATTGATTGCTGCTACCATGCATAACCGGCGGGCGATGGGGAGTGAGAAAGAGCCAGAATATATTGAGATTGCTCGTACTCGCCTCCAATCTTATTTCAATGGTACACTTCGCACCAGACCTATTGGTAAACCCGTGCATATGCCAACAGGGAATGAAAAAGTAGCCCAAGTTCCGGTCGAGTGGCAAAAATTCCCTCAATCTAAGCTCCTGGAAAAAAAGAGGATTACGAGTGATTATCGCCGGAAAGGTGTATTGTGAGTATCCTACCAGCTTTTATACTCCTGACTATATACCAGTACCCTCTAAAAAGGAAGCCTTTCGAGAGATAGATTTTGTAAAGAATCGTGTTGGGGTGGAAGTTCAATTCGGCAAGTATTCTTTTATGGTTTACAATGTCTGCGCCAAATAGATATTCCGGTGCTGATCTTAGGCATAGCGATGTAGAGACAAACTTATGTTAATTCTTATTACCAACGACGATGGCATCAACGCCCCGGCCCTGTTTCCGCTCAAACAAGCCCTGGATACCGTAGCCGAGACGTTAGTCTTTGCCCCCGACCACAACTGGTCGGCTTCCGGGCATCCCAAAACCATGCACAAACCCCTACGGGCTGATCCATTTACCCTGCCCGACGGCAGCCAGGCTTTTGTGTCCACTGCCCCCCCCCCCGACTGCGTGGCCCTGGCCATGCTCGGCGTGGTGGAGCGCAAACCCGATTTAGTAGTCTCCGGAATCAATCACGGGGCCAATTTGGGCTATGATGTTTTCTATTCCGGCACGGTGGCCGCTGCGGTCGAGGCCACCATCGAGGGGCTGCCGGCCATTGCCATCTCCCGCGATTTTGAAGAAAAAGAGATGGATTTGGCCATCACCCCCGGTTTCAGCGACGAAGCCGTGCGCATGGAGAACGCCCAGATTGATTATACCCCCATCGCCGCTTTTTGCGCCCGGCTGGCCAAAAAAACCCTGGAGCATGGACTGCCGGCCAATACTCTGCTAAACGTCAACATCCCCAGCGCTCCCTGGGACCACATCAAAGGGATCGAACTGACCCGCCTGGGCCAGCGGGTGTATCGGGATGAATTGGTGGCCCGCAAGGACCCACGCGGGCGGCCCTATTACTGGATTGGCGGCTTACCTCCCCACGGCGTCCCCGATCATGGTACCGACATTTGGGCGTTGGCCAACAACCTGATTTCAATTACCCCGATCAACCTGGATATCACCGCCTATCGCTTCATCGAAGAATTGAAACGTTGGAAGCTGGAGGAGCTGTGAAGGACGCAAAGACGCGAGGAGGCGAAGAGGCGAGGAGGCGAGGCAGTCAAAACCTGCTACCTACCCCCTACTCCCTACTCCCTGGCTTATGAACTTTCAACCTTATCCCACCCGCAGTGGCCTTGTTTCGTTGGGCTTTGGCCTGCTTACGGGCGCTGCTGCCATTTTTCTGATCAATTTGCTGCCCTTACAAACCAATCTGGCCGATATTTTCAAACTCCTAATGGGTGTGCTGGTGGTGGTAGGGGTCATGGGCCTGGCCTTCTATTGGGCGTTTGTGGCCTTCAAGTTGCAATATCACCTTAATCGCAACGGCCTGGTTATTCGATGGGGTATGGCCCAGTTGCTTCTCCCGTTCGATACCATCAGCAAAATTGTCCCCGGCAGCACTCTGGAAACCACGCCCTCTTTTCGAGGGGTCAATGTGGCCGGTTTGCGCTTTGGCTGGGGCCAGTCGGCCGAGTATGGTCCGCTTAAATATTTTGCAACCGCTCCTCTGGCTGAAAGCCTGCTGGTGGTTACGCCGCAGCAAACCTATGTTATTTCGCCGCACCAACCCCACCATTTTTTGACGGCCTGGCAGGCACGCCAGAACGTTGGCCCCACCCAACACTGGACGGTGAGCCTGCGCCGGAGCTGGCCTTTCAATTATCCGCTCATGACCGATGCGCTGGCCTGGTGGTTTTTTAGCCTGGGTGCGCTGGCCTGTTTAGCCCTGTTGGGGTATCTGGCCATAACCTTTACCGAACTGCCGCGCTCTCTGCCCATTCATTTTAATGCTTTTGGCGTCCCCGATCGCATCGCCGACAAATCAGCCCTTTTTACCTTGCCGCTGACCGGGGCAGCCATATTTATCATCAATGCGGCCCTCGGCGGCCTGATTTATCGCTGGGAAAAAGTGGCCGCTTATATTCTATGGGGTAGCGCCTTGGCCATGCAGATCTTTCTGTGGGGCGCAGTGCTCACCTTGACGCTCTAGGAGCTGTTTGCACTTATGGACAATCAAAAACGCAATCGGCTGCTGGCGGTGTTGTTTGTCGGGGTACTCATGGCGGCCCTCGATATTGCCATTGTCGGCCCTGCCCTGCCAACTATTCGCGATTACTTTGAGGTGGATGATCGGGCTGTCACCTGGCTTTTTACCGTCTACGTCTTTTTTAACCTGATTGGCACCCCCCTCATGGCTAAACTCTCCGATAACTGGGGACGGCGGACCATTTACCTGGCCGATATTATTTTATTTGCCGTTGGTTCAATGCTGGTGGCAACCGCTCCTTCTTTTGCGGTTGTCCTGCTGGGTCGAGCTGTTCAAGGCTTAGGCTCCGGCGGCATCTTCCCGGTTGCTTCCGCTGTTATCGGCGACACCTTTCCCCGTGAAAAAAGGGGCAGTGCTTTGGGGTTGATCGGCGCCGTATTCGGGGTGGCTTTTATGATCGGGCCGATTATCGGCGGGGTGCTGCTGCTGGCCCACTGGCGCTGGCTCTTTGCCATTAACCTGCCCATTGCGCTGGCCGTACTGGTGCTGGCCCCGTCGCTTTTGCCCGGCCAGCCTGCTTCCAAGCGCCGATCCTTCGATTGGGCGGGCATGCTTATTCTGGCCTTGATGTTAAGTTTTCTCACCTACGGCTTGACCCAGATTGACTCGACTCGTTTTTGGGCCAGCGTGACCGGGCTGCGGGTATGGCCCTCGCTGGCTCTGGCCCTGATTCTGCTGCCCTTGTTTATTTTTCTCGAGCGTAGAGCCGCCGACCCGGTGCTCGATTTAGGCATGTTTACCTCGCGGCAACTGTCGCTGGCCAGCCTGCTCTCGTTTGGGGCCGGCCTGGGCGAGTCGAGCATTGTCTTTATTCCCGCTCTGGCCGTAGCTGCTTTTGCCGTAACCGACTCTACGGCCAGTTTTTTACTCATGCCGGTCGTGTTGGCCTGGGCCGTTGGCGCGCCGATTTCCGGGCGCGTGCTGGATAAATTGGGTTCTAAAGCGGTGATTGTGAGCGGGGCTGGCTTGCTCACCATCGGCATCCTGCTGTTGAGTTTTTTCCCCCAAAGCTGGTCCCTCTTTTTCGCCGCCGGTATTCTGATTGGCCTGGGGATGTCGGCGCTGCTGGGCGCCCCCATCCGTTACATTATGCTCAACGAAGCCCCGACCGAAGAGCGAGCGGCGGCACAAGCGGTCATCACGATGTTTACCGGCGTGGGCCAGTTGACCAGCGCGGCCCTGGTCGGTGCGGTCGCCGCCAGTTTTGGCGGGGGTGTGATCGGCTACAGTTCGGCTTATGGGGTCATCGGGCTGGTAGCGATTGTGATGATTGGGCTGGCCCTGGGCTTAAAAAGCCGCACCGCCGAATTGGCTACGCTTGCTCAACAAGAGACTCCCTCAGAAAACAGCCGCATAGCCATAGAGTCACTGCAATAGTAGCCGCCTCATTGTAATTGCTTGCCACCCGTGTTATAATTTTACTAACCCTGGACTTACCCATCCCCCTGTTTACCATCAAAAGCAATACTTAGTCCCAGCCCGGCTCATTCACTTGAGGTTATTCTGTTGAGCGAAGCCAAACTTAAACGATACCTCAAACGGCTCTACAAAGATTTGAATACCCTCCGCGAGCGTGAGGCCAAATTTGGCGGCAATGCGCCCCTGGAACTGCTGAACCAAATTGACGATCATCAGACCGCCATTACTCTGGTTGAGTCTCGCCTGGCCGGCGATCTGGCGGATGAACAGCTTTTTGAACAGCTTGACGCACTGAACATCAACCACAACTATCAGCGTGCTAACGTCATCCCCATCCCAACGCTGCCGCTGATTGCGCTAAGCCTGAGTGTGCTGGGGCTGCTAAGTTTTATCTCCTATCGCCTGGTTGCGCCAACACCTACCCCTACCGCAACCCCCCTCCCTACCCCTTCCCAGATGAGCGGCGATTTTAATATCGCCATCGCCGAAATCGGCCAGCAAGGCCCAGATGGCAGCCCTGTTTCTTCGCCCGACGGCCAGCAGCTTGGCCGCTGGATTTTTAGCGAGTTGCAGAACGAGATCAAAAATCTGCCTCAACAGTTTGAAGTCCAGGTCTGGCACGACGGCCCGGAGTTGGCTGCCAAAAATGTCAAACTTGGCCTGGTGGCCGATGAGGAGGCCGCCGCCGAATTAGCCCAAACCATCAAAGCCAACCTGGTTATTTATGGCGTTCTGGAGGGCGGCCAAAATCCGGCCAGCTTTGTCCCCAAATTCTATATCAAACCGCTGCAAGGCGAGGCCGGTGAGATGGACGAGTTAAAAGGCCCGTTTCAACTCGGCGCGCCCATTCCCATTCCCATTCCCCTCGATACCACCGACCCGGTGCTGATTGCCTCGCTCAAGCCGGAGGTCAGTCTGCGGGCCAGGGCGCTGCGCTGGTTTACCATGGGCTTTATCTGGGATTTGGCCGGGCAAACCCTCAAGGCGCTTGAAACTTTCCAGCAGGCCGAGCAAGCCCTAAAAGATTGGGGCGAGAAAAATCAGGGCAAAGAAATTCTCTACTATTTCATTGGCCGTGAAATTCTTTTCCTCAGCCGGGACGAGCAGCAGGCGCAAAAAGTGTTCGACTCGGTCGAAACGGCGCGGGCCACCGCCGAAAGCTACTTTAAAAAAGCGCTAAACAGCAACCCGGAATATGCCCGCGCCTACCTGGGGTTGGGCAGTGTGTACTACCAACAGGCCCCGCAACCTCTTGAAGCACGCCTGGCAACCGCCGACCTGGCCCTGGCCCAGTACGATAAAGCCCTTGAATACGCCCCCAAACTCCCCGGTGAAGAACTGGTCAGCCTGGAGGCCCATTTTGGCAAAGCGGTTGCCTCTTTTCTCAAAGGAGATACACTGTACAAACTGGGGCACAGCCAGGGGGACAACCCCAGCATGTACGTCGAGGCCGGCGGCTACTTTGAGGGAACAATCCGCGAGATTGAACCCATTTTGGACCCGCTGGCGGCGGCTAAGCAGCACCGCTCGCTGGGCCATGCTTATTTGGCCCTGGGCGGCGCTTACGCTCAATTGGCTCTGGTGCGCGAAAAACAGGGCCGCCAGGCTGAAGTTGTCCCCCTATATCAAAAGGCACAGGGAGCTTATACCTCGTGTATCGCCCAAGGCGATGCCGCTAGTGGGGGCAATCCTTACGATGCCCTCCTCAAAAATATCATTGACACCTACTGCCGGCCTTATGCCGATCGAATAGGGGAAAAACTTCTTGATTTGGAGGAGGAACCGTGATGCGCCTGCAATCGCCAAGCTATCGTTTCGCCTTGCTGTGCCTGACCTTGTTTTTGGCTGCGTGCAACAGCGCGAACCCCACGCCTGAGCCTGACCGGATTGCAACCGAAGTAGCCGTTCAAAGAACAGCCGCCGCCATCCTCACCGCCGAAGCCACCACCGCTACGCCAACCCTTACCCCAGCCTCAGTTGAGCCAACCTCTCCTCCCAGCCCGGCAACCGATACCCCCACTCTCACACCAACCAACGATAATACCCCATCCACTACTGCGACTGCTACCGTTGAAACTGCCGCCACACCCGCCTGCGCCGTAGTTGCCTCCTCCCTCAATCTGCGCAGCGGACCGGGTGTGGCCTACGAGCCGCCTGTAACCACTCTTGTTCGGGATGCCCTCTTAATTCCTATCGGCTTCAGCGCCGTTGGCTACCCCGGCGGGCAGTGGGTACAGGTGCAAACGCCGGATAACCAAACCGGCTGGGTCAGCGCCGACCCGCAGTTTGTAACCTGCAATATTGACCCGGCCACTCTGCCGCCAATTTCTGTCCCCCCACCGCCCACAGCCACACCCACCCTCACACCCATTCCGGCCCAGCCCACTCCAACCCTTTCGCCTACTCCAGAGTCGTTTGTGGTCTTTGAGCCGCCAGGGGGCGGCAATGATAATATTGACGGTTATGTTGTCTTCTCCGGTTACAGCCAGGGGCAGCTAAACTTTGACGACCTGGTTTTCCGGGATAGGCTGGTTTTTCGAGTGGTGGCGTTTGATAAAAATGTGGGTCAAACCGATGGGGCCGGGATTGACAGCGTATACTTTAAGATTCTTGGCGACCAGGGCACGGTTCACGAGCGCACCGAGCGCACACCCGGTTACTGTGTTTTTGGCGGCGGCGAACCTACCTGCGAGGTATGGAACTTTACCGAACACAACTACCACTGGCCAGAGCCATTTCAACATCAATCAATTACTAACGGTGACTACTCGGTTCAAATCACCATTACCCCAGACGAGGGCGACTCGGCTAATTGGAATTTTGATTTCAAGATTGAAGACGCGGTGGAAGGTCAAGCCTCAAACCTGACTGCTTACATTGTCCAGACCGGGCCAAATTCAGATGCGGATGTGGTCAGTGAGGCCCTGATTTTTCAGGTCTTCGCTTCGACGGATGGGGTGAATGACGGCGCGGGCATTGATCGGGTTGATATGCGCATCATCGGCCCTGATGGCGAAGTTCATCAACGAACCGAGCAATCTGCCGCCTACTGCGCCTTTAGCGGCGGCGAACCTGATTGTAATGTCTGGAATTTTGCGGAGAACAATTATCAGTGGCCCAACGGGGATTCGATTGAATTTGGCGATGAGTATCTCCTCCAGGCCATTGTCCACGCCGAGGACGGCAGCAGCACCACCGTAGAAATGGATATTCAGATTCAGTGACACGCCGTAACTACTCAGGCATGTCATTTCGAGGCCGTAGGCCGAGAAATCTTCCCCGCTCGCAGGCTATTCAAGCACCGACATGGAAGATTTCTCCTCGCAGGCTCGTCGAAATGACAGGATACCTGAGTAGTTACGTCCCGGCTATCTATCGTCTTCGGCGGTCAGCGGTCTGCCGCCTGCCCTGCGACCGAGGGGGTGTCGAATGGGCCGGTGGTCGCCTTAAAACCCCTGCAACTCGCTAAAATCCGCGTACCCCTTCGTTAAATCCCGAATATCCTGGAGCAGCGCCAGCCGATTTTGCCGCACGGCTTCATCCTCGGCCATGACCATCACCGCCTCAAAAAAGGTGTTGATGGGCTTGATGAGCATCTCGCGCAAGGCGCCAATCACTGCCGCCAGCGTCGAGGCCGGCGACAGGCCGGCGCGAGCCTGCTGATAGGCGGCGTAAAGTTCTTTTTCCGCAGCTTCGGTAAAACGCTCAGGCTGCACGGTATAACGCTCGCCCACGCTACGCACAATGCGCACGCAGCGGGCGTAGGCGTTCAGGGTGTCCGGCCAGTCGGGGCGATGGGTTGCCTCGGTCAAATCGCGGGCGGCGGCCAGGGCCAGCCAGGGATTGTCGCCACGCTCGGCCAGAACCGCTTGAACCACGTCGTGGGGCAAACCATACTCGTCTTTCAGCACTCCTTCCAGCCGCCGCTTTACAAACTCCGCCGTTTCGGTCAACGATTGGGCCGAAACTTCCACCGGCATGAGCGCCGCCGCCAAGCGCAGCCCCTCGCCGATGCTGAAACTTGTTTCGGTTTCCAATAAATTAGTGACCAGGGCCAACCCATCACGGCGCAGAGCAAAGGGGTCAGCCGAGCCGCTGGGCGCTTTGCCGACGGCAAACAGACCGCACAAACTGTCGAGCCGGTTGGCCAGGTTGAGCGCCAGGCCGGGTTTGCTGAGCTTCTCGTGCAGCAGTTTGGTCTGGGGATAATAATGCTCGACAATGGCCGCGGCCACTTCCTCGGTTTCGCCGGAGCGTTTGGCGTATTCATAGCCCATGATGCCCTGCAAGCTGGTCAATTCGACCACCATGTGAGTGGCTAAATCGGCTTTGCACAGCCGGGCCGCCCGCTCGACCGTTTTGATGTCGGCGGCGCTGAGTTGCAGCCGCTCGCCAATTTGGGGGGCCAGCATCTCCAGCCGCTTGCTCTTGTCCAGCATCGAGCCAAGCTTTTCCTGGAAGGTCAATGTATTCAGGCGCGGTAAAAACTCCTCCAGCTTCTTCTCGGTATCGGCCTTAAAGAAAAATTCGGCGTCGGCGTAGCGGGCCCGCAGTACCCCTTCATTTCCCCGGCGCACCACATCGAGATACTCCTTGCCTCCATTGCGCACACCGATAAAATACGGCAGCAATGAACCATCGGTCTTGACTATGGGGAAGTAACGCTGGTGCTTTTTCATCACCGTCGTCAGCACCGGCTGTGGCAGGTCGAGATACTTTTCCTCAAAGTGGCCCAAAAAAGCGGCCGGATGCTCGACCAGGTGGGTCACTTCTTCCAGCAAGGCCGGTTCGTCCGAGACCTGCCCGCCGGCCTCGGCCGCAATCAGCCCAAGCTGCTGCTCGATTTCGGCCCGGCGGGCGTCGTGGTCCACCATCACCCGCTGGGTTTGCATGGTCGTCAGGTAAGCCCCGGCGCTGGCAAGCTCAATTTCGGGCGAACCTTCCGGGCGCAGCCCGCGCGTGAGGCGTCCACTGGCTAGACCTGCATATTCAAACGGGACCACCTGATCGCCCCACAACGCCACCAGCCAGCGAATCGGCCGGCTGTAGACCGTTTTGGCAACGCTCTCGCCCACCTGGGCCGAGGCCAGCCAGCGCATAGATTTGCCAAAATTAATGCTGCGAATAAAATCCGGCAGGCTCTCAGCCAGCGCTGCCGGCGTGGGCCGGCCGGCGGTGTGTACCGTTGCCACCACGTACTGGCCGCCGTCCATATCGCGCACTTCCAGGGTTGACACATCCACTCCTTTGCTGCGGGCAAACCCCTCGGCGGCTTTGGTCGGCTTACCTGCTGCATCAAAAGCCGCCTTGGCCGAAGGACCGCGCACCACCTCTGCCAAATCCTCCTGGCGCGGGGCCAACCCTTCCACTAAAATGACCAAACGGCGCGGCGTGCCCAGTATCCGCAAATTTTCATAGCTCAAGCGCAGGGTAGCCAACAATTTCGGCGCAGCCTCTTGCAGATAAGCCAACGCGTCGGTTACATCGTGAGACGGTAGTTCCTCAGAGCCGATTTCCAAAAGGAAAGATTGAGGAGATTGGAGATTGGAGATTGGAGATTCAGCAGTCATCGGTCGGCGGTCGGCGGTCGCCCTGGCAGGCATATATTTCAACAACGGAAACCCCGCCTTCTCCCGCTGCTCGATAAACGCTTTGGCTACATCGTGCGACATGCGGCGCATGCGGGCAAAATAGCCAGCCCGCTCGGTCACGCCGATGGCTCCTCGCGTGTCCAGAATATTAAAGGCGTGGGAACATTTGAGCACGTAGTCGTGGGCTGGAATGACCAGGCCGTGCTGCAAACAGCGTTTCGACTCCGCTTCGTAGAAGTTGTAGGCCGCCTTCAGCCCCTCGACATCGGCCACATTGAAATCGTACTCGCAGTGCTCGATTTCCTGGCGCAGTAAAATATCACCGTAGCTCTGGCGGCCATCCCAGTCAATATCCCACACCCGCTCGACGCCTTGCAGGTACATGGCGATACGTTCCAGGCCGTAGGTCAGCTCCACCGCCACCGGGTCGAGCGGAAAGCCGCCGGACTGTTGGAAATAGGTATACTGGCTGATTTCCATCCCATCCAGCCAGACTTCCCAGCCCAACCCCCACGCCCCCAGGGCCGGGCTTTCCCAGTTGTCCTCGACAAAACGGATGTCGTGCTCTTCGCGTTTGATGCCGATGGCAAACAGGCTGTTGAGGTAAAGCTCTTGGGGGTTGCCGGGGTCGGGTTTGAGAATAACCTGGTATTGATGGTGCATCTGCATGCGGTTGGGGTTGTCGCCAAAGCGGCCGTCGTCGGGCCGGAAGGATGGCTCGACGTAGCCCACCAGCCACGGCTCCGGCCCCAACACCCGCAGAATCGTGCCGGGGTTGGCCGTGCCCGCCCCGACGGTTTCGTGGTAGGGCTGCCAGATCGTTGCGCCCTGGTCGGCCCAGTACTTTTCCAGGGTCATGATGATTTGTTGAAAGTTTAGGGGTTTGGACATCTTCTCCTCTGAAAACACGACAGCCGACGGCAGACCGCCGACCACCGAAAAAATTTCGTCATTGTAAAGTTTTCTCTATTTCGTCAATCACAAAAATGATGTCAGGCGCTTGGTTTGAGGCTTGCACCACATTATTTTCCAGGTGAAGATGATGTGGTGCGTTGGGTAAATGCAGATAGTGGGGCGCATTATCCCATCGGCGTTTCAATTGCCCTTGCGCATCCTGCCAATGAAAGCTATATTTTAATGGTTGAATACGCCCCTCTGTTTCAGCTACGTATTCAAATAATTCTGCTGCTCCGCCATCGCTCTACGTGGCCTTAAGACGCATTTTACCATCAGCCAGAGCCACTTCTCGCCGGATTATCTGATAGGCAACAATCGCCGGGCTTTGGAGCAGTCGAGTTTCAATCCTGTCAAAATATTGCTCGATAACAGGGTTCATTCGTTAGCCATATTTAAGAGGGCCAATCTCTTATCAAGATTGGCTAACATCTCTATTGTGGCCGCCCATTCAACATAATCGGTTTCGTCACCCATTTGCCCGGCTTGATACTGCTTGTAAAAATCTTCTGAACTGAGGGCATAATTTTGTTCAAACAAGGCGCACTGCTCCTGCAAACGGGTTTTCAATTCCACAATACGCGCCTGTTCCCGCGCCAGAAGTTTATCAATTGTTGTATCCAGCACCGGGTCAACGGTTGAATTATCCACAGCCAGGTATTGTTCCAAGCGTTTCACTTTTTCCAAAGTAGAGAACATAACGGCGACTCCTTGTTAAATTTTCTCAATCCAAGAACAGGGCCAATTCGCTGATACCTCAGCGTTGGCAGAAGTCGGTGAGTTAATCTTCAAACAATTGGATTTTCATTTGAGGTATCATTAGTCTCTTCACTTTCGGAAATGATAGAGGTTTCATCAACTCCAGCTTCATCCAAAACTAATGCCCGTCTTGAGCGCGATTTTTTCTGTACTACTTTTTTGTTAAACCGCAATTGGTAATCATATATCCAAATATCTATATTGCGTCTTCGAGTAAGAGTGAATTTCAAACGTTTATCAATTGATCTAGCAATAATCAATCCTCGCACCCGTTGACCCGGTTGAGCCAAATTTTTCTCAACCCAAGCAATGTATCTATCTACTTGAGCAATCACACGGTCAGGAGCTCTGTTTCGTTTGAGTTCTACAACTACAAAATTATTCTTCGTATCTAGACACAAAATGTCTATTTCACCAGCATCAGTACGATATCGAATTCCTGTCTGTTTATGGTTGGAGTTAGGGTTAGATGTTCCTGTTTGAGAAGAATTGTAAATACGCCAGCCAGGAAACAGCTTATCAAATCGTTGAACAATATCTTGTTCAAGTTGAATTTCGCGGAGATCATCGAGGCTTGGGGTTTTTGGAGGCTGTATCGGAGTTGGTTTAGATTGGGTCAATTTATCCCAGATAAGTATTCCACCTATCAGACCACCTAAACTAACCACAACTCCTACAAATGCGCCAAAGAAAGATGACCATTCCATTTACTCACTCCCCGAGTATAAAGTTTTCCCACTCCACCCGCTGATACACCAGGCTCAAAGGTATCTCCACCCCCACCCCCTCCAACCGCAGCACCGCCTCAAGCTCATTGAACTCCGCCAGCAGCCAGCGGCCATCCTCCAGCTTGTGAAAATACTCCACATGCACGCGGCCCTGGTCTACCAGCACGTAATCTTGCAGGCTCTCAATGGCCCGGTAAAGTTCAAATTTTGCCCCCCGGTCATAGGCTTGAGTCGAGTCCGACAAAACCTCGATAATCACCACGGGATTGGTCAGGGTATCGGTTCGACCCTTGACGTACTCAATCCGGCCGCAAACGACCATCACATCCGGGTAGGTGTATAAGCTATTTTTCTTGACATGCAGGCGCATATCGGTAATAAAAGCTTCACAGGGCTTACCCTTAAGCGTCTCGCGTAGCTCCAGATAGATATTCCCGGCAATCCGATTATGGTTGGCCGACCCACCAGCCATGGCAAAAATTTCGCCGCGATAATACTCGCTGCGATACTCCGCCATTTCTTCCAGGGCCAGATATTCTTCGGGGCTATAAAATTTTTGTGGATTGGCAACCACTCTGCCCTCCTATGATAAAACGTAACATTTTTTGCAAGGAAACCTGACCTATCACCTTTACGCTTTATACCGCAAGGGTATCCTGGGAAACGTTTTACGCTTCACGTATCACGCTTTACACCCTCCCGCTTCAACTGCCGCAAAAACTCGACACTCTTCAAGCGGCGCTCCAGCAGAAAGGTGATGTAATTGAACAGCAAGGTTTCAACCTGCTGCCGGGTGGCCGGACTGATCTGCAACTTAGCCACCTTTTCCCACGGCTCAGTTTGCATGTAGCGCAGCACTTTCAGCACCGGCAGTAGCAGCGGTTCGGCGTTGGGGCGAGCTTCGCCGTGCCGGGGACAGAGCGCGCCGCCGTCCACAAAGTGGAAAAAATTGGTGACCGGCTCCAACGCTTCGCCACACGTCACGCAAAAATGCAACTGCGGCTGAAAGCCGGTCAGGCTGAGCAGATGCAGTTCAAAGTAGCGCAGGGCCAGGAAGGGATCATCGGTATGACTCAGGTGGGCCAGCGTTAGCGTCAGTAGTTGAAACAGGGGCGCATTAGGATCATGCTCCTCGGTGAAGCGGTCAACCAGTTCGGCCAGGTAGTAAGCGTGACTGGTCTTCTCCAAATCTTCCCGCAAATCCCGGTACGGTTCGACAATTTCGGCCTGGGAAATAATATCCCAGGTGCGACCCTGAGCCACCAACATATCGGTCAGCATAAACAGCTCGACATGGCCGGCCTTGCGGCTAGTCGTTTTGCGAACTCCTTTAGCCAGCAGCCGCAGTTTACCCCGCTCCGGCGTAAAAACGGTCAACAGCCGGTCGGCCTCCCCAAAGTCGGCCCGGCGCAAAATAATCGTATCGGTTCGGTACAAACGTTCGTTGCTCATAGGGGGGGATTATACTCTTGGCACGGGGGAAGAGCAAGGCTAATACAATTAGCCCGGATGGTTTTCGGTAATTTGGAAGGTTGGAAGGTTGGAAGGTTGGAATTTACCGCCTTGCCCAGCCTTCCAACCTTCCAGCAATGCTAAATCTGTTTCAAGAATAAAATGCACCCCCGAAAGCTGAGCTTGACAAACCATTAAAAGTAGTATTTACTATAGTTAGTAAATTGAATTAACTTACTAAGCGGGCCTAATGAATAAAATCCTGCAAAAAGCCACTCACGAACAAACCAAAATTCATAATAAAAATCTTGTTCTCAAAATTATCTATGATCATCGTGAGGTAAGCCGGGCCGATATTGCCCGCATTACCTACCTCACCCCACCGACCGTTTCGACCACTGTGGCTGAGTTGATCGAAGAAGGGCTGGTTGAAGAGACGGGGTACGGGCCATCAGCCGGCGGCAAACCGCCAACGCTGCTGCGGGTGGTGGATGACTCGCGCCATTTAATTGGCATTGACCTGGCTAACAGCGAATTTCGGGGGGCGGTCATCAATCTGCGCGGCCAGATAATTTATCAGGCCAGCGTGCCGGTCACGCCCGGCGATGGTCAAACTGCTTTAGAATTGGTCTACCAGTTAATGGACCGGCTGATAGCAGCTGTTTCCCGGCCCCTGCTGGGCATTGGCGTGGGCACACCCGGCCTGGTGGATGCCCAACGAGGCGTCGTTCGTAAAGCTGTGAATCTTGACTGGCAGGACCTGCCCCTGCGAGACTTATTGGAGACTCGTTACAACCTGCCCGTTTTTGTGGCTAACGACAGCCATGTGGCGGCTGTGGCCGAATACGTCTTCGGCCAGGAGCGAAAGAGGGCGAATTTGATTATCCTCAAAGTCGGGCGGGGCGTCAGCGCCGGGATTGTGCTCAATGGGCGTTTGCATTACGGCGATGGCTCCGGGGCTGGTGAAATTGGTCACGTGCGGGTCGTGGAGCAGGGCGCTTTGTGCAGTTGCGGCCATTACGGCTGCCTGGAGACCGTGACTAGTAGCCGCTTTATCGTGGAGCGAGCCAGGGCTATTGCTCAAGAAAATTCCCATTCTCTGCTCCACCAGTTTGCCCCTACCCCTGAGGCCATCACCACTGATGTCGTCATTCAAGCCTTCGAGGCCGGCGATGAAGAGGTCCGACAAATTATTGCCGAAGTGGGCCACTATTTGGGTGTGGCTGTAGCCAATCTCGTCGGAACTTTAAATATTCAATCCATCCTGATTGGTGGGAGGGTCGCTCGTTTTGGCGAACCACTATTGGAACCCATCCGCCAAGAAATGAACCAGCGGGCTATGAGCATGCTGGCCGATGAAACCCAGGTGAGCCTGAGCCGGCTGGGCCAGGAAATTGTTATCCTGGGGGCCGCAGCTCTGATCTTAACCCACGAATTGAGCCTGATTTAGAAATCCTTCCTTCCCCCTATTTTATGTAAATTTAATCTTGACAAATCGGAGCAGATAGGATATAGTCAGCTTAGTAAGTTAAATTAACTTATTAAGTTTTGATAACTTTGGAAAGGGTAATTGGATGACCTTTCGACTGGTAAAACCAAAATTAGCCCCCCCCCTCGACAAAGATTTTTGCCCGGCAGTACTGGCTAATCATGCCTTTAGCAAAGCTGTCGAACAAAGTCGGACAGATGTACCGCTGGTGTTTGGTTTAGAGCGAGCCGATAGCGCGCTTTCCCGCTTTGAAACGCGAGTTTTTGCCGAAAATCATCCCCAAGCCGAAGCTAACCTGATGTATGCCGAGCGACTCCTTAAATTTTTATTATGGCAGCGCGGCGGCTGGAAAATTTATGTGGGCGGGCCGCCTTCTATCGGCGCTCATCTTAAGCAGTGTTATGCCCCAGATGGCCCGCGCGCTTTCGATTTTCATTTTATGGGGGAAAGCGTCTATCAGCAAGCATTTACGGTGGTTCCCTGTGCCGCCGCCGACGTTCCGGCTGAAAGGGAAAACGAGCAAGCTTTAGGCCGCCACCTGGACGGCTGCCGCATCGGCTTTGATTTGGGCGCGTCTGACCTCAAGGTTTCGGCGGTAGTGGAGGGCGAGGCAGTTTTTAGCGAAGAGATTGTCTGGGAGCCGCGCCACCAAACCGACCCCCGCTACCACTATGAGCATATTATGAACGCCTTGAAAATGGCCGCTGCCAAAATGCCTCGCGTGGATGCGATTGGCGGCAGTTCAGCCGGTGTTTATATCAATAACCGGGCAATGGTCGCCTCTCTCTTTCGGGGTATCCCCGCCGAGCGATTTGACGAAGTCAGAAATATGTTTCTGCGCATCCGCCAGGAAATGGGCGTCCCGCTGGAGATAGTCAACGATGGCGAAGTGACCGCTCTGGCCGGCTCGATGTCGCTAGAAGATAACGCTGTGCTGGGCATCGCCCTCGGTTCCAGTGAAGCGGCAGGCTACGTGACCCCGCAGGGCAATATTACCGGCTGGCTCAACGAATTAGCTTTCGCGCCGGTTGACTATAGTCCCACCGCCCCGGTGGATGAATGGTCGGGCGATAAAGGCTGCGGTGCGCTTTATTTCTCACAGCAGTGTGTCTTTCGCCTGGCCCCCAGAGTGGGGATTGAGCTGCCGGGCGACATTACCGATGCGGCCCGGCTCAAGCTGGTGCAGGAAAAACTGGAAACAGGACACTCTGGAGCAGCCAAAATCTGGCAAAGTATGGGCTGCTACCTGGGCTACGGCATCGCCCACTACGCCGACTTTTATCAGTTGAAACACATCCTCATTTTGGGTCGCTGCACTTCCGGCCAGGGCGGTCCTTTGCTGCTCGACGGCGCGAAAGAGGTTCTGGCAACCGAATTCCCGGAACTGGCCCGGCAGATCACCTTGCATTTACCGGATGAAAAGAGCCGGCGTGTGGGCCAATCCATCGCCGCCGCCAGTTTGCCGGCAATTCAGTAATAAGGAAGAACCCATGCAATTTAATCGTACCACTGCCCAAATTTTTATCCCCGATGGTCTCCCCATCGCAGCAGCTTTGGCCCGCACCACCCACATGGCCCTGGGCGCGCACCAGGATGACCTGGAAATCATGGCCATTGATGGTATCCTGCAATGTTTTCAGCGCCAGGATCAGTGGTTTACCGGCGTTGTCGTTACCGACGGGCGCGGCTCGCCCCGCAGCGGTATCTACCAAAATTACAACGACGAGCAAATGTGGGCCGTCCGCAACAAAGAACAGCAAAAAGCCGCCGTCATCGGCGAATATGCCGCCCAAATTCTGCTCGATTACCCCAGCAGTGCGGTCAAAGATGGAACCAACGGGCAGCCGGTCGAAGATATAACCCAACTGCTGCAAGTCGCCCGGCCCGAAGTCGTCTACACCCACAACCTGGCCGACAGGCACCCAACCCACATCGGCGTGGCCCTTAAAGTCATCGAGGCCATTCGCAGCCTGCCCCAGTCAGAGCGGCCACAAAAGCTGTACGGCTGCGAGGTCTGGCGTGACCTGGATTGGATGGTGGACGAGGATAAAGTGGTCTTCAACTGTTCAGACCACGACAACCTGCAAACCACCCTGGTCGGAGTGTTCGACTCCCAGGTGAGCGGCGGCAAGCGCTATGATTTAGCCACAATGGGCCGGCGGCGCGCTCACGCCACCTACCACGCTTCCCACCAGACCGACCTGTCCACCGGGCTGAGCTTTGCCATGGACCTAACGCCGCTCATTGAGGATATATCCCTGAATATTACAGCTTACGTTGAAGGTTATCTCCATCGCTTTGCTCAGGATGTTATTCAGCGGATTAACCAGATCAGGGGTAAAGAAAGGAGGGAGAGATAAACATGACTACTATTAAACCGGGGATTTAGTCTGTCTCTAGATTTTCCGGCCCGAAGCTATCCGGCAGCAAATCGGTGAGGCTGACCACTCGATAATTACCCTCGATGTCTCCCAAAACGATGGTCAAATTTGGAGCAAACTCGCGCATCACCTGGCGACAAACTCCGCAAGGGGCTACGCCATTGCTGGTAGCAACCGCAATGGCGGCAAAATCTCGTTCTCCTTCGGATACAGCTTTGAAAACAGCCGTGCGCTCGGCGCAATTAGAGGGGGTGTAAGCGGCATTTTCGATGTTGCAGCCAGTAAAAGTTTTACCATTCGTCGTCAATAGGGCTGCCCCAACTTTGTAACGAGAATAGGGTGAATAAGAATTTTCTCTAGCTACAATAGCCAATTTGAGCAAGTTATCCCATTGAGGTGTTTTTTGTAAATTGTTCATCTCTGTCCTGCGGCTTGTAGAGGGGTGATAAGATAATACGGATAGTGGATAACTCGCTCACGGGGAGGTGACATTGCGCGGATTATTTACAAACGAGGCTGATTTTTTGGGCGCTACTGCCTCATTCTTTTCCTTGTTGGTCTGTTTATGGCCATTTTCCTCTTCCGGTTCCATCCGTTGTACTTTCACCTTTACAATTCGGCGACCTTCAACCTCCAGCACGGTCAAACGTAAATCGGCCACATCCACGGTGTCACCCACGGCGGGTACCCGGCCCAGGATGGAATAAACCAATCCTCCCAAAGTATCGCTCTCATCCGTCGGTAACTCTACCGACATAATGTCGTTGACGTCATCCAAATCCATCCGGGCGCTAAAGATATACTCATCGTCGGAGATTCGATCCATATAAAACTCTTCGGCATCATACTCATCCTGAATCTCGCCAACAATTTCTTCCAAAATGTCCTCAATTGTGACCAGGCCAGCCGTGCCACCATATTCATCTACAACAATAGCAATATGCACCTTTTTGGATTGGAGTTCACGCAGCAAGTCACTTACCGGCTTAGTTTCAGGCACATAATAAACTTCTCGCTCCAAACCACGCACCGGGCGCGGCTCGCCGCCATTCCGCCAGTGGGCCAACAAATCTTTGGCGTACAGAATCCCAATAATATTATCAATATTATCGTCATAAACAGGGACACGTGAATGACCTGCCTCCAAAATAAGATCAAGTGCCTCACTCACCGGCATGTCAGCCTCAACGGCCACCACATCAATCCGCGGCACCATAATCTCCCGGGCTGAGGTATCACCCAAGTCGAAGATAGAATAAATCATCTCTTTTTCTTCTTCCTTAAGCAAGCCGCCTTCCTCACCGGCATCCACATAAGTCCGCAAATCTTCTTCTGTCATCGTGCCCAGACCATAATCCCCTGTCTCATCCCATCGCCCGGTCAATCCCCGGCCAATTTTGGTAATCAGCCGGGCCAAAGGCGCAGCTACATATGACAAGAGATTAAAAGGGTAAATTGACCAAAGGGCTATTGGCTCCGGGTAAGCGCGAGCAATTTCTCGAGGGATTAGCTCGCCAAAAACGAGGATAACGATCACTGCAACTATAGTCACAATAACCATGGAAGTAAAACTATAAATACCTAAATTTTCGGCCAGGGGTAAGGTATAAACAAAAGCAGCAAAGCCGATAAAGAAGAAACCGACAAATTTGAGGATCAACTGCTCGGTAGTCAACAAACGGGTAGCATCTTCGGCCAGGGCATTCACCAATTCGGCAGCCGGATTGCCTTCTTCAATGAGTTGTAATCGTCTCGATTTTCGTATCGAGACAATGGCTTCCTTCGCTGCCGCGAAGAAGGCGTGAATAATCAATAAGACGACAAGGACGATAACTGGCGTCAAACTCGCAGGATCTAACATAACTCCGCAATAAAAAATTTCAAGATTTCAATTATAATCAAGTGGTAATTTTGAGAATGGAGGGTTTGAGCAGATTAATTGCAATAGTTATTGTAACACATGGTAGAAAACATAGCAAGGAAATAAAAAAAGTCTTTTTGGCGATGACCTACTCTCCCAGAGGGTCGCCCCTCAAGTACCATCGGCGCTGGCGGGCTTAACTGCCGGGTTCGGGATGGGACCGGGTGTACCCCCGCCGCTACAAT
>Ga0209172_10002110_pt1 | contig 37138 bp, 30 predicted proteins | sample LarsenN4metaG_FD_184113 | JGI IMG/M metagenome (GOLD analysis project Ga0209172, IMG submission 184113) | Hot spring sediment bacterial and archeal communities from British Columbia, Canada, to study Microbial Dark Matter (Phase II) - Larsen... ... | reverse complement strand
CTGGGGCTGTAGCCGGTCCCAAGGGTATGGCTGTTCGCCATTTAAAGAGGTACGTGAGCTGGGTTTAAAACGTCGTGAGACAGTTTGGTCCCTATCTGCCGTGGGCGCTGGAAGATTGACGGGGGCTGCTCCTAGTACGAGAGGACCGGAGTGGACGCACCTCTGGTGTACCGGTTGTCACGCCAGTGGCATTGCCGGGTAGCTATGTGCGGAAGAGATAACCGCTGAAAGCATCTAAGCGGGAAACTCGCCTGAAGATGAGTCTTCCCGGAGGCTTGACCTCCCTAAAGAGTCGTTCGAGACCAGGACGTTGATAGGCCGGGTGTGGAAGGGCTGTGAGGCCTTGAGCTAACCGGTACTAATTGCTCGTGCGGCTTGATCCTATAACCGTGCTGCCTCGTTCCAGAGGCTGAGAGCACCGCGATCGCAACCGCCGCGTCGACAGACGCGGATGCTTCTTCCGTGTTGGATCTTTCGTCAGCCGTCGAGCGACGGCGAAACGAGAGGTCGTCCGCTTTTGCCTGACGACCATAGCGAGGTGGAACCACCCCTTCCCATCCCGAACAGGACCGTGAAACGCCTCAGCGCCGATGATAGTGGGATGTATTTCCCGTGAAAGTAGGACATCGTCAGGCTTGCCATTCCGAAAGCCCCGGCACGCACAGCGCGCCGGGGCTTTTGCTTTTCCGGCGCAGCGTCAGTGAAAGTCGCGCGATGCCGTCGCCAGCCGCCCGAGCAATTCCGACCGATTGGCAACGCGCCGCGCGAGCAGGTGCATCACGCCGTCGACGTTCTGCCAGACGCCGTGCACCGCGAGCAGCGTCGATTCGACGATCGCCTTTCGTTCGCGCTCGAACAGGTCGTTCCATATGATCACGTTGATCGGACCTGTTTCGTCTTCGATCGTCACGAACACCGTGCCCTTGGCGGTCAGCGGCCTTTGCCGGTGGGTGACGATGCCGCAGGCGCGCGCTTGTCTGCCGTGCGGCCAAGTGCGCAGCTCTGCCGCCTTGCGTATCCCCATTTTCGCGAGCCGCGCTCGCAGCAGCACCAGCGGGTGCCGGCCGAGCGTCAGTCCAAGGCTCGCGTAATCGGCGAGGATGTTCTCGCCCTCGCTCGGCGCCGGCAACGTGAGCGGCCGCTCGGTAAAGCGCGCCGACTTCAGCATCTCGGTGCGCCGCGCTTCCGTGCCCAATGTTTCCCAATGCGCCTGATGCCGGTGGCCGGCAAGCGGCGCGAGCGCGCCGCTCGCGGCGAGCGCCTCCAGTTCGGCCGCGTTGAGTCCGGCGCGCAGCATCAGATCCTCGACGCTCGCAAACGCGCGCTCGCAGCGCGCCGCGGCGATTCTTTCCGCGGCGGCCAGGCCGAGTCCGCCGATGCGGTCCAGTCCGAGCCGCACCGCATGGCCGCCGGCCGACATCGGACAGGGTTCGAGTGTCGATTCGACCGCGCTCGCCGATACGTCGACCGGCCGCACCTCGACGCCGTGCCGCCGCGCGTCCTGCACGAGTTGTGCGGGCGCGTAGAAACCCATCGGCTGGCTGTTCAGCAGCGCGGCCAGAAATGCGTCCGGGTGGTGACGCTTGATCCAGCACGACGCGTACGCCAGCAGCGCGAAGCTCGCCGCATGGCTCTCGGGGAAGCCATATTCGCCGAAACCCTCGATCTGCCCGTAGATGCGCTCGGCGAAATCCGGCGAATAGCCGCGCGCGATCATGCGCGAGACCAGCCGCTCGCGGAACGGACCGAGCCCGCCCTTGCGCTTCCACGCGGCCATCGAGCGGCGCAACGCGTCGGCTTCGCCCGGCGTGAACTCGGCCGCAACGACCGCAAGCTGGATCACCTGCTCCTGGAAGATCGGCACGCCGAGCGTGCGCTCGAGCACCGCGCGGATCTCGTCCTTCTCGTAGTCGACGCTTTCCTCGCCGTTGCGCCGGCGCAGGTAGGGATGAATCATGCCGCCCTGGATCGGACCGGGCCGCACGATCGCGACCTGGATCACGAGGTCGTAGTAGTTCTGCGGCTTGAGTCGCGGCAGCATCGACATCTGCGCGCGCGACTCGATCTGGAAGGTGCCGATCGTATCGGCGGCGCAGATCATCTCGTAGGTCGGCCGATCGCCGTCGGGTATGTCGCCGAGCGCGAACGGCCGCCCCAGCTTGCGGCCGATGAATTCGAGCGCGCGCCGCAGCGCCGACAGCATGCCGAGCGCGAGCACGTCGACCTTCAGCAACCCGAGCGCTTCGAGGTCGTCCTTGTCCCACTGGATCACGCTGCGCGCCTGCATCGCCGCGTTTTCGATCGGCGCCAGCCGCGCCAGCGAATCGCGCGCGATCACGAAGCCGCCGACGTGCTGCGACAGATGGCGCGGAAAGCCGCGCAGCGCGGCCGCGAGCGCGAGCCATTGCGCGACCGCAGGGCTCGCGGGATCGAACCCCGCCTCGCGCATCCGCTCGCCGCCGTCGCGCCCGTCGTCGAACCAGTGATGGCTCTTCGCGACCCGGTCGATCCGTTGCGGATCGAAGCCGAGCGCCTTGCCCGTGTCACGCAGCGCACTGCGCGAGCGGTAGCAGATCATGGTCGCGGCGAGCGCGGTGCGCTGCCGCCCGTATTTGCCGTAGATGTACTGGATCACCTCTTCGCGCCGCTGGTGCTCGAAGTCGACGTCGATATCGGGCGGCTCATTGCGCTCGCGGCTGACGAAGCGCTCGAACAGCAGGTTGCATCGCTCGGGGTCGACTTCGGTGATCCCCAGGCAGTAGCACACGGCCGAGTTGGCCGCCGAACCTCGTCCCTGGCACAGGATTCCCTGCGAGCGCGCCCAGCGGACGATGTCCTCGACCGTCAGGAAAAACGCCTCGTAGCGCAGCTCGCCGATGAGCGCGAGCTCCTTTTCGATCAGCGCGCGTACCTTGTCCGGAACGCCGTTCGGAAAGCGCCGTCGCGCGCCGGCCTCGGTCAGCGCGCGCAGATGGCTCGTCGGCGTCTCGCCGGGCGGGACGATCTCCTCCGGATACTCGTAGCGCAGTTCGTCGAGCGAAAACCTGCAGCGCCCGGCGATCGCGACCGTTTCGGCGAGCCATTCGGCGGGATACAACTGCGCGAGCCGGATGCGCGGACGCAGATACTGCTCGGCGTTGGACGCCAGCGCGAAACCGCACTCGGCGACCGGCCGGCCGAGCCGGATGGCCGTCAATGCGTCCTGCAGCGGCTTGCGCGAGCGCACGTGCATGTGAACGTCGCCGGCGGCCACCACCGGCAGGCCGGTCAGATGTGCGACGCGCTCGATGCGTTCGATCCGCACGCTGTCGGTGGCGCGCAACAGGTTGGCCGCCGCGATCCACGCGCGGCCGGCGAACCAGGTCGCCAGCCACGTCGCCTGCGCGAACAGGCGCTCGAACGAAACCTCGCGCTCGGAAACGAGCAGCGCCAGGCACCCGGGCAACCCCGCCAGGTGCGCGTGGCCGGGCGTTTTCCCTTCGAGGTCCGCCGGGTGCGCGCGATACGCACCCTTGTCGGCGCGCATGCGCGCCAGCGTGATGAATTCCGAGAGGTTGCCGTACGACGCGCGATCGGTCGCCAGCAACACGAGCTTCGCGGGGGGCGCGCCGTCCGCGCCCGTGAGCTGCACTTCGGTGCCGATGATCAGATGCAGTCCGCGCGCCTTCGCTTCGACGTGCGCGCGTACCACACCGGCGAGCGAGCACTCATCGGTGATCGCCAGCGCCGCGTAGCCGAGCGCGGCAGCGCGCTCGACCAGTTCCTCCGGATGCGAGGCGCCGCGCAGGAAGCTGAAGTTCGACACGCAGTGCAGCTCGGCGTACTCGGGCAGCGGCGGCATCCGGCTCATGCGAACCTCCCGTGCAGATACCAGCCCTGCCTCAGCACCGGATCCAGCGCGCGCAGCCGGAAGATCCACAGCAGCGCGCCGCCCGCATCGCGCGCGACGAAGTAGTCGCGCTCGACCCAGCGCCCGTCCCACCAGCCGCTTTCGATGCGCTCGGGCCCGGCCACCAGCGTGAGCGGTGTTTCCCAGAACGGCGCGTGATCGCGCTCGGCCAGCGCGACCGGCGTCGGCAGCAGCCAAAGCGGGCGCGCCGGCGCGGGCAGCATCGGCTGCACGCGCGTCGCGGGCATATCGACCGCGTCGGCGCGGAAGGCCAACTCGGGCCGGTGATCGGCATGCGGTCGCAGCCGCACGACCCGCTCACGCCCGAGGCGCGCTTGCAGGCGCTCGATCAGTTGTGCGAGGCTTTCCTGCCCGGCTCTGCTCGCGGGGAACAGCTCGCCCGCGAGCGGCGCGGCAGCGATCACTTCGTCGCAGCGAAGCCGCAACTCGTACACCGGAGCGGCGAGGCGCAGCTTGCCGAGCACCTCGCGCAGCACGGCGGTGAAGCGCGCATCGTCGTGGCTCGCGCCCGCCAGCCGCAGCGGCAGCACGGTCGGCGCGCGGTCTTCGTGGATCAGGCTGAAGACGAGCGCGCGCGTGGCGGCGCAACGCCCAGCCAGCCAGCCGCTCATCTGCACGATCAGCCGGCGCGCCGCGAACAGCAAGGCTTCCGCGCCATCGACGCGGGCGGCGAGCTCGAGCCTGGCTTCGAAGCGCTCGGGTGCGACGAACCAGGTGCGCGGGTCGGCCTTCTTTCCGAGCGCGCGGTCGAGTTCGTCGAGCAGCGCTTCCGAAAACCGCCGTGCCACCGCCGCTCTCGGCAACGGCAGCAGATCGCCGATACGGGCGATGCCCACGCTGCGCAACGCCTCCCAATGCGCTCTGCCGGGGCCCAGCAGCCAGGCCGGCAGCGGCGACAGCATGTGCGGCAGTTCAGCGACGCTGCGCGCTTCGAGGCCGTCGGCCGCGCGCGCCAGGATCCATGCCGCGTGCGGCACCGGCGCGGTCGCCACGCGCGCCGCATGCCCCTGCTCGGTCAGTCCCCGGCGCAATTCCGCCAGCAGCCGCGCGGGGCCGCCGAACAGCCGCAGGCTCGCCGCGACCTCGAGCAGCACACCCGCCGGCGCTTCGTCGATCAGCGCATCCCCGGATCGAGTTCGGGGCGGCGGAACGAGCGTCACGTTGGGCGTGAAGCGCAACGCCCAACGCGCGACCGCTTCGAGCGCCGCCCGCTCCGTGACCGGATCGCGCGCGCGCAGTGCGAGCCGCGGGCACAGCGCCGTCGCGGTCGCGCGCCGCATGCCAACCTCCACACCGGCGACCGCGGCGGCGCGGTTGACGTGCAGGATGCGTTGCGCGTCGCCGATCGCGAACGGCGCATCGCCGGCGGCGCAGGCCTCCAGCGGCAATTCGGGCAGGCAGACGGCGATCCACAGCATCGCGCAGGCACCGGCACATCGGCGGTCTTATGCGTCGTTGGCTGCGCGCGCCGTTGCGCGCGCCGGTGCGCGCAACGGCACGACCGGCGGCAGCGCGAGCGCGAGCGGCGCGGGAAGCGGCGGCCCGCGCCGCTTGAGAATATCGACCCGCAACCGCTCTTCGCCCGCGCCGGCCGGCGCAAGCTGCAGGCGCAGCGGCGCAGGCGAGGCCGCGTTGCGCACCGCCTGCGGACGCACGATGAAGGCCAGGCTGCGCGTGCCCTGCGCGGCGAGCTGCAGGCGACGCAGCCGGTCGGCGGCGACGAGGGCGCCGTCGTCTTCCGGCAACCACGCGACGAGCGCGCCGACGCTTGCGCTCTTGAGCACCTGTTCGATCGCCCAGAGACGATCGGCGCGCTGCGCAGCGTTGACCACCAGCAACCGGTCGAGCGTCAGTCCGTGCTGCTGCAAGGCCGGCGCGTAGGGGATGAAGGGCGGCGCGACCCAAAGCACTTCGCGGCCGTCCCGTGCGAGTTGCGCGAGCGCCGGCAGCACGAGCCGCAACTCGCCGATGCCGTGCCGTTCGATCAGCAGCTCCGTCAGGCTGCCGACGGGCCAGCCGCCGCCGGGCAGTTCGGCGTCGAGCGCGGCGAACTGCGAAGGCACGCCGCGTGCTGTGTGCCGTCCGAGCTGATGCGCGCGCCAGACCGCGGCGCCGAGCGCGGGATCGAACGACGGCAAGACGGCAGCGGGCGAAGACATGGGCGCGGCACGCATACTGTTGTTATTTACAGTATCACACGGACGGCCGGAGACAAACCCGGCAGCGCAGGCATCCGCGCTGCCCCCGCATAATCGTTGACAAAGTGCGCTTGCCGCGCGGAGCCGACCATGGTGCGCTTCCCGATTTCACCCGACGACAGCCCGGCCACCGGATTCGATCAACCGATCGCCGGGCGCGTACGCCACGGCCCGTTGGATCTGATCGCCGTCGAGCGACGCGGCGCGCACGGGCACGCGCGCGTTTACTCGAAACCGGGTCGCTGAGCTCTCGCCGCAACCGCATGCCGCCGCGCGCGATGACCTGCTGGCCGCGTCGTCTCGCGTGGTCGACGCTCGCGCTCGTCGCGGCTGCGGCGGGCGGCATCGCGTGGTACCGGCAGGCGAGCCTGCCGGCGCACGAAGGCGAACGCAGCGTGCCGGGCCTCGCCGCGCCGGTTTCGATCGTGCGCGACGCGCACGCCGTGCCTTTCATCCGCGCCGAGACCGAAGCCGACGCGCTGTTTGCGCTGGGCTACGCGCACGCGCAAGACCGGCTGTGGCAGATCGACTTCAACCGCCGCATCGCGCAAGGACGGGTCGCCGAGATCCTCGGCCCCGCCGCGGTCGATGCCGACCGCTTCCTGCGCACGCTGGGCATTCATCGCACGGCGCAGTCGATCGCGGCGAGCCTCGATGTTCAAACGCGCGCGCTGCTCGACGCGTATGCGGCCGGCGTCAACGCTTACCTGGCGACGCGGACGGAAGCGCTGCCGCCGGAATTTCTGCTGCTGCGCGCGCCGGCGCCGGCGCCATGGACGGCGGCCGACTCGATCGCGTGGTCGCTGATGATGGCGTGGGATCTTTCGCGCAGCTATCTGAACGAACTGGCGCGACTGCGGCTTGCGACGAAGCTCACGCGCGCCGAGATCGACGAATTCCGCCCGCCGTATCCGGGCGATGCACCGCTGCCGGTCGCCGACTACGTCGAGCTGTATCGCGTGCTCGGGCTCGCGCGCGGCGGCGCAACCGCCTTGGTCGAGCAGGCGACGCAGCTCGCCGCCGCGCACCCGGTCGCGGGCTTTGGCGAAGGCGATGGCATCGGCTCGAACAACTGGGTCGTCGCCGGAAGCCGCACGGCCAGCGGCAAGCCGCTGCTCGCCAACGATCCGCACCTGGGCCTCACGACACCTTCGGTCTGGTACTTCGCGCGGCTGCAGGCGCCGGGGCTCGACGTCTTCGGTGCCACGCTGCCCGGCGTGCCCTACGTGATCCTCGGCCGCAATGCGCACGTCGCCTGGGGTTTCACGAACACCGGACCCGACGTGCAGGACCTGTATCTCGAGCGCGTCAACCCCGCCGATCCGAACGAGTACCAGACGCCGGACGGTTACGCGCGCTTCGATACGCGCACCGAAGTCATCCGCGTGCGCGGCGCCGCGGATGTCCATCTCGCCGTCCGCAGCACGCGGCACGGGCCGGTGATCTCGGGCGCGCTCGCCGCGGTCGACAAAGCGCTGCCGCGCGGCGAGGCGCGTTACGTGCTTGCGCTGCGCTGGGCGGCGCTCGAGCCCGCCGACGCGACGATGCGCGCGCTGCGCGGGATGAACCGCGCGCGCGACGCACGCGAATTCGAGCGGGCGCTGCGCGACTGGCAACTCGTTCAGCAGAGCATCGTGTTCGCCGATGTGAGCGGACGGATCGGCATGATCGCGCCCGGCCGCGTCCCCGTGCGCCGCGCCGATAACGACTTGATGGGTCTGGTGCCGTCGCCCGGCTGGGACGCGCGCTACGACTGGCAGGGCTGGCTCGCGTTCGAGGCGCTGCCGCGCGTGATCGATCCGGAAAGCGGCGTCATCGTCACCGCCAACCACAAGATCACGCCGCCGGACTACCCGGCGCACCTCACCTCCGACTGGTTCCTGCCGTATCGGGCGCGGCGGATCGGCGAACTGATCGAGTCGCAGCCGAAGCACACGCCGGAAAGCTTCAAGCGCATTCAGGCCGACGTGGTTTCGCTCGCCGCGCGCGATCTGCTCGCCGCGCTCGCCGACGTGCGGCCGCAGTCGGCGGCGGCGCGCGTCGCGCTCGAACGGCTGCGCGCATGGGATGGGTCGATGGCCGTCGATGCGCCCGAGCCGGTGCTGCTGCACGCATGGCTGCGCAGGCTGCGGTCACGGATCTTCGACGACGAGCTGGGCGCGCTGGCACCGGACTTCGTCGCGTCGAGCGAACTCGTGTCGGCCACGCTGAACGTGCTCTCCGGACGAACGCGAGCGCGCGACTGGTGCGACGACGCGACGACCGCGCGGCGCGAGACCTGTGATGAGCTCGCGGCCGAGGCGCTCGAAGACGCGATCGGCGATCTCGCCCGTGACGGGCGCGATCTGCTGGCGCTGCGCTGGGGTGATGTTCATCGCGCGGTGCTCGAACACCGTCCGCTGTCGAACGCGGCCTTCGTGCGCGACTGGTTTCAATTGGCCGTCCCGGTGCCGGGCGACAGCTACACGGTCAACGTCGGCCAGCTTCTGCTGCGCGGCGAACGGCCGTTCGACACCCGCCATGCCGCGAGCCTGCGCGCGGTCTACGACCTGTCGGACGAGGGCGGCGACGCCTGGATGTTCGCGACGGGACAGGTCGGCCATCCGCTATCGTCGCAGTACGGCGCGCTGCTGGCCGAGTGGCGGAAGGTCGAGCATCGGCCGTTGCGCTGGGCGGCGCCGGCCGAAGGCGAGGCCGTCGCACGGCTCGTCCTGAAACCGCGCTGATCGAGTCGTCCCGACCGATGCCGCGCGCCGACGGCCGGCGGTTCCGCTCGCGGCGCGAGATCGATAGCATCGCGCGGATTTCGTTGAGCCCGCGCGATGCGTTACGTCCTGCCGATCCTGCTGTCGCTGTTGCTGACCGCCTGCGCGACGACGCAGGAGCCCGCTGTGCCCACTGAGGTCACGCCCTTCTCCAGGAACTGGCCGGGCCAGGCGCCGCGCGGATGGCAGGCGTTCCTGATCACGCGGACCAAGGCGCGCACCGAGTACGAGACCGTGGTCGACCCCGCGACCGGCCGCGTGGTGCTGGCGGCGCGCGCGATACGCTCGGCCAGCGGGCTGACGCAGCGGCTGGACATCGATCCCGCAGCGCGCCCGCGCGTGGCCTGGGAGTGGCGCGTCGTGCAGTCGATTCCTGACGCCGACAATACCGACCGCGATCGCGAAGATGCGCCGGCGCGGTTGCTGATGTTCTTCGACGGCGACCATTCGCGCCTGCCGGCGCGCGAGCAGATGCGGATGGAGATGGCGCAACTCGCCTCGGGCCGCAGGATGCCGTACGCGACGCTGATGTACATCTGGGAGAACCGCCAGCCGGTCGCCACCGTGATCGACAGCGCGCATACGGGCCGCGTCAAAATGGTCGTCGCCGGCAGCGGCGTCGACCGGCTGGGCCAGTGGAAGCGCTTCGAGCGCGACTATGTCGAGGACTTCCGGCGCGCGTTCGGCGAGACGCCGGGCCGGCTGATCGGTGTCGGCGTGCTGACCGATACCGACAACACCGGCGGCACCGTCGAGGCGTACTACGGCGACATCGCGCTGCTGCCGCCGCACGAAGCGCGCGCCGCGAGCGCCGGCGCGTCGCTCGACTAGCGGCTCACATCCGCTCGATCCGCCCTTCGCCCCCTTCGGGCGCGGCGTCGCGCGGACCGGCAAGGCGGTCGTACCACCCGCGCAACGAGGCGCGCGCGGCCTTGAATCCCTCGACGAGCGGCCCGCGGTCGTAGAACACGATCACCATCAGGCTGTTGCGCGGCTTGTCATCCGGGCGCATCGGCTCGACGCTGTGCCAGCTTTCGGGCGTCACCGCAAAGGCGTAGCCGCTGTTCGGCGCGAAGCGCATCGCGCGCGCCTCGCGAAACGAGCCGTCGGCGTTGCGCGCGTGAAAGCGCGTGCCGAGGTGCTTCTGGCTGTCGTCGGCGGGCAGATAGAACTGGGTCGTGATCGCCTTGCGCGGCGAATCGGGGTGGACCGAGATCCGGTAGCCGCCGAGGTCGCGGAACAGCGTCGGAAAATGCCGCAGCTTGATCCGATCGACCGGGCGTCGGCGCACGGCTTCGAGGCTCGCGGCGAATCTCGCCTTGTACGCCCTGTCCACCGCGGGGGCGGTCAACCCGGCGGCGACCTCGCGCCAGAACGCCGCCTGCGCGGCAGGCAGCCGCGCGATGTTGCCGGGCACGAGCGGAAACTGCAGGCGCGCGCTGCGCCCGTCGGGCAGGATCGCGTCGCTGTGCTTTAACTCGCGGTAATAGACGTCGGCAGGCAGTTGCGCGAGCAACTCCGCATAGACGTCCGGCGGAAACGCGCCGGCGAAAACGAGATGCGCAAAGGGATCGGCCGCGAGGCCCGCCGTCTCGATGGTGCGGCTCAGGTGCTCGACGATGCGTTGCGAGACTCGCATGGGCTTCGGTCCGATGGCGGCGGGTGGCATTCTAGGATGGCGGCCCGGCTGCCCCATGGAAAACCACGGTTTGACGCTGCGGGGGGCATGGTGCAGCATCCGCCGCCTGTCATTCACCTTCCAGGAAGGAGCCATCGGATGCGTCAACTCTTTGCCGCAGTGGCGACCGTCGCGCTGGTCGCAGCGGGCGTCGCCGCCGTTCCCGCAGTCGAGGCCAAGACCCTGCGCTGGGCCAGCCAGGGCGACATCCTGACCTTCGATCCGCACGCGCAGAACGAAGGGCTGAACAACACCGCGAACAGCTACATCTACGAGCCGCTGATCAATTACAACGAGAAGTTCGAACTGGAGCCGGCGCTCGCGGTGTCCTGGAAGCAGGAGACGCCGCTGATCTGGCGCTTCAACCTGCGCAAGGGCGTCAAGTTCCACGACGGCGCGCCGTTCACCGCGCACGACGTCGTCTATTCGATCGAACGCGCGATGGCGCCGACGTCGAACTTCCGCGTGTACACGACCGCGATCCAGCGCGCGCATGCGGTCGACGACCACACGGTGCTGATCTACACCACGGTGCCGAACCCGGTGCTGCTGCGGCAGATGCCCGAGCTGCGCATCATGAGCAAGGCGTGGTCCGAGAAGCACAAGGTCACGCAGCCGCAGAACTACGTCGCGAAAGAGGAAACCTACGCGGTGCGCAACGCCAACGGTACGGGCCCATACATGCTCAAGTCGCGCGAGGTCGACATCCGCACCGTCTTCGTCGAGAACCCGAACTGGTGGGGCAAGGCGAACAAGAAGGGCAACGTCACCGAGATCGTCTACACGCCGGTGAAGTCCGACGCGACGCGCACCGCCGCGCTGCTGTCGGGCGAGCTGGACTTCGTGCTCGACCCGGCGCCGCAGGACCTGGCGCGGCTGCGCTCGAACCCGGGCACGAAAGTCGTCGAGGGCGCCGAGAACCGCACGATCTTCCTCGGGTTCGACCAGTTCCGCGACGAGCTGCTGTACGCCGACGTCAAGGGCAAGAACCCGTTCAAGGACCTGCGCGTGCGGCAGGCGCTGTACCACGCGATCGACATCGAGGCGATCAAGCGCTCGGTGATGCGAGGTTCATCGGATCCGACCGGCGCGATCATCCAGCGCGCCGTCAACGGCTGGACCGAGGAGGCGCACAAGCGGCTGCCGTACGACGAGAAGAAGGCGCGCGAACTGCTCGCCGCCGCCGGTTACCCGAACGGCTTCTCGTTCACGCTCGACTGCCCGAACAACCGCTACATCAACGACGAGGAGATCTGCAAGGCGCTCGTCGCGATGTGGGCGCGGATCGGCCTGAAGGTCAACCTGAACGCGATGCCTCGCGCGACCTACTTCGCCAAGATCCAGAAGTACGACACCAGCGCCTACCTGCTGGGCTGGGGTGTGCCGACGTTCGACGCGCTGTATTCGCTGCAGTCGCTGGCGAAGACCGTCGGCAAGGAGGGCGACGGCAACTTCAACCTCGGCCGGGTCAGCAACGCCGAGTACGACCAGTTGGTCGAGGCGATGAAGAGCGAAGTCGACCAGAAAAAGCGCAACGAGCTGATCGCCAAGGCGCTGCTGATCCACAACCGCGAGGTCATGCACATCCCGCTGCACAACCAGGTGATTCCGTGGGCGATGCGCAAGAACATCAACGTCGTCCACCGCGCGGACAATCGACTGGAAGCGCGCTGGGTGCGCATCGATTAGGGAGAACGACATACCCGCGCTTCCAGTCGATTGCGTCGAAGGCTAACTTCGGCGCAGCCGAAGTTAAGGGAGGCCGCGTCAGCGGCCTCCCGGCCGGAGACACAACCGGCGTGAAGCGCGCTGGGTGCGCATCGATTAGGGAGAACGACATACCCGCGCTTCCGGTCGACTGTGTCGAAGGCTGACTTCACGCAGCGAAGTTAAGGGAGGCCGCGTCAGCGGCCTCCCGGCCGGAAACATAACAGGCTGGAGGCGAGATGGGTTCGGATTGACTGACCCTCAACCCAGCCTGTTACGTCGAAGGCTAACTTCGCGCAGCGAAGTTAAGGACCGCCACGCCAGCGACGGGCCGGTTGGAGACATAACAGGCTGGAGGCGAGATGGGTTCGGATTGACTGACCGTCAACCCAGCCTGTTACGTCGAAGGCTAACTTCGCGCAGCGAAGTTAAGGACCGCCACGCCAGCGACAGGCCGGTTGGAGACATAACAGGCTGGAGGCGAGATGGGTTCGGATTGACTGACCGTCAACCCAGCCTGTGACGTCGAAGGCTAACTTCGCGCAGCGAAGTTAAGGACTGTCGCGACAGCGACGGTCCGGCCGGAGACACAACCGGCGTGAAGCGCGCTGGGTGCGCGCATCGACTGATGCCGACCCGACGGGCTTGAAGCACGCGTCGCCGGCCATAGGAATCGTGTGAACATGGATCGACCGCCGAGCCCAGCCGACCCCGCTCCCATCGAGCGTATGAAGGTCGCTCCTGCGCGGCTCGTCGCCGTCTGGCGCGAACACCGAACGCGCTTGCGCGCCTACGTGGCGCGGCGCGTGCGCGACACCGACGCGGTCGACGACATCGTCCAGGACATCTACGTGAAGGCACACACCGGCCTGCCCGCGCTGCGCTCGGAGGAGCGCATCGCGGCCTGGCTGTACCGGATCGCCGCGAACGCGATCGCGGACCACTTTCGCGCACGGCGACCGACGGAGGAGCTGCCCGAAGACCTTCCCGCGCCGGAGCAGGAGCGGGACTGCACGGCCGAGCTGGCCCGCTGCGTGGAACCGTTCATGGCGGGCTTGCCGGCAACGTATCGCGAGGCACTCCGACTCTCCGAAATCGAGGGGCTGCCGCAGCGCGAGGTCGCCAAACGGCTCGGCCTGTCGTTGTCCGGCGCGAAGTCCAGGGTGCAGCGTGGCCGCAGGCTGCTGCGCGAGCGCTTGCTCGACTGCTGCGAAATCGAGGCCATCGCCGGCGGACTCGACTGCACGCCGCGGCGCGCGGGGTGCGGCTGCCATTGAGTTGCGTCCTTTTGCGGCCTCGTCCGTCTGTGGGAAGTCGGCGCAGTCCGGCGCCGTGAACCCGATCGATGGAGAGAACCATGGAAACGATTGCCAAGGACGAGATCAAGCGGGCCGTGCGCAACCGCTACGCGCAGGTCGCGCAAACGCCGAGTTCCTGCTGCGCGCCAAGCTGCTGCGACGGCGACCGCGCGCGGACGGACGCCGAAGCGCGTTCGCGCGCGATGGGTTACGCCAGCGAAGAACTGGCCGCGGCGCCCGAAGGGGCCAACCTCGGCCTCGGCTGCGGCAATCCGCAGGCGATCGCCGCGCTGGGGCCGGGCGAAACGGTGCTCGATCTGGGGAGCGGCGCAGGTTTCGACTGCTTTCTCGCAGCGCGTCAGGTCGGCGAGTCCGGCCGCGTGATCGGCGTCGACATGACGCCTGAGATGATCTTCCGCGCACGCGCCAACGCCGAACGCGGCGGCTATCGCAACGTCGAGTTCAGGCTCGGCGAAATCGAACGGCTGCCGGTGGCCGATGCGAGCGTGGACGTCGTGATCTCGAACTGCGTGGTCAACCTGTCGCCGGACAAGCCGCGCGTCTTCGCGGAGGCGTGGCGCGTGCTGAAGCCGGGTGGCCGGCTCGCGATTTCCGACGTGGTGGCGACCGCCGCTCTGCCCGAGCACGTGCGGCGCGACCTCGAACTGCACGCGGGCTGCGTCGCAGGTGCGGCGCCGATCTGCGAGGTCGAGGCGATGCTGCGCGCCGCCGGTTTCGAACGGGTGCGCGTCGCGCCGAAGGACGAAAGCCGCGCGCTGATCCGCGAATGGGTGCCGGGCACCGCGCTCGAGGACTGCGTCGTGTCGGCGATGATCGAGGCGGTGAAGCCGGGCTGATCGGCGACTCGCGTGCGGCCGCATAATCGCCCGCATGCGACCGACGCGCGCGGGCGAGACGGGGCCAGTCGATCGGCGAGCCGGCGCGTTCGCGCGCGACATCGCGCTCGTCGGGCTGGCGCTCGGCGCGTTCTCGGGGCTGGCGCTCGCCGCGTTTTTCGATCCGGACGCGCCGTATCGGTCGATCTCGGCATGGCTGCTCGCGCAGCCGGTCGCCGTTATCGCGCGCAATGTCCATTACTGGGCCGCGCAGGCGTGCATCGTTGCCGGGTCGTGGTACGCATGGACGCGCTGGCGCGATGCATCTGCCACGTGGCGGGTGACCGCAGCGCTCGCGGCCGGCGCGGTGCTGCTGCTGTCCGGTTTCGTGCTGCGCGCAGATGCGGATGCGGCCGAGGTCGTTCGCGTCGTGACGCTTCTCGCCGCAACGCTTCCGTTCGTCGGGCAGCCGACGGCCGCGCCGTCGGCCGGAACCGTCTACGCAGTTCACGTCGCTGCGGCGCTGGCCGTTCTCGTGCCCGTGGCGATCGCGCTGTGGCGGCGGCGCTGGCCCCGTCGGCGAATCGTCGTCGCGGTCATTGCGGTCGTCACCGCGACCTCGCTTTTCGTATCGCCCGGGCTGCACGACGGGTTTGACCCTGCGCACGCAGGCCCGTGGTACTTCCAGGGTCTGCAATGGCTCGTCGACGGAGGCCATGCGCTGGCCGCGACGGTCGCGCTCGCGGCACTGGTGTCCGTCGCAGCCTTGGTCGCATCGGCGCGCCTGCCGATGAAGTGGACGATGCGCGCGCGGGTTGCGTTCGGCGTCGCCGCGGCCGTGTATCTCGCCGCGTGCGGCGCCGCGCTTTTCATGCGCGGCGAAGACGGCGCACCGAAACCGCGCTGGCCCGATGCGCGCGGCGACTTGCAGATCGGTTGGGTCCTGGGCGCCGTTGAGCGGGAACGCGCTGACGCGCTTCCCGTGGTGCACGGCCGTGCCGAGGGCTGCCTCGTCTGCCACGATCGAATCGACGGGCTCGGCGAGTCGCACGCGCCCGGTCGCATCGGCTGTGCCTCGTGTCACGGCGGCGACCCGTTCGCGCTCGACGCCGCGCGTGCGCACGCGCGCATCCTGCGCGTGCCGGGCAATCTCGCCGATGCGCGGCGCTCCTGCGGGCAGGCGGGCTGCCACGTCGCGATCGCGCCGCGGGTGGAGCGCTCGATCATGTCGACGATGGCGGGCGTGATCGCAGCCGACCGGCGCGTGATCGGCGTGGCGCGCGGCGAGTCGCCGCCGCTCGAAGCCGCGCGCGAACCGCCGCACGCGAACCGGCTCGGCCACAGCGCCGCCGATCACCATCTGCGCGAGTTGTGCGTCTCGTGCCACCTCGGCCAGCAGAAGGACGAGTGGGGGCCGATCGGCGAAGAGTCGCGCGGCGGTGGCTGCAACGCCTGCCATCTCGTCTACGACGAACGGGCCGCCAGTGAACTCGCGCAGTACCTCGCGACGCCGGCGGCCGATCGCACTTCGAGCCCGAAGTCGCATCCTTCGCTGACCGTGAATCCGAGCAACGAGCACTGCTTCGGCTGCCATAGCCGCTCGAGCCGGATCTCGACGAGCTACGAAGGCTGGCACGAGCTGCGCGGAAGCCCGCCCGCCGGCATGCACGCGGCGCGGCTGCGCAAGCTCGACGACGGTCGCCACTTCGAGCGCGCGACCCCGGACGTGCATCACGAGCGCGGGCTCGAGTGCATCGACTGCCACACGTCGCTCGAGCTGATGGGCAGCGGCGCGCCGGTCGCGCGCAAGACCGATCAGCTTCGCGTCGGCTGCGCGGACTGCCACTCGGCGAGACTCGCGACGGTCGAGACCGCCGCGCTCGATCCCGAATCGCGAACGCTGCTGACACTGCGCCGATGGGCGATTGCGCCGGGGCAGAAGCTTGGCGCGACGCGCGGCGGCGATCCGCTGGTCAACGTCGTCGTCGACGAAGACGGACGCGGCCGGCTTCGCCGCAAGCGCACCGGCGAATGGCTCCCGCTGAAAGCGCCGCTCGCCGTGTGCACCGAAAGCCGAGGCCATGCGCGGCTTTCGTGCGCGAGTTGCCACTCGGCCTGGGCGCCGCGGTGCACGACCTGCCATACGAGCTTCGATCCGAACGAGGAGGGCTATGACCACGTCGAGCAGAAGTGGGTGCGAGGCACGTGGAACGAATCGTCGGGGCCGTTCGAAGTCGCGCTGCCCACGCTCGGCATCCGCGCGCACCACGACGCCGACGGCCGCGAGCAGCGCGCAGTCGAGACCTTCGTGCCGGGGATGATCCTGACCTTCGATCGCAACCGCGACCCGAAGCAGCCGCCCGACGTGATCTTCCGCCGGCTCTACGGGCTGACCTTCGCGCACACGATCCGCCGCGAAGCGCGCTCGTGCACGTCGTGCCACGCCGATCCGGTCGCGCTCGGCTACGGCCGCGGCAGTCTGCGCTACGAGGTCGCGGGCAAGGTCGGCCGCTGGCGCTTTGCGCCGAGCGAACCGCCTTCGCCGTACGACGGGCTGCCCGCCGACGCGTGGATCGGCTTTCTGCAGCCGCGCGACGACATGGTGTCGACGCGCGACGACGTGCGCCCGTTCACGGTCGAAGAGCAGCGCCGAATCCTGCGCGTTGGCGCCTGCCTGACCTGCCATGCCGGCCAATCGAGAGTCATGCGGCACGCGCTCGACGACTTCGAATCGGTGATCGCGCGCCGTAGCGCGCGCTGCGTGCTGCCGCAGTGGCCGTAGCGCCACACGCGTGGCGCTCGGACCTCAGGCGCCGTGCCGGATGCAGATCTTGCCGAAGTGCGCGCCGCTCTTCAGATACGCGAGCGCCTCTTTCAGCTCTTCGAAGCGGAACACGCGGTCGATCACCGGCCGCAGCCGGTGCTGCTCGATCGCGCGCATCATCGCCTCGAAGCCGTCGCGATGGCCGACGGTGATGCCCTGCAGCCGCACCTGGCGCGTGACCACATGGCCGAGCGGCGCGGCGAGCGACGAACCCGACAGCACCCCGATCATCGAGATCGTTCCGCCCGGGCGGATCGCGCGCAGCGACTGCGGCAGCGTCTTTTCGCCGCCGAGTTCGACGATGTGATCGAAGCCGCGTCCGCCGGTCAGTTCCCGCGCCGGCTTGTACCACTCGGGCGTGGTCTTGTAGTTGACGCCGGCGTCCGCGCCGAGCGCTTTGGCGCGCGCCAGCTTCTCGTCGCTGGAGGAGATCACCGTCACGTGCGCGCCCAAGAGCTTGGCGAACTGCAGCGCGAACAGCGCCACGCCGCCGGTGCCCTGCACCAGCACGCGCGCACCGGGCGCGAGCCGCTCGTAGGTGACGAGCGCGCTCCACGCGGTCAACGCCGCGCAGGGCAGAGTGGCCGCTTCCTCGTCCGACAGATGCGCCGGCGCCTTGACCACGCCCTGTTCGGACAGGCACATGTAATCGGCCATCGTGCCGTCGATCGGGCCGCCCAGGGTCTGCGTCATGCGCTCGAGATCCGGCTCGCCGGCGATCCAGCCCTGGTTGAAGCACGGGCAGACGCGGTCGCCGACCTTCACGCGCGTCACGCCGGCGCCGAGCTCGACCACTTCGCCCACGCCGTCGGAGATCGGAATCAGCGGCAGGTTGCCGGTGAACGAGCCGTAACCGCGGTTCGGCACCACCAGGTCGCGGTAATTGAGCGACGCCGCCTTCATCTTCAGCAGCACCTGGCCCGGCCCGGGCTTTGGGTCCGGGCGCGTCGCCAGTTGCAGATGATCGAAGCCCCAGTCGTCCTGGATCTGGAACACGCGCATCGATCTACTCCGGTTGCGCGGGGATCGAGCGCACCGACAGCACGCCGTCGATCGCGGCGATCGCGTCGATCACGCTCTGCTCGACCGGGCTGTCCACGTCGACCAGCGTGTAGGCCATCTCGCCGCGGCTCTTGTTGATCATGTTGTGGATGTTCAGGCCCGCTTTCGCCATCGCGGTGGAGATCTGGCCCAGCATGTTCGGCACGTTGGCGTTGGCCACGCCGACCCGCCACGGCGATTCGCGCGCCATCTCCACGTTTGGGAAGTTGACCGCGTTGACGATGTTGCCGTTCTCGAGGAACTCGCGCACCTGATCGACCACCATCACCGCGCAGTTCTCCTCCGCCTCGGCGGTGGACGCGCCCAGGTGCGGAAACGCGATCGCGTTCGACACATTGGCGAGCCGCGGCGACGGAAAGTCGCACAGATAGGCCTTCAGCTTGCCGGCGCGCAGCGCCTGCGCCACCGCTTCTTCGTCCACGATCGCGTCGCGCGCGAAGTTCAGCAGCACCGCGCCCGGCTTCATCGCCGCCAGCCGTTTGGCGTCGATCAGGTGGCGGGTCGCGGGCACAAGCGGCACGTGCAGCGTCACGAAGTCCGAGTGCTTCAGCAGATCCTCGATCGAATTCGCCTTGCGCACGCCCGAATGCAGCCGCCACGCGGCGTCGACCGTGATCTCCGGATCGAAGCCCACCACCTTCATGCCGAGCTTGATCGCCGTTTCCGCCACCAGACCGCCGATCGCGCCCAGGCCGATCACGCCCAGCGTACGGCCCGGCAGTTCGATGCCGGCGAACTGCTTCTTGCCGTCTTCCACACGCGCCTCGAAATCCTTCGCCTCCGGAGGCAGCTCGGCGACGTAACGCAGCGCCGGCACCAGGTTGCGCGCGCCGATCAGCAGCGCCGCGAGCACCAGCTCCTTCACGGCGTTGGCGTTCGCCCCCGGCGCGTTGAACACCGGCACCCCGCGGCGGGACATCTCCGCCACCGGGATGTTGTTGGTGCCGGCGCCGGCGCGGCCGATCGCCTTGACCGTGGCCGGGATCGGTAGCGCGTGCAGATCGGCCGAGCGCACGAGGATCGCGTCCGGATGCTCGGCGTGCTTCGACACGGCGTAGCGGTCGTGCGGAAAGCGCGCCAGCCCGTGGCTGGAGATGTTGTTCAGAACCAGGATCTGATACTTGACCATGTTCGCTTCCCCTCTCCCCTCGCGGGAGAGGGGTCGGGGGAGAGGGGGTTCAGCCGTACTTGCGCTCGAACTCGCGCATGTAGTCCACCAGCGCGCGCACGCCTTCGATCGGCATCGCGTTGTAGATCGACGCGCGCATGCCGCCGACCGACCGGTGCCCTTTGAGCTGCAGCAGCCGGCGCGCCTCGGCGCCCTTCAGAAACTCGCCGTCGAGCTTCTCGTCGCGCAGCTTGAACGGCACGTTCATACGCGAGCGGTCCTCGCGCCGCACCGGGTTGACGTAGAACGAGGTCGAATCCAGATAGTCGTACAGCAGCTTCGCCTTCGCGATGTTGCGCTTCTCGATTTCGGCCAGTCCTCCCTGCGCGAGCAGCCATTCGAACACCAGCCCCGCGATGTAGATCGAGTAGGTGGGCGGCGTGTTCAGCATCGAATCGGCTTCGGCCTGTTCTTTCCAGTGAAACGCGGACGGCGTGATCGCGAGCGCCCGATCGAGCAGGTCCTTGCGCACGATCACGATCGTCAACCCGGCGCAGCCGGCGTTCTTCTGCGCGCCGGCGTAGATCACGCCGTACTTGGAGACGTCGATCGGCCGCGACAGGATGTGCGACGACATGTCCGCCACCAGCGGCACGTTGCCGACGTCGGGCGTGAAGTGATACTCGACGCCGCCGATCGTCTCGTTGGTGCACACGTGCACGTAGGCGGCGTCGGGCGAAAGCTTCCACGTCGCGCGCGCCGGCACATAGGTGAAGTTCCTGTCTTCGCTCGACGCGGCGACGTTGACCTGCGCGTACTTCTTCGCTTCCTTGATCGACTTCTTCGACCACTCGCCGGTGTTGACGAAGTCGATCACGCGCTTGTCGCCGAGCAGGTTCATCGGCACGAACGCGTTCTCGCCGATCGCGCCGCCCTGCAGGAACAGCACCTCGTAGTCGTCGGAGATCGAAAGCAGCGTGCGCAGATCGGCTTCGGCCTTCTCGGCGATCGAGATAAACTCCGGGCCGCGATGGCTCATCTCCATCACCGACATGCCGCTGCCGTGCCAGTCGAGCATCTCGGCGGCGGCGCGTTGCAGGACTTCCTTCGGCAGCACCGCGGGTCCGGCGCTGAAGTTGTAGACGGTCATTGCTCGCTTCCGGGGGACGGGTGAAGAACCGGCCCGCACTTTAGCGCATGCGCCGGTTCACTCCCGAGCGCAGGGCGAGCGATCCCGCGGAGTCGAGTCTTGCATCGCTGGCGTTCGGTCGGACTGCGGACCGCGGTCAGCTCAACCCCGCCACCGGCACCGCAGCGCCGTGGATCGCGCGCGCGGCATCCGATGCAAGGAATACGATCACGCTCGCGAGGTCCTCGGGCGCGACCCAGCGCGCGGGGTCCGCATCGGGCATCGCGACGCGGTTCTCCGGCGTGTCGATGATCGTAGGCAGCACGCAGTTGACGTTGACGTTCTTCTCGCGCAGCTCGAGCGCCATCGTTTCGGTCAGGCGGATCACCGCGCTCTTGGCGGCCACATAGGCACCCATCAGCGCCGCGCCTTTGAGCGCGGACGCGGCGCCGACGTTGACGATCTTGCCGCCGCCGGCCGCGAGCATCTGCGGCACCACGGCGCGCACGGTATTCAGCAGCGTGCGCACGTTGATGTCGAGCAGGAAATTCCAGGTCGCATCGGTCGTCTCGTGCACCGCTTCGCCCATGCGGAAACCGCCGGCGAGGTTGGCCAGCACGTCGATGCGACCGAAGCGCTCCGCGGCGCGCGCGATCGCGGCCTGCGTTTGCGCGGCATCCAGCAGGTCCACCGCGGCGAACAGGCGTCGCGGCTCGTCGTCGGGATAGGCCTTGCGCAGCAGTTCGTCGCTGCGGTCGATCAGCACCAGATTGGCGCCGCGCGCGGCGAACGCGGCGGCCACCGCGCGCCCGAGGTTGCCGGCGGCGCCGGTGATGACGACGGTGCGGTTGGCGAACTCCATCTCGGCTCCTCTCAGCTCTTCTTGCGGCGCGCGGCGTGGTACGCGCCGGTGCCGCGCGTGATCACGCGGTCGGTCGGCAGCACGTCGCCCGGCTCGAACTCCGGCTGCCCTCTGACGCGCTCGTAAATCGGCCCGAAGTCGATGCGAGCCAGTTCCAGCAGCTCGTCGAGGTTGCGGATCACGAAGTAGGTCTCCTGGAAATCGTCGATGCGGTAGCGCGTGCGCATCACGCGTTCCAGGTCGAAACCGATGCGGTTCGGCGAGGCGTCGTCGATCGCGAACACGCTCTCGGCGTAGGAGGAGGCGATGCCGGAGCCGTAGATGCGCAGCCCGCCGCTTTGCTCCACCAAGCCGAACTCCACCGTGTACCAGTACACGCGCGCGAGCTGCGGCAGCACGCCGAGCTTGCGCGCGCGCAGGCCGCCAACGCCGTACGCCTGGATGTAGTCGGCGATCACCGGGTTCATCAGCATCGGCACGTGCCCGAACACGTCGTGAAAGACGTCCGGTTCCTCCAGATAGTCGAGCTGCGCGGGGCTGCGGATGAACTGTCCGGCGGGGAAACGCCGGTTCGCCAGATGCTCGAAGAACACTTCGTCGGGAACGAGGCCGGGCACCGCGACCACCTGCCAGCCGGTCGCCTTCATCAACACGTCGGACAGGCGCCGGAAGTCGGGGATCTCGTCCGCGGTGATCGCAAGCGCCTGCATGCCGGCGACGAATTCGTCGCACGCGCGGCCCGGCAACAGCTTCGTCTGCCGCTCGTACAGCGTCTTCCAGGTCGCGTGCTCTTCGGGCGTGTAGCTCTCCCAACCCTGGTCGATCGTCCAGTCGGTGCTGGCGGGCCGGCCGGCGTCGCCCGTCGCCATGCCGTGCTTCGTGCCCTGCGGGTATTGCATCATGCCGTCGCTCTGCCTTGCAGCGCGCTTCAGGCCGTCCCGGCGGGTTGGAGCACGCCGCGGCGGATCTGGTCGCGCTCCATCGACTCGAACAACGCCTTGAAGTTGCCTTCGCCGAAGCCTTCGTCGCCGCGGCGCTCGATGAACTCGAAGAACACCGGCCCCAGCAGCGTTTGCGAAAAGATCTGCAGCAGCAGCCGCTTCTTGCCGCCTTCCATCGAACCGTCGACGAGGATGCCGCGCGTCTGCAGCTCGGCGACCGGCAGGCCGTGGCCGGGTAGCCGCTCGTCGAGCATCTCGTAGTAGAAGCTGTTGGGCGCGCTCATCAACGGCACGCCGGCCATCTGCAGCTTGTCCACGGTGGCGACGATGTCGTCGGTCAGCAGCGCGATGTGCTGGATGCCTTCGCCGTTGAACTGCATCAGGAACTCTTCGATCTGCCCGGTGCCCTGCGACGCTTCCTCGTTCAGCGGAATGCGGATCCTGCCGTCCGGCGCGGTCATCGCTTTGGAAGTCAACCCCGTGTACTCGCCCTTGATGTCGAAGTAGCGCAGCTCGCGGAAGTTGAAGATGCGCTCGTAAAAATTGGCCCAATAGCTCATACGACCGCGGTACACGTTGTGCGTCATGTGGTCGATCAGCCGCAGGCCGTGGCCCTGCGGATGCCGGTCGGCGCCGTCGATCCATTCGAAGTCGATGTCGTAGATCGACTTGCCGTCTTCGAAACGGTCGATCAGGTATAGCGGCGCGCCGCCGATGCCCTTGATCGCCGGCAGCCGCAGCTCCATCGGGCCGGTGGGCACATCGACCGGCTGCGCGCCGAGTTCGAGTGCGCGCGCGTACGCCTTGTGCGAGTCGCGCACGCGAAACGCGATCGCGCACGCCGACGGCCCGTGCTCCTGCGCGAAATACCAGGCCAGACTCTTCGGCTCGTTGTTGACGACGAAGTTGATGTCGCCCTGGCGGTACAGCACCACGTCCTTAGAGCGGTGCACCGCGACCTTGGCGAAGCCGAGCTTCTCGAACACCGGCTCCAGCACGTTCGGTTGCGGGGAGGCGAACTCGACGAATTCGAACCCCATCAGGCCCATCGGGTTGTCTGGAACGTCTGCCATCGCTGCGCTCCTCACGTCGGATTGTTCCGATGCCGCGCCACTTCAATCGATCCGGGCGAGCTCGCGCTTGTAGCGCGCGCGTCGGCGCGAATAATCGGGTGCGCTGTCGGCGAGCAGCCGCGCCACGTCTTCGTCGGTCAGCTCGCGGATCAGCTTGGCCGGCGCGCCCAGGATCAGCGAACGGTCGGGGAAGACCTTGCGCTCGGTGACGACGCTGCCCGCACCGACCAGGCAGTTGCGGCCGATGACCGCGCCGTTCATCACGACCGCCTGGATCCCGATCAGCGATCCGTCGCCGATCGTGCAGCCGTGCACGACGGCCGCATGGCCGATCGTCACGTTCGCGCCGACGGTCAGCGGAAAGCCGAGGTCGTTGTGCAGCACCGCGCACTCCTGCACATTGCTGCCGTCGCCGATGACGATCGGCTCGTTGTCGCCGCGCAGGACCGCGTTGAACCACACGCCGACGTTCTCGCCGAGCACGACCTTGCCGATCAGCGTCGCGTTCGGCGCGACGAACGCGCTGTCGGGGATCTGCGGGGCGTCGTCGCCCAATCGATACAGCGCCATCGGTCACTCCGGTTTCAGGCCCGCCTTGTGCACGAGAGCGCCGTAGCGGGCGAGTTCGCTGCGGAAGTATTGCGCGGCGGCTTCGGGCGTGGTCGGGTTGATCGCGTTGCCCTGCTTGTCCATCGCCTCCTTGACCTCGGGTGCCGAGAACGCGGACACGAACGCGGCGTGGATGCGCTTGACCTGTTCGGCCGGCAGCTTCGCGGGGCCAACCACCGCGAACCAGCCGGCGACCTCGTAGTTCGGCAGGCCCTGCTCGGCGATCGTCGGAATCTCAGGCGCGGCCGCGGCGCGGGCCTTGCCGCCGACGCCGATCGCGCGCAGCGCGCCGCTCTTCAAGTGGCCCTGCGCGGCGGGGAGCGCGACAACGCCCAACTCGACTTGCCCGCCGATCAGGTCAGTGACCATCGGTCCGACGCCCTTGTACGGAATGTGTTTGACATCGACGCCGGCCTGCTCGACGAACATCGCGCCGGCCAGGTGGATGATCGTTCCGTTGCCGGACGACGCGTAGTTGTACGCGCCGGGTTTCGCCTTCAGGAACTCGATCAGCTCGCCGACATTGCGCGCGGGAACCTTCGTCGGGTTCACGACCAGCACGAACGGCGTGGCGCCCAGCACCGAGATCGGCGTGATGTCCTCGATCGAGTCGAACGGCATCTTCTTGAACACGTGCGGATTGATCACGTGGTTGTTCGACACCACGCCGATCGTGTTGCCGTCGGGCGCGGCCTTGACGATCGCAGCCGTGCCCGTGATGCCGCCGGCGCCCGCCAGATTCTCGATCACGACCGGCTGGCCGAGCGCCTTGGCCAGTGCCGGCTGCACGGCGCGCATGATCGTGTCGACGCCCGAGCCGGGGCCGACCGGCAGGATCATCTTCATCGGTGCCTGCGCGGCGGCAAAGAGCGGGAAAGCGGCCGCTGCGAAAGCGACGGCCGCGCGGCGTCGGATCGAAATGCGCATGGTTCCTCCGGGTTGGATCGGTGATTCGGCGAGACAGGCGCGCCGCGTCGACGCAGCGCTTCGGCCCATGGGACTGACGTAGGCTGCTACGAAACCGCGGGCCGGGCAAGCGGGCCCAGCACCTCGTCCGTGTGCTCGCCCACGCGCGCGAGCGGCCGGCGCACGCCGGGGCGGCGGCCGTCCATCGCGAGCGGCAGCAGCACGACTTCGGTCGTTCCGCCGTCGTCGGTCGTCATCGGCGCGAGTCCGCCGCTCGCTTTCAGGTGCGGATCGTTCACGAGCTGCTCGGGCCGCGCGATCGGCGCGTACGGTATCCCGGCGGCTTCGAGCTTTGCCGCGAGGGTTTCGGCGCGGTGCTGCTTCAGCCGCTCGGCCAAGAGCGGGATCAGCTCGGCGCGCGCAGCCACGCGCGCGGCATTGGTCGCGAACCGCGGCTCGCGCGCGAGCTCCGGGCAGCCGAGCACGTCGCACAGCGCGACGAACTGCTTGTCGCTGACCGCGCCGATGAAGAGCTGCTCGCCCTCGGCGAGCGTGAACACGTCGTACACGCTCCACGCCGACACGCGCGCGGACATCGGCGGAGGCGGCTCGCCCGTCATCAGGTACTGCTGCAGGTGCTGCGCGCACAGGAACACGCAGTTCTCGAACAGCGCGCTCTGCACCTCCTGGCCGCGACCGGTGCGGTCGCGCTCGCGCAGCGCGGCCAGCGCGCCGATCGCGCCGAACATCCCGCCCATGATGTCGTTGACCGATGCGCCGACGCGCAGCGGGCGACCCGGCAGGCCGGTCATGTAGGCCAGCCCACCCATCATCTGCACGACTTCGTCGAGCGCCAGCCGCTTCTCGTAGGGGCCCGGCAGGAACCCCTTGTGCGACACATAGATCAGGCGCGGAAAGCGCTGCGCGAGCGCGGCGTAGTCGAGCCCCGCCGACGCCATCAGCCCGGGACGAAAGTTCTCGATCAGCACGTCGCACGTGCCGATCAGATCGAGCGCGGCCGCGTGACCCTCGGGCGAATGGATGTCGAGCACGACGCTCTTCTTGTTCCGGTTGAACGTGCGGAAAAAGCCGATGCCCAGTCCCGGCAGCTTGCGCGTCTTGTCGCCGCCGGGCGGTTCGACCTTGATCACTTCCGCGCCGAGGTCGGCGAGGATCATTCCGCACGTCGGCCCCATCACCATATGCGTGAATTCGATGACGCGCACACCGGCGAGCGGCAGGTCGTTGCGTTCGGGCGATGCTTTCATCGGCTCCTCAAGCCTCCGTGATCTCTGTGGGCGAAAAAGTCTTCGGCAGCCCGGCGCGCGCAAGCGCGCCGAAGAGCGGCTCACCCCGGAGCCACTCGGCCAGCGACGCGCGCAGCGCGAGCAGGCGCGGGACGTCGATTCCCGTGGCGATGCCCATCGCGGCGAGCATGAAAGCGAGGTCTTCGGTCGCGACGTTGCCGCTGGCGCCCGGCGCGTGCGGGCAGCCGCCGATGCCGGCGAGCGAAGCGTCGAAGCGTGCCACGCCGACGTCGAGCGCGGCGCACACGTTCGCGAGCGCGAGTCCGCGCGTGTCGTGAAAGTGGCCGCACCAGAAGCGGTCGCCGGCGATGCGCAGCGCCTGCTCGAAGAGCCGGCGCACGGAATTGGGGTCGGCGTAGCCCACCGTGTCCGCCAGGCTGACCCGGTCCGCGCCGGCGTCGAGCAGCGCCTGCAGCAGCCGCAGCACCTCGGCCGGCTCGACGCGCCCCTGCAGCGTGCAGCCGAAGGCCGTTCCGACGCCGCCTTCGATCAGCGTCCTGGCGCCGCGCGCGTCGCGTGCCGCGCGGATGCGGGCGACCTCGGCCACGACTTCATCGGGTGTCTTGCGCAGATTGGCGAGGCTGTGCGCGCGGCTGGCCGACAGCGGCACGAGCAGCAGATCGGCGCCGGCTTCGAGCGCGCGCTCGGCGCCCTTCAGGTTCGGCACGAGCACGGAAGCCGACAGCCCGGGCAGCGTCCTGGCGAAGGCGAGCACGTCGGCCGTGTCGGCAAGCTGCGGCAGCAGCCGCGCCGGGACGAACGAACCGACTTCGATTTCGCGGATGCCGGCGGCGTGCGCGCGGGCGATCCATTCGCGCTTGTCCGCCGTCGGCAGGATCGCCGCGACGCTCTGCAGACCGTCGCGCAGGCCGACCTCGCGGATCACCGCGCGGGGCGGAATGACGGGCATCAACGCTTCTCCGATCGCGCACGGGATGGCTCGGGCCGCGAATGTAGACGTTCCGCAGCGGCCGCGTCGATCAATTTCGGAACCGCAGCCGTTCCGAACAGGAATGGCACAATCCCGCGCGATGAAGCGCCCGTTCGATCCGGTCACGCTGCGGATGTTCGTCGCGGTTTGCGAAGAGCGGAACATCGCGCGCGCGGCCGAGCGCGAGGCGATCGTCGCTTCGGCGATCAGCAAGCGCATCGCCGCGATCGAGGCGGAACTGGGCGTGCCGCTCGTCAAGCGCGGCCGACGCGGCATCGAACCGACGGCCGCCGGCGAGGTGCTGCTGCGCCAGGCGCGCGACGTGCTCCGCACGATGGAACGCATGCACGACGAGCTCGCCGAATTCGCCAGCGGCGTGCGCGGCGCCGTGCGCGTGTTCGCCAGTCTGTCGGTGCTGTCCGAGTTCCTGCCCGACGACGTGGGCGCCTTCCTCGCGAGGCACCGCACCGTGCGCGTGAGTCTGGAGGAGCGGGTCAGTTCGGAGATCGTGCGCGGGGTGCGCGAAGGCGCGGTCGACTTCGGCGTGTGCTGGGATGCGACGGATCTGGCCGGGCTCGCCACGCTCGCGTACCGCGCGGATCGCCTGTGTGTCGCGCTGGCGCCCACACATCCGCTCGCCGGCCGGCGCCGGCTCGCGTTCACCGATACGCTCCCGTACGAGCAGATCGAAATCCAGCCCGGGAGCATGGTGCAGGCCACTTTGCGGCGCGCGGCGGCGATGGCGGGCGAGACGCTGCGCCATCGCATCCAGGTGTCGACGTTCGACGCCGCCTGCCGCACCGTCGCCGCCGGGCTCGGCATCGCCGTCGTGCCCCGCGAGGCCGCAGAGACCTATGCGCGTGCGCGCGACCTGCGGCTGGTACCGCTGACCGACGCCTGGGCCACGCGACGGTTTGTCGTGTGCATGCGTTCACGCGAGACGCTGACGGCGGCAGCGCGCCTGCTCGTCGACCATCTGCATCGGCGCGCGGGCGCGGCGCCGGATCTGCGGGTGCCGCGACAAGGCGACAAGCCGCCCGCGCCGTCGCCGTAGTCGCTGATTCGGTCTCGCCTTCGGCGTCCGCCGCCTCGACCGCGGCGCGCCGACCCGCGACGGCCGGCCGTCGGGTGAGCGTGGAACGGGCGACCGTGGGGATCGATGCGCGGTCGGCTCAGCGCACCCCTGCCGCTGCGGAACCCGCGGCTCAGTCCGCCGGGACGAACTTCAGCGCGACGCCGTTGTTGCAGTAACGCTTGCCGGTCGGCTGCGGCCCGTCGTCGAAGACATGGCCCTGATGGCCGCCGCAGCGCGCACAGTGGTACTCGGTGCGCGGATACAGCAGCTTGAAGTCGGTCTTGAAGCCGAGCGCATCGGGCAGCGACGTGTAGAAGCTCGGCCAGCCGGTGCCGCTGTCGTACTTCATCTCCGACGTGAACAACGGCAGATCGCAGCCGGCGCAGTGGTACGTGCCTTTGCGCTTCTCGGCGTTCAGCGGACTGGTGAAAGCGCGCTCGGTGCCTTCGCGGCGAAGCACGTCGAACTGCGCGGGCGTCAGCCGCTTGCGCCATTCGTCCTCGGGCAACTCGACGCGATCGGCGCGGGTCGGTCGGGAGGCGGCTTGCGCATCGCGGCCACCGAGGCCGAGCGCGGCGAAGGCGGAGAAGATCTGGCGGCGGGTCACGGCGGCGGCCTCGGAGTCGGGTCGATAGTCTGGATGAGTCGCGCGGGCGGTCGGGATCTTTCACCGTCCCGCACGCGGTTGGATCGCCTCGGACCGATTCGGTTTCAGCAGCGCCGCCGCGACAGCGCCCAAGACCGAAGCAACGACGAACCGTTCGCCATCGTCGCTCTTCCTGCGGCGGACGCGCAGCGATTCGCGCGGGGCCACGGTAGTCGGTCGCGCCGCGGCCGTCTTCTGGCGGCGCAGCAGGCGGATTCTCCCTGGGCGCTTTTGCCACAAGCGGTCATTGTCACGGCACCGGTCGTCGGCCCTTGCCGCCTTTGCAGGTATATTTCCCGCTCGTGACCGCCCGGCAACGCCGGGCGTTTTGCATACGGACCCATGCTCGCCTTCATCGTCCGCCGACTGTTGCAAGCGATCCTCGTGATGCTTGCGGTCGCCTTCGTCGCTTTCCTGCTGTTTCAGTACGTCGGCGATCCGGTGACGCAGATGCTCGGGCAGGACGCTACGCCGGAGGACCGCGCGCGGCTGCGCACCGAGCTGGGGCTCGACCAGCCCTTTTTCGTGCAGTTCGGCCATTTCGTCGCCAACGCGGCGCAGGGCGACTTCGGCATCAGCCTGCGGCAGGGGCGCGCGGTATCGACGCTGATCAAGGAGCGGCTGCCGGCCACGCTCGAGCTGTCCTTCGCCGCCGCGATCATCGCGATCGCGGCGGGCATTCCGATGGGCGTGTACACGGCGCTGAAGCGAAACTCGTGGCTGTCGCAGTTCCTGCTCGCTGCCTCGTTGGTCGGCGTGTCGCTGCCGACCTTCCTGATCGGCATCCTGTTGATCCTCGTGTTCGCCGTCCAGCTTGGCGTGCTGCCATCGTACGGGCGCGGCGACACGGTCGCGCTCGGCTGGTGGACGACCGGGCTGCTGACCGCGAAAGGGTGGCAGCATCTGGTCCTGCCGGCGATCACGCTGTCGCTGTTCCAGCTCACGCTGATCATGCGGCTGGTGCGCTCCGAGATGCTCGAAGTGCTCCGCACCGACTACATCAAGTTCGCGCGCGCGCGCGGGCTCACGGACCGCTCCGTTCACTTCGGCCACGCGCTGAAGAACACGCTGGTGCCGGTGATCACGATCACCGGGCTGCAACTGGGCGGAATCATCGCGTTCGCGATCGTCACCGAGACCGTGTTCCAGTGGCCGGGCATGGGGCTGCTGTTCATCCAGAGCGTGCAGTTCGCCGACATCCCGGTGATGGCCGCGTACCTGTGCCTGATCGCGCTGGTGTTCGTGATCATCAACCTGATCGTCGACCTGCTGTACTTCGCGGTCGACCCGCGCCTGCGCATCGACCGCGCCGCGCTGGCGCATTGAACGGCAATCGAATTCGACACCGAGACACGGAGGCCCCCGAGAAATGCGCTCAAGTGACTTTCTCCGTGCTCCGGGTGTCTCGGTGGTCAGCGCGTCCTGTCGATGAATGCGTACCTCGGTTCCGCGTTGCGTTCGCCGGTGAGCTTCGTCGCCGAACGGCACGACGAATTCACGGCGATCCGGCGCGACCTTCACGCGCACCCGGAGCTGGGATTCGAGGAGCATCGCACCGCGGCGCTCGTCGCCGAGCGGCTGCACCAGTGGGGCATCGAGGTGCATACGGGCATCGGCAGGACCGGCGTGGTCGGCGTCGTGCGCGGGCGCGCCGAACGCTCGGGCAAGGCGGTCGGGCTGCGCGCCGACATGGACGCGCTGCCGATCGCGGAAGAGAACGACTTCGCGCACCGTTCGACCCGGCCGGGGCTGATGCACGGCTGCGGTCACGACGGCCATACGACGATGCTGCTGGCGGCCGCGCAGTATCTGGCGGCCACGCGCGCCTTCGACGGCACCGTCTATCTGATCTTCCAGCCCGGCGAAGAGGGCCACGCGGGCGCCAAGGCGATGATCGACGACGGTCTGTTCACGCGCTTTCCCGCCGACGAGGTCTACGCGCTGCACAACTGGCCGGCGCTGCCGGCCGGACACATCGGGCTGAACCCGGGGCCGATGATGGCGGCGGCCGACCGCATCGAAATCACGATCTCGGGTCGCGGCGGCCACGCCGCGCATCCGCATCTGACGGTCGACCCGGTGATCATCGCCGCGCACATCATCACCGCCGCGCAGAGCATCGTTTCGCGCAACGTCGCGCCGATCGATGCGGCGGTCGTTTCGCTGTGTTCGCTGCAGGCGGGTCACCCCGGCGCGTTCAGCGTGGTGCCGCGCGAAGCGAAGCTGGTCGGCACCGTGCGCTCGTTCCAGCACAGCATCCAGGAGCTGATCGAAAAGCGCCTGGTCGAGCTGGCGCAGTCGACGGCGCGCGCCTTCGGCGGCGAAGCGAGCGTGCGCTACGAGCGCATCTACCCGGCGACGATCAACCACGCGCCCCAGTACGAGTTCGCGGCCAAGGTGGCCGAAGAGCTGGTCGGCCGCGAACGCGTCGCGCGCAACCTGCCGCCGTCGATGGGCGCCGAGGACTTCGCGTTCATGCTGCACGCGAAGCCGGGCTGCTACATCCGGCTCGGGCAGGGTCCGGCGGCGGGAGCGACCGGCGGCACCTGCTGGCTGCACAACACTCGTTATGATTTCAACGACGCGGTCATTCCGCTCGGCGCGGGCTTGCTCGCCGCGTTGGCCGAGCGGCGGCTAGCGCCGGCCCAAGCGCAGTGAACAACGTGCACGATCGGCACAACGGCGGCGCAGACGGCGTACAAGCATCGATCGTGCGACCCACAAGGAGACGTCAGCCATGAAGATCCGTTTCTCCCTCGCGCGCGCGGCGCTCGCCGCGTGCGTGGCCGTGACCGCGGTGGCCGTCGGCGCGCCGGCGGCATCGGCCCGGACGTTCAAGTTCGCCAACCAGGGCGACGCGCTGTCGATGGACCCGCACTCGCTGAACGAGTCGCTCCAGTTGAACTTCCTGGCCAACATCTACGAGCCGCTGGTCGGCCGCGGCAAGAAGCTCGAGCTGGTGCCCGCCCTCGCGACCGACTGGAAGCAGACCGCGCCGACCGTCTGGCGCTTCAACCTGCGCAAGGGTGTCACCTTCCACGACGGCACGCCGTTCACCGCCGACGACGTGATCTTCTCGTACAACCGCGCCAAGGGCGAAGGTTCCGACGTCAAGACCTACGTCGGTTCGATCAAGGAGATCCGCAAGATCAACGACCACGCGATCGACATCGTCACCAACGAGCCGTTTCCGATCCTGCCCGACGTGATCTCGCTGTGGATGATCATGAGCAAGAAGTGGTGCGAGGACAACCGCGCCACGCAGCCGGTCGACAAGCGCAAGGGCCTCGAGAACACGGCGTCGTTCAAGGCCAACGGGACGGGTCCGTTCCGCCTGCGCGGGCGCGAGCCGAGCGTGCGAACGACGCTCGTTCGCAACTTCAACTACTGGGACAAGTCGATCGAGACGAACATCGACGAGGCGATCTTCACGCCGATCGGCAACGCGTCGACGCGCGTGGCGGCATTGTTGAGCGGCGAGATCGACATGATGGAGCCGGTGCCGGTGCAGGACATCGCGCGCATCGCGGCGCACCCGAACCTGAAGGTGCTGCAGGGCCCGGAGCTGCGGACGATCTTCCTCGGCATGGACCAGTCGCGCGACGAGCTGCTGTTCTCGAACGTCAAGGGCAAGAACCCGTTCAAGGACAAGCGCGTGCGTCAGGCGTTCTACCAGGCGATCGACATCAATGCGATCCAGAAGGTCGTGATGCGCGGCGCATCGCAGCCGACCGCGCTGATGATCGCACCGGGGATCAAGGGATTCCCGGCCGACCTGAACAAGCGGCTGCCGTACGATCCGGCCGCGGCGCAGAAGCTGCTCGCCGAGGCGGGTTATCCGCAGGGCTTCGAGGTCGGCATGAACTGCCCGAACGACCGCTACGTCAACGACGAGGAGATCTGCAAGGCGGTGGCCGCGATGCTCGCGAAGATCGGCGTCAAGGTGAACCTGATGGCCGAGAGCAAGGCGACCTATTTCCCGAAGATCCTCTCGCGCAACACGAGCTTCTACCTGCTCGGCTGGACCCCGGGCTCGTATGACTCGCACAACCCGCTGTTCGCGCTGATGTCCACGCCGGGACCGGGCGGGCAGGGACAGTTCAACCTCGGCAGCTACAGCAACCCGAAGGTCGACGAGCTGACCCGTGCGATCGCGATCGAGACCGATCCGAAGAAACGCAACGAGATGATCCGCGAGGCGATGAAGATCCACCAGGACGACATCGGCCACATTCCGCTGCACCAGCAGGCGCTCGCGTGGGCGATGAAGAAGGACGTCAATACCGTCCAGCTCGCGGACAACTTCATGTTCCTGAAGTGGACGACCATCGGGGCGAAGAAAGGGGACTGAGCATTGCGGATCGCGGATCGCGTAGGCAAAGCACTCCAGTCCGCGATCAACGCAATCCGCACGGCGCAATCCGCAATCCCAGCAACGCAATCCGCAATCCGAACGACGAATGAGCGAGTTACTCGCCCGCTGGTGGGACAGCGACGTCGTCTACAGCTTCCGGCAGTCGCCGGTGGCGATCGGCGCGGCGGTCGTCGCCGTCGCGCTGGTGTTCTGCGCGGTATTCGCCGAATGGGTGGCGCCGCACAACCCGTTCGATCTGGCGACGATCAACCTGCTCGACGCATCGCTGCCGCCGGCCTGGCAGGAGGGCGGCAATCCCAGGTACTGGCTCGGCACCGACGACCAGGGACGCGACGTGTATTCGGCGATCCTGTTCGGCATGCGCATCTCGCTTGTGATCGGCGTCGCTTCGGTCGTGTTGTCGGTCGTGATCGGGGTCAGCCTCGGCCTGCTTTCGGGCTACGTCGGCGGCAAGGTCGACGCGTTCATCATGCGGATCTGCGACGTGATGCTGTCGTTCCCGGCGATCCTGGTCGCGCTGCTGATCGACGGGGTCGCGCGCGCCGCGCTGCCGCGCGAGGCGCACAACGAAGTCGCTTTCCTGGTGCTCGTGCTGGCGATCGCGCTGTCGGGCTGGGTCCAGTACGCGCGCACGGTGCGCGGCTCCACGCTGGTCGAGAAGAACAAGGAGTACGTGCAGGCGGCGCGCGTGATCGGCGTCGCGCCGCTCGCGATCATGGCCAGACACGTGCTGCCGAACGTGCTTGGCCCGGTCCTCGTGCTTGCCACCGTACACATCGCCACCGCGATCATCACGGAGGCCACGCTGTCGTTCCTCGGCGTCGGCGTGCCGCCGACCACGCCCTCGCTCGGCACGCTGATCCGCATCGGCAACGAGTTCCTGTTCTCGGGTGAGTGGTGGATCACGATCTTCCCGGGTGCGGCGCTCGTCGCGCTGGTGCTCTCGGTCAACCTGTTGGGCGACTGGCTGCGCGATGCGCTCAATCCCAAGCTGCGCTAGGGCCTGTTGGCATATGGATCGGGGCTGCGGCCGGTTGGATTGGGCCGCAGGGCTAGGCGCGGCGAGGGGACCATTGCTACACGCAAGGACCCGAGCCGCAACGACGCCATGCGGCCCAAGGCGGCCCGCCCCGAAGGGTGATCCCCGCGACGTCACCCCGCAGCACGGCTGCGCGGCCGCGGAGGCACAGTGACGCAGTGCGCGGGCAGACGCGGGGTCACGCGGACTTGAGCCATATGTCAACAGGCCCAGGCAACGATTGGTTACGGAAATGCCCATCCGCTTTGCTAGGTTGGACGCGAGGGCGGCAAATCGCCGCGCCTGACGCAAAGGAGGGTGTCATGACGATCCCGCGTTCGTGGTTCGCCGCCGTTTCGCTCGCGGCCTTGCTCGCCGGCTGCGCGACGACGGACACGTTCTCGTACATCCAGGGCCAGCGGTGGAAGAAGGCCGAGTTGAACACCTTCGACGTGACGATCATCCGCGTCGACGACAAGGACTACATCCAGCGCGGCTACGAGCCGATCCGCATCGAGCCGGGTCTGCACAAGATCGTCGTGCAGGGTCCGCCGACTGCGGGCTTCCGCTTCGGCGAGCAGCGCACGCTGACGCTCGACGTCAAGCCCTGTACGCGCTACTGGCTCGAAGCCAAGAAGGACAATCCGCTGTCGCAGGATTTCGAGCCGCGCGTCAACTACGAAGAACCGATCCCCGGCTGCGGCGTGTCGGCCGCCAAGAAATAGGAGGGTTCGTTGACGCACCACGTCGGGCCGCTGCTTGAAGTTCGCAACCTGCGAATCGAATTTCCGACCCGGCGCGGCACGCTCGTCGCCGTCGACGACGTGTCGTTTTCGATCGCACCGGGCGAAGTGCTCGGCGTGGTCGGCGAGTCGGGCGCGGGAAAGTCGCTGACCGGCGCGGCGATCATCGGGCTGCTGGAGCCGCCCGGCCGCATCGCCGCGGGCGAGGTCAAGCTCGCCGGCCTGCGCATCGACAACCTGCCGCACGACGAGATGCGCAAGGTGCGCGGGCGCGAGATCGGCGCGATCTTCCAGGACCCGCTCACGTCGCTGAACCCGCTGTACACGGTCGGCCAGCAGCTCGTCGAGACGATCACGACGCACCTGAACGTTTCATCGGCGCAGGCGCGGCAGCGCGCGATCGAACTGCTCGCCGCCACCGGCATCCCCGCTCCGGAGCGCCGCATCGACCATTATCCGCACCAGTTCTCGGGCGGCATGCGCCAGCGCGTCGTCATCGCGCTCGCGCTGGCCGCCGAGCCGAAGCTGGTCATCGCCGACGAACCCACCACCGCCCTCGACGTGTCGATCCAGGCGCAGATCATCACGCTGCTGAAGACCCTGTGCCGCGAGAAGAAGACCGCCGTCATGCTGATCACGCACGACATGGGCGTCATCGCCGAGACCGCCGACCGCGTCGCGGTGATGTACGCGGGCCGGGTCGCCGAGATCGGCCCGGTCGCCGACGTGATCCACCGGCCGCAGCATCCGTACACGATCGGGCTGATGGGATCGATCCCGACCTTCGGCCACGAGGTCGAACGGCTCGCGCAGATCGAGGGCAGCATGCCGCGGCTCACCGAGATCCCGCCGGGCTGCGCCTTCCACCCGCGGTGCAGCCGGGCGTTCGGCCGCTGTTCGCGCGAGCGTCCCGATCTGATGCCCGCCGGCGCATCGTTCGCGGCGTGCTGGCTGCACGACGCAGCGAGCCAAAGGGCCGCCGCATGAGCGCCGTCCTCAAACCCCGCAGCGAGCCGGCCGCGGGCGACGTCATCGTCAAAGCGGAAGACCTGGCGAAGTATTTCGACGTCTCGCCGCCGTGGCTCAACCGCGTGCTCGAGCGCAAGGGCCGGCAGATCCTGCGCGCGGTCGACGGCGTGAGCTTCGAGATCAAGCGCGGCGAGACGTTGTCGCTGGTCGGCGAATCCGGATGCGGCAAGTCGACGGTCGCGCGGCTGCTGGTGGGGCTGTACGCGCCGACCGCCGGGCGCGTCGAGTTCTTTGGCCACGACCTGCGCGAGCTGAACACACCCGCGGGGCGGGCGCTGCGGCAGAAGCTGCAGATGATCTTCCAGGACCCGTACGCGAGCCTGAACCCGCGCTGGCGCGTCGCCGACATCATCGCCGAGCCGCTGCGCGCGCACGGGCTGATGCAGGACCGGCAGGCGATCGCCGCGCGCGTCGACGAATTGCTGACGCTGGTGCGGCTCTCGCCGGCGGACAAGGAGAAGTACCCGCATCAGTTCTCGGGCGGGCAGCGGCAGCGGCTATCGATCGCGCGCGCGCTCGCGACGCACCCGGAGTTCCTCGTCTGCGACGAGCCGACTTCGGCGCTCGACGTGTCGGTGCAGGCGCAGGTGCTGAACCTGATGAAGGACCTGCAGCGGGATCTCGGGCTCACGTACCTGTTCATCTCGCACAATCTCGCGGTCGTGCACCACATCTCCGACCGCGTCGGCGTGATGTACCTCGGCCGGATCGTCGAGCTGGCGTCCAAGCGCACGCTGTTCGCAGCGCCGCGGCATCCGTACACGCGGATGCTGCTCGACGCGATTCCGGACCTGGAGATGACCGGCCGCGCGCGCACGCCGGTGGCCGGTGAAGTGCCCAACCCGCTGAACCCGCCGAGCGGCTGCACCTTCCATCCGCGCTGCCCCTACGCCGACGCGCGCTGCCGGTCCGAAGCGCCCGCGCTCAGGCTCGTCCGCCACGCCGCCGGCGAATCGCAGGTGGCATGCCATGCGGTCGAGGAAGGCCGCGTCTAGGTGTGAACTTCCAATAGGTTGTTTCTGTTCACTCGGACTGAGTCTGGGAGACTGGAAGGTGCGAACCGATCCACTTCTCGCAGGAGCTCAGCCGAATGAACACGCACAAGAAT
>Ga0209172_10002109_pt1 | contig 37152 bp, 35 predicted proteins | sample LarsenN4metaG_FD_184113 | JGI IMG/M metagenome (GOLD analysis project Ga0209172, IMG submission 184113) | Hot spring sediment bacterial and archeal communities from British Columbia, Canada, to study Microbial Dark Matter (Phase II) - Larsen... ... | reverse complement strand
CTCCCTGGCTACCCTGGCTACCCTGGCTACCTTGCGGTCCTTGCGGTCCTTGCGGTCCAGTATCTCCCTGGCTACCCTGGCTACCCTGGCTACCTTGCGGTCCTTGCGGTCCAGTATCTCCCTCAGTGGGTAAAATATTCCAAGATATACCGCTCCAAATATACACTCCAGATGTTTCAACAACATAACAAGCCATTCCAGCAGCTTTTCTATCACTTGAAATTGTCTCCATTTCGGAAACATTTGAAACTTGATGCCATCCTCCTAATATTTCATTGGAATATGCCGATGGAAATGTATCTAAGTCCGATTGCGGTCTTATAGGTGATATAACAAGAGTTCCGATATTATTTGACATTGGTATTCCTTAAATATATTTATGATACAACTATCTGTATACCAGTTCCATTTTGTATGGTATTTGTTCTATATACATTATAATTTTCAGTATGACCGCTTGCATTAGTATGTGAAACTATACTTAATGTCCAAGCGGTGTTTAGAAGACCATTAACGGTAAAAGTAGCCGTACCCCAAGCTGAAGGATATGCATAATAAATATATTCCCCATTACCGTTTAATGTCATAGATTTAGATCTACCAGTTGATAATTCATCACTCGCCAACCCAAGGATTTGCGGACCAGTGAGAGATGATAATGCAGAAGTCCCCCACCATCTACGGTTGTAGAATACTACCGAAGTACTAGCGTTTGCGGTAGTTGTACCATCCCCGACTGTTATGGTGAAAGTCTTATTAGTAGTTATGGGAATGCTGTAAGTATAGCTTCTAACACCATTTGCTAGTGTACCAATACCTTGATTCAAACTTTGCGAGGTTTCTGTCTTGTTAATAGACCATGATAATCCTACCGACGATACGGTTGAACCGATTTCATTTATGCTTCCACCGTCTATTGATGCGCTTATAGCAGTATATAGTGATATTTGAATTTGTCCGTTTGGTAAAGTTATAACATCTATTCCAGAATCTCCCACCAAACTTAATGCTCCTGAAATAGAATTAACGGACATAACATATCCAGTGTCCAATCCGGAAGAACTTCCATTTTGCCCCTGCGGACCAGTGGCTCCAACACTACCTTGCGGTCCCGTAGCCCCCTGCGGACCAGTGGCTCCAACACTACCTTGCGGTCCCGTAGCCCCCTGCGGACCAACTGACGGATGATCCTTTAACCATCTTGTTCTATTTACCAACTTCTGAAGTGATTCATCAACGGTGGAGGCATAATCCATATCCCCGCGCACCGGAGTTGGAATACTCTCATCAAAAGAACTTTGCTCGCTTATGATTCTTGGCATTTTTAATTTCCTTTAATTGCAAATGTTTTTCCGCGCATCCCCGAAACATCCCCACACTGGCATTTCCCAATTAGTCTGACCCCACGCTAAACAATTACCAATATCACAGAAATATATGTATACCTTATCTTTACCATTCCATACCTTATTTATTCTTCTATTAGTAAATTTAAGATAGTTAAATATATGATCCACATTAAATGACAAGTCTTTAACATACACTGATTTTGGAGTAGAGAAGTTTTGGTCTATTAGTTGCAAATTTGATTCAGTGTCTATATATCTTATTATTACAAATTCACCATTAACATACGCTTCTTTAACCTTATCACTATAAAGATTTATTTTACCACCATTGAGTTTATAGAACAAATAATTACCAGAGAGTATAACAAGGGTATTATTAGTGGTTCTCCCAATGTAGTCTATTGATGTCGATCCGCTAAACTTGTACATCTGCTCAAGATAATCGGTAGCGTCGGAGGTTCTGTGAGCATCACCGTATACGGTGTTTCCCTGTATCTGAGCGATGTATTCAAGCTTCTCAAGGTATGTCAACTCATTATGGAATACTACACCCGAGAGGGTTCCGGCTGGGCGGAATGCCTTTACAAGTGACTCGTTGAAGTTATCACTGACGAATGATGCACTTGTCTTGTCCCCAAGCTTTCCTGGGTAAGTCAAAGACATCTTATCCAAACCAGTAACAACATAAACAAGCTCTTCAAACGAGCCATCTATGTATCTAGATGTATCATTCTGAACCTTCTTGTTTATACTGTAGTTTATTACAAGTCTATCAGATTCGTTCTTCTCGTTGAATATGACACGGATGAAGTCTTCGGTTACTATGGCTCTGAGCTTATACCATGTATCGACATTTACACCACGGGTGTTATACTCACCGAATCCAGCCAAGAAGGACTTCTCCATCTTTCCCGTTTCAGAGTTGTAACGGGCTATTCCAACACCGATGTCGAATCCATATACACCGACACCGACGAAGTAGTATCCGCCGAGGATGTGCTTCTTTCTGACAGGATCGTAAATGGTTTCAGCCTTTATGATGAATTCAAACTTCTTACCATCATAATTCTTCATTCCAGCCATCTTCTTATCGAACTTGAAGTAGGCAGCCATATCAAAGATGGTGTTGTTATCGTCAATAGCATAGAGTTTCAACACATTGTCTTCAGCCTTCTTTGTAAATGTTACTTCATTGTTGTTTACATTTACAACGCCGCTTCTCTTGGAGTCAATAGCCATTGAGGTATTCTTATTGATGGACTTGAATACCAATTGTCCATCGACATTCTCTATATTGTAGATAGTGTCTCTGGAGTGGAATACGAGGTTTTCACTTGGGAGGCGGTTCGAGCTTGAGAATAGTCTGTCCGAGCCAGCTTCATATGGAAGCAGACTTATGGTTCTTTCCTTGTTGAAGAGGAAGTCATCTTCTCTCTTGATAGTGAAATTATCATCCAATATCAAGTCAAAGAAGTATCTTCCGACGATATCACCACCAGCCAAACTGACTACCGTTGGGGTGGTTTTGAATCGTATCTTGGTGTCCGAAACGACATCATAGCTATCGTTAGGTATTACAAGCTTATTCAATGTTATATTACGGACAGAGGTTGCCCATGTGCGTATGGACTTCAATTGAGCCGGTAAGTCGAATACCTTTTGCTCACTGGACTTAGCATATATCGTGTGATTGTCAAATACAGCCCATCCAAGGGATTCTGTATCAGCGACATTGTATTCTATCTTTATCTCAGTTCCAACATTTATAGGATACTCAGGAAGAATGACATACTTGTTGAAGAGCTTATACTTGTCTTTAGGTATTTCTTCGGCTACGAATTCAATGTCTACATGAGTGTCGAATAGCTGGTTCCATTCTTCTATAGTCCATTCTCTTGTTGCGTTTGCAAGAGCGTCTGCACCAGCACCATCCGTTTTGTTAGCATCCCCAGCATTGTTTAGGAGGTATGTCATCAATCCGATTGGTGTTATTGTTATGGATGGTGACGATTCCGAATCGCCAGCACTTCCAACTATATAGTTGAACCACTCCAAGTTATTATCGGCTGGAGCGGTTGGATACCATGAAATAGGAATGTAGAATGTGGAGCATGTCGATACCGGCGAACGCTTGAAGTCGGTGTATGTTTTGCGGGAACCTTCTCTTACGGAGAGGCTCGATAGCTCGCCATCGCTGATAGGATTGCTTGGCTCACCAGTCTTGGATATCTCCGAGTATGAGAACCCGCTGTAGTCAAAGAATACATTTACCTTGGCGTAATAGATGGTGTTTTTGTTTATGCTACCATCAGATATCCTGAATGATAATGCTCTTGGCTTCTCAGAGCCAGCGTCTATCTTGAAGTTATAGAAGAACTTATCAAACTGATTCTTCTTGTAGTTTATTCCAGTAAGAATGTCCGAAGCATACGATACCGCACCACGAACTATGTCCCTCTTTCTCCATACATTTTTTGGAAGCCACCAATTGTAGTCGGCTTCATACGAGTATGTTACGCTCTTAGTCTCGCATAATTCTGGCGCTCTCAACCCAAGCTCTATGCCGTGAAGAAGGTTTCTTACTTCAGAACTGAGTACGTATGTTGTTGGGAATTCTTCGCCATAGTCGAATGTCTGTAATCCAGCCGCAAGCTTTATCTGTCCACTCAAGAAATACTTGCAGTAGAGATTGTTTGAAGCTTCTTCATAAGGGTTTTTCAGCGAATCATCCAGTTTGAAGGTATTGGTAAATTCATCGTAACTTATCAAGTCCTTTGGATTACGAACATACAAACCTTCTATGTTTATTATATCACTACCCGAATTCTCTTCAATCCGCAAGAACTCCGCGTTGAGAGAGTATGTTCTTCTATTCTTATCAAGGATGCCAAGTGGAACGAACAACTTTACAATGTAAGTGTCCGGTAGGCTTGGGTGTGGAATGAATTGTGTCTTGTCAGGGCAGTATCTTATTGACTCTGCTGAGACATGCATGGAGAAGTGTCCATATAGCTGAACATTCTTATATAGGGATGTCTTGTTAGCGGTTACGAGTCTTTCGATATCATCACAATTCTTGAATCTGACGCCGACTATACGGACACCATATGGCGTGTCAACGGTTATAGGCTGGAATACTGGATTCTTGAATATGGTGTTGTCTGGAAGAATTATATTCTCGTTTATGGTGCTGAAGTTTCCAGAATTAGGACATACTTCTTGGAATACACCACGGAAGCCAAATGGCTTCTTGCTATACAAGTATTGAATGAGCCTTGGGCTTGCGGTGAAGGAGAGTGAGTCGCCGCTTCTTGTGAGTGCCGAGAAACTATCTCCAGGTTCCAAATCATATGTATCCAATACAGTTGAGTTGTTGTAACGGAACAAACCTGGGATTACCTTGTCTCCATCCTTCAACGAGTAACCACCGTAGTAGTTTCTATACACATCTCTATTGTGCGCTCTCATCTCTGGAACGAACCACTTACGCTGGCTTCCAAATGGAACTATTATTTTCTTAGCTAATTCACTTGCGTTAGCGAAATTCTCAGTCATCCATGCTTCATCGAATGTAACTGTGTATCTTGTCGATATATCTTCAGTTACCTTTACATTATCAGCGTATAGAAGATTCATCGCCTTGGTGTTTACATCGTAATCAGTTACCGATGGTTTGAATCCCTTGACAACAGTATCCGTATAGAATGTTTCTGTTCCGTCGCCGTAGTTGTTATACTTCAGTAGCTCAGTCTTTTTATAGTCGAGATACTTCGGCATCAAGTTGAATTCTTTGTCAGTGGTTGTGTAAAGAGTTTCATCGGCATCAAGGTTATTGATGTAGAAGTCCTTCAACTCAACTATGGATGCACGAATACCAAATCCGTAATGTCCAGCTTCGGTTATTTCTGTATACTTTCTGTCAACTACATCGTTACCATCTGCATCGTATGTAGTTATCTGAGCCGAATCCTGGCTGAGTGTTATATTCTCAAAGAGAACAAACGGAGGCTTGCATGTCTTGACTCCATAAGGGTTTCCACCTGTATCAGACTCTATATTGTTCTGAATAGCAGTTTCAACATCATTCTCTAGGAGGTATGCCGATACGAGAGAGCCAGCGACATTGACTTCTAACTCGTAGAAGGTATCAGCACGCAACTCAGTTGGGCACGAAGGATCATCAGACTTTATAATCTGAATATCATACACTGGATTGTTTCTATTACCAGATACATTGAGCTTCTGGTAGACGGTGTTTCCATCAGCAGTAGCTATAACCTTGACAAGCGAAGCGGTTCCACGGGTGCCGTTTACGACAACCTTGTAATACTCGTCGAAAGTTGCGTATAAGTCAGCATTCGACTGGATACCACGGAATATGACAAATACTTCATTCTCAGGATACTTGAAGCTTTCGAAGGTGTTAGGATCGACTACATCCTTCAAAACAAACTTGGCTCTGATATCAAAGTCCTTGGACTTCTTTTCCTTAGTAACCAACATGCTGTCGAATATGGACTGCTCGGTTCCATAATACGCTACAACGAGTCTGTCACCAATCTCAACCACTCCTGGCTTGAGAAGTAGCAATCCACGCTTTCTATCGTCGGTTACGGGTGGTTCATTAGGAACGATATCGTAAACGAGTGGTTCGTTGTGGTAGTCTTCTTCACTTGTTATGTAGTTACCATCTTCGGTTCTGATGTCAAATACATATGGAGCGGACTTCTCCAACTCCATCTGTTCCCATCCAGCCATTTCGCCAGATGTTACATAGCCTACAACTGCGGAAGGATATTGAATCTTCTCTATGTTGTGATAGTTGTCGAGAGTTATGGAACTGAGATTCTTACGGATGTAACCCTTCTCAGTTATGCAGTTTCCGACAACTCTGATATTCTTCCAGACGAAGCCATGATCATTATCCTCTATATCGAAACCTATGAAGCTTTCGTCAGTTTCGCCAACTGGTGTCTGTCCCCAATTCGTAGTCCAAAGCTCAATAGCCTGAGCATTGATGGTGAAGAGCGACAGAAACTTTTCGATATTTTCCTTCGAACCCTTCTTACGGAAGAGTTCTGACGATAACATGAGGAAGCGGCGGAATGCCTGTATTTGTTCCTTGGTGGCTATATTCTTCTTTATCTTGTCGTAGATATCGTATGACTCGAAATCGTCCTTAGTCATGTCATAACCAACCTTCTTGGAATAGTTGCTACTATGTCCGAGAGTTATGGCTAGGTACTCGAAGAAGCTTGGATTGATTCTCTCAGCGTCCCACAAGTCAAACAATCCAGTTGTATCACGATAAATCTTTTCGAAGAAGTTGGCTGAAGCCTTGTAGAAGTCGAGAGCAGCTTCGTTCTTGGTAAGTTCCCATGTTGGATTGAACTGCAAGAAGTACTTGAGTATTCTTGAATGTATTGTAATATCTTTGAAAGTCGCATGTGTAAAGTAGAAGGTTCTACCGTCATTCGTCAAGAACGGCTCACTCCATATGGTGAGCTTTATCTGATATACTCCACTTGATGCAAACTTATGAGTAGTATTGACATCTGAATAAAACTTACCGTCGCTAGTCTCCCACTGGACTCTTGATATCTCGTAAGCGACGTACTGAGTTATATCAATTTCAGATGAATCCACATCTCCGACGATTACAACATCTTCAGGTATATTTCCTACGGTTGAATTGCTTCTGAACTCGACAATTTCATTTGCATAAGAGCCGTCACCTTGTATTTCTATTATGGACTTGAATGTAGCCATTATTCTTCTCTCTTGATTACTATATCACCGAGTTTAGGGAATTCGTATGCGCCAAAGGTTACATCAAGGCTATAACTCCATTCGGTTGTTCCGTCTGTCTTCAAGACATTGAAGAGCGGCTGGAATACCTTGACGAGCGAAGGATCCTTTGCTACCAATGTCATAAGCTTGTTTCTACGGGAAATATCCAAATCAGTATCCGACTGTCTAACGCTAACATCATAATCACTTGCATTGAATTCGTCATTAGCGTCTCTGTTGAGCATGACTTCAACCGACTCAACATAGTCAACCTTGAGCAGCGAAACCAAGTCGGAGTGGCTTATCTTGCCGCCAAGGGTATGATTCTTAGGAGAGAAGAAGTCTTGTATATTCTTTCTCATCTGAGTCTCAACCTGTTCAGCACTTCCAAACTTGGACTTGCGGTATCTGACAGCGACATCGACAGGAATCCACTTAGCTTCAATTATCTCATGCTTTGCACCTATCATACGGAATGAGGTTCCATTGAGAGTTTCTATCATAGCATCCTTCAAGTTTCTGGCTATGACATTACTTCCATCCTTATTCAAACCTATGATGAATATATGGTTGAACCAGTAGTTCTGGTTTCCTGTTATGATGCCTTGAGTCTTAGCGTCTTCGTATGATAGAACTTTTGCTTCTTGCAAGTAGTTATTGAATACTTCCTTGACGAACTTCTCATAGTCGAGAAGCGATACATTTCTATCCTGACGGATGAAGGTGTTGGTGAGGTTCTGACGAATCTCGTCAACCGATTCTACTTCATTTCCACCGAAAGCATTCTTGTTCTGAATAACAATCAAATCGGTTTCCTTCAGCTTTGTTTTCTCAGAGTCGATGACTCTTGTAGAAGTGTTTCCATTCTCGAAGTATACCGATGACTTCAACCCGACGAGAGATACGAAGTTCTTCTCAAACGAGATGTTTGTGTTGTCGTTTCCGAGGATGTATTGCGAGATAACCACCTTATCCGATAAGGTTCCCTTGGCTACATTTCCTTTGACTCCAACCGACTTCAATGCGAGTATGAATACTTCTCTATTCATCACCGAGGTTCCCCAAACATTGCCGTCACCAAATTCCAGGGTTATCTTCTTTTCAGGGTTTACCTTGGCGAAGAATACGAGGTTTCCAGCGGACACATCTTGATCGAATCCGGTTCCCGCACGGTTCCATTCATCCCAAGTTCCACGCTCATTTTTTGCGAATACACGAATGGAGTTTATAGCTACCGTATCATCGTCAATGATGAATCTGGTATCAGTCTCAAACTGGCGAGTAGGATCTAACGATATGGAAAGTCCATTGTTAGCAGAGTCAACAACAGTGTTGGAGTTGATGTATGTGAAAGATACTGATCCTTGCATCAATCCAGCTATGTCAAATGTTTCTGGTATATTCGAGAAGTAAAGCCCAGGTATCTGAAGCTCATTCGATGACTGCCCCGAGAAGTCAACTTCCCCGTGCTTCTGGAATGCGTAACCTTCACTTGAGTCAACATACCAGTCTATAGTGAGGACTTCTTGATTCTTCTCAGCCTTGATGGTGAATCCAGTTGGACTCTTATCGCTGTAGTAGACATTGACATTCTTGTTTGGTATCAACTGAATAGCGTAGTTTCTATCGCTCATTGGGACGCTCAACGATATCTGACTACCAGATTCGGCGTCACTCGGATTGAGTATGATGGTTCCACGCTGACGATAAGCCGATTCAGGCTCGACGGGAACTATATCACCACTGAAGTAATTGAATATGCTCCAGCTTATCTTTCCCTTGAATTCCTTTTCGGTTCGGATAGTGAATCCTGTTGCGGATGGATTCTCATACCATACCTGAACATTATCGTTGGGTGTCAACTGCACCATGTAGTTAGAGGACGATCCAGCCAAATCAACTGCGCTTGGAATTGATTCGGTAAACTCCACCCTGACTTCTTTGAAGTTTCCTGTTACAGTTCTTGTAGCAGTCCACGCGACATAGCCTTCAAACTGAGTATTTGGCTCAACATATATCTCGAACCCGCCATCAGTCTTGTTAGCATACCATGTACGGACATTTCCTTCAGGAGTAATGTTCGCTATGTATGATGCTGCGTCTTCGCCTGCTGCGGGTACGAATGGAGTGTCAAATATAATCTTTTGGACAGTCTCGCCCTTCTGGAAGAATAGTCTTCCAGCCTTCTGTTCCGAAGTCTGTAATGGCGACTTCTCTACGAACTTCAAGTCACCATAACGCTTACCAGCAGTAGCTTCAAGTGTCTTGGTGTTTGATGCTGCATCTGAATACTTAGTGTTTATCTTTGCGATAGTAACTTGGTTGGAGATAGGCTCCTGCGAAGTTATGACAAGCTGGGCACCATAGTTTGTCTCTGGTGACAATTCATCGGTTATGACGAGATTGACATTGTATTCCTCTATACCAGAGTCCCAAAAATCAACTGGTATCTTCTGACTGGATATGATTCCAGAGCTAAATGTGAATATCTTTCCGTTGACGAGAACGGAGAGCGGAGCCGAGTTTCCGTCCTTATTGACTACAAGCTTCATGCGCTCAACGGAGTTCTGCTTTCCTGGGATAGCATCAAACTCAAGACGGCAGCTTTCGAGATTCTGAAGTCCAGTTACACCGACATAGAAGCGATGGTAGGAACGCATCTCTTCAATCTTCATTGAGAAGAATGTCTCAGTAGAGTCGGTTGGCTGTAGCGAGAATGTGCAGATAACATCGTCCTGCTTATCGTTGATGACATTCTGAGCTTCCGATATTGTCATGTAAGCGGAGGATGTCGATGGATCCAAATTGAATATCAATGCGTAGCTTACGCCCGGAACCATTGGCGAGCCGTATTCCTGGGTTGATATTGTCTTGGAGAATGGCTGTCCGATACTCTGGCTGTCTGCTCTATCAACTAAAGGATAGTTGTCCGTATCAAATCCACGATAGTTATCAGTGGATGTCTTTCGTATTATCGAAAGTGGCTTAGTCAAAGACAATGGCAACGTTATGAGTGTTGGATCAATGCCGACATCCGTAGCATTCAACATGAAGAATGACTTTGGAGCGGTGTATGGAAGCGCATATCCTCTATAACGGATGTCTTCAGCCTGTAACTCACGAATACCGAATCCTCTTACGATGTAAACGATTGGAAGTGGATTGGTGAAGGAGAATGATGCTCCGTCAGTGGTTGGTAAGTTTGAAGGGAATATGGAGTATGCTGGTATTTCGATATACTGCGATATCTTGCTGTAAACATATTCTGGATTGAGCGAGCCGACAACATCAACAGTCGAGGATGTCTTTCCACGGGCTGCATAGCGAAGTGTGTTTCCTATCTTGTTGAGAGACTTGTAAAGCTTTGCAGTATCCTTAAATATCTCGTTAGCTGCGGCATGTATATAGAAGGAGTTTTGCGAACCCTGCATCGCCATGAGTTCCATAAGAACTCTGATGTTAGAGCCTTCAGCTTGGAAGTCCTTGAAAGTGTTCGTTTCACGGAGGAACGCCTCATACTCAGCCAACTTCTCATTGAAGTCGAATGTGGTATAGTCTAAACTTCTTTTTTCTTTTGTTTCTTCCATTTTATAGTGCCTGTAATCTAAAGTTTATACTGTCTCTCGTCTGCGTTGCTTTTATGCTGTAAACGACATTTACTTCATATGCAGCGTTATCATCATCCATAATAACATCAATGCGAAGCGGTGTTATTCTCGGCTCACCATTTATACCCCTCTGAATGTCTTTACCTATCTTCATAGCAGTATCATCATTATACGGCTCAAAGAGATAAAGATTGAGGTTACATCCGAAGTCAGGGTTTATAGGGCGCGAACCCTTTACTGTATTTATTATGTTGAATATAGCCTGACGAATAGCGTCTCTATCTTCCTTGAGAGGAATGTCCTTGTCCGAACCCAACTCCATATTGAATGGTAAGTCGTTGTAAAGAAATTGTCTCTTGAGTGAGCGGGGCATAAATAATCCTTCTCTGATTATTTATACGTTTACACTTCAAGTCCAAAGAATGTAAACTTAGATGCTGGCGGTGTGTTTATAGGAGGAAGTGCTGCGCCGCTTGGAGTTTCTTGATAAGCTGGAGGATTGGCTTTCTCAAGCGTTGTAGCGGCTCCCGCAACGAATACCAATGGAGTTGGTGGGATAGGGGGGGTTGGTTGGATCGGTGTTCCTGGGTATGGTGTAGCGAAACCGGCGATAGGTCCGGGGAAGCATCCAGGGTGGCGAGCGTTGACAACTTGAGCGTTACATGTCTTATCACCACCGAAGCCAGCAGGATCTATACGGAATTTGCTTCCAGCGTCAACATGGAATCCAGCGGGGGTGCAAACGACACTATATTGTGTGCATTTGAAGGATGTTGTTGTTCCACTTGTTACATTCAGAGACGTTCCGCACTTTACATTGAATTCGGTTCCAGCCTCAAATGAAATAGCATTAGCCGCCTTAAAGGCTATTTCGTCATCACAAGTTACTGACATCTTCTTGACGGAGTGGATATTCAGCGTAGCATCATTCTTGATGAGTATGTCTTTGTTGGAGTGAATCTGTATCTGATCGGCAGCGTGTATATTCGTCTTACCCTTGGTGTCTATGTTGCAGTCACCCTTCTCAACGATAATCGAGACATTGCCTTCACGACACACGATACCGATGTTCTTCTTGACATTTACTTGACAATCTCCGTCAATCTGGACTGACTTGGACTTCTTGACAAACACTTCGAAGTCGCCTCCAATGTGAAGCTCATAGTTGTTTCCGACAAGATGCTCGAAGTCGTTAGCTGTACCCTTTTCGCCGGAGTTCTTGAAGTCATTGTTACCAACCATGACTTTTCTCTGTCCGTTATGTTCTATATATTCTATAGTTCCTTTATGGATGATATAGTGTTTCTCAAGCCCACGCTTGTTGACGGTTATATGTGTTACGCCACCCGGACTTGTGTAGCTTGTTATATGGTAGTTTTCAATATCATCAACATTGAATATCTCAAGTTTTGGCTTTTCGTTTATCAGCTTGAGCTTGGCGTTTTGTGTCGGAGTGTCGGTTCCCCTATGTTCCTTGACATCCAATATCTTTTGGAATTCGTCACGCCAGTATGTAACGTTATCACGCTTTATTTTGATGTCATCGACTATCTTCTTCTTTTGGCTTACCCAATCTTCTTTCTTGGAAGCGATAGCCCAATACTGCGGACGAGTATGATCACCATTCTCAAAGAATATCCAAACCATCGAACCCTTGCGAGGAACGGTGAATATGCCGCCCTCGCCTTCCTTCTGCATGACATTATCGACAAACGATTGTGTTAGCTCAGTAGTATTCCTGGCTGGAGGGGTGAAGGTGCTTCCCTCCGGTGTATAACGCTTTGCATTCTTCTCTTCTTTTGAGTCGAGATTCTTTCCACCCGAGTAATACATGGCAAGGCACGGCTCTGCCCACGGAAGGTGATCAGTTGGAGTTTCCTTCGGATCCAATGAATGCATACCGAATATGCGGACGCGAACTCTACCAATGTCTATAGGATCTTCGTTATCCTCAACAATAGCTCTATAGTTACCTTGAAAGGTAAAGACATCATTACCAATATCGTTTATATCCGCACCAATTGGTGTCATCCATTTCTCCTATTAGAAGAAGAATACAAGCCAAACATCCTGTCCAGCAGCATTCTTTTTTTCCATTATTGACAAGCCACGATACACCCATCTATCCTTCGAGCCATGTGCAAGCAGATTCTTGTATTCCTCTGGTGAAGCTGGAATCTCAACAACATGCCCAGCCATCACCTTGACGGAAGTAGCGGAAGCTGGTTGAGGCGCTGGAGTGGCGGGTGCTGATTCTTTTACCGCTTCGACCGTCATGACTCCGTTTGATGTTGTCTTGACAGCCTTTCCAACAGAGGGACTTACATTTATGAACAGGTTAGGTATCTGTGCCTTCCAGTTGGCGAAGAATCCTTTTATTTCGGCAGCGTCCCTATTCTTGTCAACATAGTCCACTATCTTTCGACGGCAGCCGCAGTTTGGATTATTTTGAAACGATATCACATCAGCTTTTATATCGGGCGCAACTACTAAAAACTCTTCTCTGTATTTATCGTTTGTTCTGATGTTCTCAAGGAAAAGTGGAACATTGAGTACTTCTTCTGACATAATTTCTCCTTAGAATAATTCTTTTTGTATGAGAAGGCATGTTATAAGATGTGAGACGAGTCCGCAGAAAGCAGTTGACACACCTATAACAACTCCTAACTGGTGGAATGGATCGCCTATAACAAGTGCGCTAACAATGCCCATCCAAAACGACATGCACTTAGCGCAGAGCCAAGGCTTACGCAGCCATACATAATCCGCCATCTTATTTCTCACTGGACGGAAGATATCAGAGTCATCCCACATTTTCGTGAGGGCTAATGCTCCGAGCAGCATAAAGAATAAAGTTAGTAATGGAATCATACGGATTATTATACTCTTGTTTCCGTATTTATCAAAAACGAAGAAACCCCGCATGCCGAAGCATACGGGGTTCTTGTGGCTTCAAGCCGTTTCAGTTAGCTCAGAGAACTTCCTGAAAGGTTGTCTTGTTGTAGCCCTTTGAGGACTTGATAGCTACCTTGGTGCAGCGGACAAGATCACCGCCGTAACGCTGGGCTGCCTTCTGAGCGGCGTCATAGGTGGCGAAGCGAACGGCGAGGCTACGGCGATCCTTGGTCCAGCGATATGCAGGCTGGTTGGCGTTGCTGCGGCTCTTGCGGTTGGTAAGGTACTCCCCACCCGAGTCGCGGTCACGGACGATAAAGTATTCAGTTGCAGTCACTCTCATTTGTTTTCTCCTTTTGAGATACGGGGTTTCTTTCCCCTTGGTTATAAGTAAAGTATAGCCGGTTATCTAAATAATGCAATAGGGGGAAACATGTCGTACTACGATTCGATTTCATGTTCAAGTGAATGGCAGAGAAAGCATAACTACAACAACATTGTCAACGGAGATGCTTACCGAATAAAAAACATTCCTATGCCGTATTGGGTTTTGGATGTGGGGGCGAATTACGGAGTGTTCTCCGCAAGGTGCCGAGAGTTGTTTGGAGTAGCCCCTCTTATAGTGGCTATAGAGGGTGACAAAGATACTTACGAGCATTTGTGTGTCAACTCAATACACTATGGATTTGAGGCGATACTTGCTCCTATTGGCTCTACGAGTGGGAAGTCGGCGGTGACGCATGGAAAGGGGAATAAAAGAAACCCTGGAAGCTGGAGAGTTCTGGAGACGCCTGGAGAGTGTAAGGATGGCTGCACACGGACACTGGAGGGCATCGTTCAGGAGTATGGAATAAACTTGAGCGAGCGTGGAATACTGAAAATGGACTGCGAGGGGTGTGAGAAGTATATTATGTTGAATATCGACTTGATGCGCTGTATGTGGCAGATATCCATGGAGTATCATTTATTTGACGAGGAAATAAAAGATATAGCATTGTGGTTTCATAAAGAGATACAGAAAACGCACGATGTTATTAGACAGGGAAATGGTAAAAAGGTATACGAGTGTGTGTATCGTAAAAGAAATTGAATAGAGTAACCCAAGAAGGAAACCCTTTATGAAACATGTGACTGCTACTATCCTGTCCCTTGCTCTGGCTGCTTAGGGAGCCGATGGGGAAGAAGCCCGAAATGGCTTATCAGTCCCGTGAACCCGCTTTACCTCATACTCAGCGGAACGACACGAATTCTAGAACCAATGAAGTGAAATCATATATCGTAATCTTTAAATTCTTTGGGGAATGCTTTCAACATACACTTTATTGATTCGTCAATTGTCATAATTTCAGTATCAATTGTCAAATCCACGGAAGTTGGTATATCAAATACAGAATCAATTCCGGTAAAATTTTGTATTTCCCCGTTAATTGCCTTTTTATATAACCCCTTAACATCACGGCGAATGCATTCTTCTACGGAACATTTTAGATAACAAAGTAATAAAGAGTCGCCAAGTATATCACGCAACATATTTCTCTGAGAATCTAATGGGGTTATAAATGAGCATATGGTAGAAACCCCGCTGCGATTTGCCAACAAACATATTTCGGCACATCTTCTTATATTTTCCATTCTATCACCTGGGGAAAAGCCAAGATCCTTACTTATACCATTTCTAAATTCATCACCATCCAATAACATGTATTCCGTGAGATAGTTTTTTTTGATGTAATTAGCAATAGTGGTTTTTCCCGATCCCGATAAACCCATAATCCATATGTTAATAGGCATTTAATTAACTCCTTTTATTTTGGTGTCGAAAGATTTGTTATCAATATTTTTTATAAAAATGCCATTATGGCTTCCATCATTTCTGAATTTATTAATTATATTTGACATAAACGAGCAATTCTGAGTTACTAGATTAGACTTGGTAACAAACATATTGCATGTTTTCACCATACCGGCATATATATTATCAACAGGTTTATTTTTTTTAGTAATATTATTTAATACTCGTTTCTTAAAACATGTATTTATTATAAAAAAATGAGCGCCAAAAGTATTTCCTCTCAACCACAGATTATTATTATCATTTTCTCTCACAATTCCTTTTTTCGGGCGATGCCCTGAATAATATAGAAACACCATATCCCATTTTAGTTTCTTTAAAGCGTCTTCGTATTCGATACTATGTTTATCAAATTCTTCAGTGAAAAAAGCATCATCTTCAATAATAACGGCATGTTTATCATTTGATAGTGACTGATTAATTGCTTTTATGTGACTTTCTGTACATCCTAATACTGGTCTATGTGGGCGATATGATCCTGATACTCTGGTATATGGTATATCATATTTTTTAAGTTGAGAATCAATGAATTTCATTCTGTCAACATCTTTATCAAGATTAATAACATATAAACTACATTCGTTTTTCAAAAATTTTATCATAATATATTTACCTTATTCCAAGTGACATGAATGTTTGCTGTATTTGGATTAATCAAAAGACTGAAACAAGATAAATTCGATCTGGTATGAACTATACTACCACATTCAGCTAAAAGATAGCAATCTAGCATTGCCCCCCATAACTTTTCATCTTCAGTAAAATTCTTGCTCTTATGAATAGCTATATCCGTTCCTCTTCGAATTCTTTTAATATCTTGTTTGATTATTGGTACTCCAAGATTGGCTTTTTCAATATACTCAACAAAATCTACTTCATCGGTTGCCAGAAATATCTTATTATAATTACCTAGTTGCGATTTAACTCCCGATAAAAATAAATCATAGTCAATATGCTTTCTCCCATAATACTCTTTATACTTGTCAGTTCCCCTATAATGTAAGCCGAGGGTTCTATTATCAATCCCAAGTTGCCGAACCTCATCTTTTAAACGACCACTGAAAATACTGTTTTTTATAAAATACTTATTTAAAGTATCTGAATACATTCGGCGGTTTGAGTTAATTAATTGAGTTGCTCCAGTAGTATTTGAATACCATCTAGTAGGAGCATCATCTGGAACTTTAGGATTAACAAAAAATATGTCCCATATATTACTTCCATCTGCTTTATATAGTAAGCTGTCCAACTCGACATGAGCCTTGACGCTGCCGCGTTTGTGATGTGCAATATTAAATCTTTTTAAGATTCCTTGTAAGAAACAAAAAAGACCGGCTCCTGAATTTCCCGGTGTACCGTCTGGATTTTTTTTCTTCCGAATATTTATTTCAAACGGTGTCATATATTTCAAAGTCCGTCTTATATATTTTATGAATTTTACTTTTTTGTTCCTCTGTTAAGTCACTAACCTTGAATATCTGTTTAGAGACATTGAATTTATCTATTTCCAAAGGAAAGTCCATGTTATATCTTTCGTTAATCTTTACAACAATATCTGAAAGTGGCTTGTCATATCTATGTATATAATCATGATTGAGTAATCTTATATGTTTAGTCTGATCGCGAAATATAAGATGGTTTCTTCTAATATCTGGTAAGTTTATAATCAAATCCATATCCAATGCAACATTCTTCTTGGTTTCATGTAGTCCGTCTATAAAATTCTTTTTCGTATTTGGAAAGGTGTGTAAGTGATTGATTGCGCTTACATATCTCTCATATGGGTGGCGAAGTATAGTAAATATAAAATTATTTGGGGATTCAAATCTTTTATTATCTTTTTGTAAATTGTGGCGAGTATTCTTAAAATCTATATCCGAGTAATTTCCTGTATCATGAAATTTATCAAGATTATTTCTTAGATGTCGGGCAATTGCCCTACCACCCGTTTTTGGAATATGATTAAATAGAATTATATTCATAGAATATTTTCCTTATATTGAATGTACCATTATTCGTGAATATATCATTCTTCTTAGTTGAAGAAACTTTATCATGAGTGACGAATTTAAAGTAAAGATTCCATTGTTATGGAATGAAACTTCGATATTACTCTGTTTTTCGTTTTTCAAAATATTTCTTTTATTAAAAAACAGCCAATTCTTTATGTCATCATCATTATTATTAGTGACCAATATATGATCTCTAAAAATAGGAGAATTTTTAGTTGTATTAGGCATATTCATAATTGGGCGCACGCCTATTATTTTCGAAGACTTCCAGCCATTCGGCATATCTTCAAAATAAGTATCGAATGCGCTAAAAACATTAACATCATCAAAATTACCCCAATGTATTTCCGGAAACTTTTTGAATTTGCATTTACTTATATTATCACCGATTTCTGTCCCATGAGAAATAAGTGGTTTGTCGCAAATATTAATTAACTGATTTATAAGTGGTCTAATATTTTTATAAAAAAACAATAATTTATTATTAAGTCTTTGATTATTTTTTAATAATACCTTTTCCATATCAACCCATTGACCCCAATCGGGGAATCTTAATAATTCCCATCTATCCGAAATAATTAAATTTGAATGTAGAGTTTTATCATCCGGTGTAGAATGACTATATGTTTCTTCGACTAGGTGGGGGAAATAGTATCTAATATATGAGTCGTGGTTTGGATATTTTTTTGCAAAATCATGTAAAACACACGATAAAAAGTAGTTAATATAATATTCATTTTGTTGAATATTAGTTAGTTGTAAATTATTTTCTTTAAACAGAATGAAAGAAACAAATGAAGTCATTAAACCATGAAACACCCCATGTAGATTATCTTTTTCAAAATTAATAAAATCTTCGTTTGTAGGCTTTGTTTGCCTATGTTCTCTATTATTAATTAATATAGTATTGATAATTCCAGTATGATGTGGATATTTTAAACCATATCCTCTATTTTTATTTAGTGAGGAAAAATTATTTTTAAGGTTTTTTGCATATTCCGTTTCATGTGCATTTTGTCCATAATTTATAGTATTTTTACCTTGACATCGTAATAATATATACAATGATGTATCAATAAAATCAAATAAATCTTTTTCTAACTCTAAAAATGTTGTATTCATTTAAACTCCTTTTTACCTATAACGAACCCACCATATCCGCATCTAATCAATGGTCTTTTTCCAAGCCCATCAACAACATATTTATGTGAAAATGATGTATAGTCTGTATGATAATATAACTTCTTCATGTATGATAAATGATTCTCCCCACTATGCCCTTCAATATATAATACTTTTCCAAGTCTATTTGCAATTGATATCAACGCATCCTTCTCGGAAAAATTAGAGGTATTCAATATTGAAAGTAAAAACACGGTATCTACTTTTTCTATAGTTCTAAACCAATCGAAATCGTCTATATCTTGTAATCTAGCATCAATATTCGAAATATTGTTTTCCGTACAATACTTCTTGATAAAATCTACGCTTTCTCTATTGTATTCCAATCCGATGCATTTTTTTGCTCCAACTCCAACCGCAGATATCATCATACCACCCATCGAACATCCAATATCCAATATTGTTTTGTCTCTAATGTCTTCCACATCAAATTCTTTAATTCTTTCTTCGCAATTTCTTTTACCAACTGTATTACCTACCTTATGGTAATTGTTATATTCTTTGTTGATAACTTCTTTTAGTTTCAGTTCACCGGACTCAAAAACCAAATTTGTATGTTTACAATAAGACTCAAGATAAACATTACCATCTACCGTTATTGTCTTTTGCATATATTTGTTCCAACTTTCACGGTCAAGAACAAAATCGTTATATTCTGACTTATTTCTACGATGAGTGTCAATAAGATAAATGTTACCTGAATTACATTTAATATTACTCAGGTACAAATCAATCTTACGGAATCTATTATCGTCAGAAACCAACTTAGTAAATGATTCCATACTTTTCAAGAAAACTTCCCGCGATACCGATTTATCATTCTTAATAAATTGTTCTTCTATTATATGGATGTCTCTATCGTTGCACTTGATAATGTTATCTGAGATTCTTTTCGGAAATTTTATAAAATCCTGTTTGATTTCCATTAGTTGATTATAATAATCTTCTGTGAAGTGATGATATATCTTAACCGCAACGGAACCGGCTTTAAATGCTCGGCATGATGTGCCATACCCTATGTATTCATACTTTCTATGTTCTTTCTTATAGTTTATGCAGTAATATTTGTCAGCATCAATAAAGAATAGAAATCCATTATTTTCACAGAATTTCCGAACCATTACATCGTCTGCCTCGGTTCCTCTATTAGCCTGGACGAAACCACCAACCGATAGATAATTTTTATCTAACAAGTTTAACAATTTTGTAGAACATAAAATCTTCTTATATTTATTTTTTGTCTTCTTTATCTTTGTAATATCCGATTCGACGGAAATATCAATATCATTAATCTCTCTATCCCACCATCTCTCGACCTTATAAGTATCATAATTCAAAACATTATCCCAAAATGATTCTTTACTTCTATAAACCCACATTGGTATTCTATATCCGGCGGCAATAAAGCACGGTCCTGTTTGTGGCGTTATCAACAAATCTAACTTACGAACAGTTTCCACTATCCATTTTATATCACCTTTACTCTGACGCCAATCTTCAACACCCTTCGGGACATACTTATTATCCATGTTTCCAATTGCAACTATCTTATGCTCTGGATACTTCTTACGAGCCTCCGATACCATTTCATCAACTATATGGTTAGGTATATCACCCTGCGTATTTGCATGAGTTATTAGTCCTATTAGTTTATGTCCGGTTAATCTCTCACCCTTCATATGGATATCAAATGTCTTTGGATTTGTCAGAGAAGGATCCATCCACTTATAAAACCTCTTCACACCGTTCATATTATCCCACTCTTCACGCTTCGGATCCCTACCAGCATCTATAGCATTTGGTATAAACTCTCTAGGAACCCAATCAACCCCATCAAAATACTTTAATATATCCTTACGAGCCTCTTGGAACCAAACCTTCTGTCTCTTTCCAGTTTTTACATACATGAGATGCGCCGCTGCAACAAACCCTACAACATCCCCCAAAAGGTTATGACCGCACCAAAAGCCACCGCTCAACACTTCTAGCTTATCACTTTTATACCAACTAATCATAGCGTCTTTAGAACGCATGGCGTGAACTATGCATGGATTGACAGGCTTTTTCTCCCCGCTCATGTAGTCCTCAAAATTCCATTCAGCACCAGTTGGTATCTTATCTTTCCAGTTTCCAGTCCAGTCAGAACCCCACAACCAATTAGTCTTTTCAAAAATTCTGTCTTCTGGCTTCTGAAGCATGTGACCGATATAAGCCAAAGATGGTTCCTCGGTGAATCCCTTATAACCTCTGCGGTGTCCTTCCTCGAAGAAATTCACCCCAAGACGATAGAACTCATCAACCACGCTACGCTCAACAATCCAGAATCCGGCGTTGGTGTTCCATACCTGACCTTTACGAACACCCATATCATTCAGCAGCGGACCCCACTTATCTATTGGACAACTCCACCAATCTTTGCGTTTACTACGCTTGGGATCGCAGTCATTTTCCATTTGAACGAAGACTCTATTAGTATCAGACATCAAACGTGTCAAGTCACCAGGATCGCGAACAAAAAAGTTATCAGCATCAAAGAAAACATAATAGTCGTAGTTGAGCTTGCTTACTTCATTCTTCAAGAAATGAAACTTGAACATGTAGAGCTTCTTATCAAAGTTTCCACATGGATGAACCGTAGCATCTTCTATTTCGGGTAAGTCTGTCCAGATGTGGAAGTCAGCGGTTACGCCGCAGTTACGAGCAGATTTGACAGTGGCTTTAGCCATCTCTCCATGTTTACCATCGGCAACCGTCCAGTAACAAAATGTCTTTTTACCATTTGGATTATATGGTGGTAATTGTGAGATTACTGGTGAAATATCTCTCTGCGGGATGCTTGGAAAAGTCTTGGTATCGCCTGTAAGTATCTTGAATGTCATAATACTCCCATTCTACCATCAATTTATATTTAACTCTATACAGAAAATGTTGAAAGAAGGTTATACAACCTTAGCAAGACACATTAGCGATTGTGGATGGGGAAATTTTTTAGAGATGTTAGACTACAAAGCGGAAGAAGCTGGTAGTATAATAGTGAATGCTCCTGGAGCATTCATATGCGAAACAAATAACCAATCGTAGTTATTTACTCTACGAATAATTCAAATTCTCCTTGACGTCCAGACTTTTTATCTGGATCACAATGAACCTTATAAAACTTACACCACTTGCATAAAACTTGTTTTTTAGGCTGCCATTTTTCTTTATCCTCGACATTTATACCATTTTTACGAAGTGTCTCAATAGCCTTCTTCACCCGCTTCTCGGCTACGCTGCTGTCATACGATTCAAGTTTTATATGGTTTATAGCAGCCTCACCAACAGTTCCATCCTCTAAGCAAATGTTTACGACTTCCGCAAACACTTCACGATTTTTCAACCATGGGCTTCGTAGCTTCTCAATCAAGAACAAATAGAAACCAAGTTGACCACTGTGATCCTTTGTCTTTTTTCCGCTCTTGAAGTCAGTAATCCACACCTTACCGGAAAGCTCATATAACCCGTCAAGCTTACCCTGCAAGTGGATATTCGTTTCTCCAATCTTGTCGAAGTCCACAACATCCAAGCATTCCTCATGCTTGAAATTCCCAGCCAGCGGATACCGCTTCGTCAGGTAGTAATGCAGATTCTTCAATGCCTGTGGAATCTTGCTCTTATACTCATCGTCCAGCTTATCCCAATACTTAGCCCGTAGCTTCTCATTCGTCTGGAAACACTTAGCCAAGCCCTTGATTTCCTCACCGCCGCCACCCTTGTAATTTTCGGCAATCAAATGCATCATCTTGCCGAAGGTATTAGCAGGCTTCTCGTCCTTTACCTTTATCTTCTCAATATACTGCAAGAAGTATTGACGAGGGCATTTCTCCATCGTGTCAATAGAAGAGGGTGAAAGTGTTAGCCCAGGCTTTTGTGGCTTGTATGCGCCTTCGTCAATGGTATATAAACTCATATATGTATTATACTAAGTAAACCTTAATATCCTTGCTGATAATTTCAAGAAGTTCTTCGGTGAAGTCATTAGCGGCAATAACAATGGTGTCATGCTGAAAATCGCCAATTTCCTCAAACTCGTCAGATTCCGCTTCAACGAAATCGTAGTCGAGTAGCTTGCCGACTATCTTGATAATGGATTCTGCGGATCTATCAGTGGAGGAAACTCCAACAAGAATGGATTCGTCGGGATCGGTAAAGTATCTTATCATACAGGGTAGTCCTCCGTAGTAATGTCAATTGGTTCTGATTGAACATCACTATTTATGGAGATATTATATTCTTCCCTTTCTTTTCTTTTATCGTCAAGATATTCCCGAATCATATCAACGATAAAATCAACTTCACCCGACATCAAACACTTCTGGTATGACTTTCGAGTATAGTCAGTGTTGTTTATGTTTTCTTCCAATGGTTCATATGAAAGAACTATAATCTTGTCCTTCTTGTAGTAGGCAAGCTCGCAGTCCAGTCTATCAAGAATGGATAGGGCTGGGTGCAGATAGTGGCGGGCGCCCCGAGAGAATACCTTTATATCACTCTCTGGTTTCTTTTGAAAGCTCTTCTGATGGAAGTGCTTGTCAGCGTCCCTTCGATTGACTCTGACTGGAAATCCTCTATTCATGCGTTCCTTTCCATAAATTTGCGTATCTCGTCCTGTTCGGCAAAGTCAACATCAACATCAAGTTGAAACCAACCATTCCAGAATCTATCGGGTGATACGCAAAAAATACCTTGTTTGCCGTTAGGGCAGATGCACAATGGACGCCCGAAGTCATCATACTCCTGTAGGAGCATGGTGTTGTTATAGGCAGCCAGAATCTTTTTTACTCTGTCGTTTTTGCCTATAAGATTGACTGGATAGTATCGTCCAAGGTGCATCATAACACTATTATAGCGATAAAACGAAAAACTCCAAGAGTCTCTTGGAGTTATTTCGATATCACCACAACTCAATGCCGTTTTCAGCCAAGCAGTTGAGCCAAGTCTTACGCTCACGGCTCTTGAAGCCCTTGAGAGCGGCTTGCAGCTTTTCCTCCTCGGTAAGCATGCGAGGCTTGTTAGCCAGCTTCATGCGGTACTTCTCTTCGAAGGTGTGAAGGCTCATGTTGTCCTTGAGTCCGTTACAAGCCTTACATGATGCAACGATGTTGTCAAGCGTGTTAGGACCACCCTTGGACAGTGGAATCACATGGTCGCGAGTGGCGTTACGAAGGCTGATGCCCTTACCGCAGTACTGACACCTGAAGTTGTCACGGACAAGCACATTGCGGAGGGAAGGAGCGTTGAGGCGTCCATCCATCTTCTTCTTGTCCGTCTTTACCCAATAGCGCAGACGCATAACGGCAGGCAGACAGTGATTGTCACGCTCCGACTTGACTGTTACATCATCGTACCAAGCCAGGACTTCCATCTTCGGAAGCGCACGGCATTCCTTGATGTGCTTAGGAATTGTAGGATCTGCAAGGATATCAGCGGGAATGTAGGTTTCCTTGGACAGACGGATGGCGCGGAACCAGTCGCGTACGCACAGGAACTCGTTGCTGGCGTTTAGAATCATACAACGGGGCAGGCTAGGACGCACGGCTCTCCCAGATGTGTCTGTCATGGTGTTATTTCCTTATGTGTTATTTATCTTATGGCAATTACAAAAAGTAAAAGGGATGGCTTATGCCACCCCTCTAGCTGTCTCACACACTTGAAGCCGTTCTAAGTGCTTAGGAGGGGGTGCCTCTTTCCACTCATCTTATGCATGGTTGAATACTCTTCAAGTTCTTTCTTATCGTATTCTCTTGCTCGGAGTGCTTCTTTATCTTTACGAGATTGTGCTGCAAGGATAACTGGATCTGAGAAGTTTGCGGTGTTCCACTTGAATGTAAAGTTGTGGTTATCAGTTTCGCAAATGTTATTGCGGACGATACTCCAATCTCTTTCAGGAAGCGTGTCCCAGGCACGAATACAAAACACTTCGGGGGAAGCTCTGAGGTTTGCTGGTATCTTGTCAGCGGTTACACCCTTATCAGCAGGAGAGTCCAAAACAATGAGTGGCTTGCGCTTTGTCATTTCAGCTACGAGAGCGTCCATGGAGGTAAACCATGAAAACTTTGCGTAGTATGTTTTTTCGAGGACAGGTATAGCTAACGAAGGACATCCAAGAAAGCTAATCTTTCTTTCAGCTAATTGTGTCTTATCGACTACATGAATGATGGGCATTACTTAGCCTCCCCCTGTGAGTGCGCCGAGGTTTGGAGTGAGGCGAGGATGAACTTCGGTAAATGATTCAACCTTGCACCAATCAAGAAGCGTTGTCTTTACGGAAGCCATGACGAAGTTATCAGTTTCGAATATGGCTACTGTCTTATCGTCAATAGCTTCAATTCTCCCGACAGGAATTCTAAGCTGGCGAATAACATCGACAAGCTTTGCGTTGTTGATTTGCTTTTGCTGCGCTTCTGTCAAGGTTTCCTTGACATACACGATAACATTGACATTGCCTGTTGGTTTTCCTGGCATAAAATTTCTCCTGTTGATATAAACATTATATCACTGTTTTTGAAAATGGTGGAGATGCGTGGAATCGAACCACGGTCCTTGATACTTTCTACAACCCTTCTACATACATAGTCAATAAATGTTATTGACACCATTCTCGTTTATATCGCTCTGAGAAGAGCTATGCTATACGGGTAGCCCCGAATAGGTGTTGTCTTAGCTTGGATAACTCCCATTTACATTCCCAAGCGCATCCGTTGCTTCGAGCCTCCCCTATAACGGAGTTTAGGGCGCTCGGCAAGGCTTACGCAGCCATTGCATATTCAACTGAGTCGTCAGTTATGCGTTTGCATTTGTTTTAGGTAGCCTAATGCTCTACCGTATGCCAGTATTGTTTCCACTAACAAGTCGAAACCTGTTCATCCCCACATTATATGATTGTCACAAAGAGCTTTGCTACTGTATTTATTATACTGTCGTATGAGACGAGACTTGATATTGAATATGGTTTTGTTTTCTCTACCGACAAAAGCGACATGCTTGAGGTATGACTTGAGGTAGCGGATTTGGAATTTGATTGATGATTCTTCGGACATGTTTTTCTCCTTGAGTGTTTGTGTGAATGAAATAGGTTTCATTCCACTCAAGGAGGACCGCGAATCAGCTACCCATAATCAAGTTTCTTCTAAAGCATGTGTATATTATATTCTAATGTTATTTATCTTATACCGTCTCAGCCTTCGGCTCGGCTGGGGATTCTACAGCCTGCGTGGCTACCTTGCGAGCCTTGCCCTTGAGGTTCTTAGCCTTTCTGACAGCGTTTCTCGGCTTGGATGCCGCTGCGGTAGCCTCACGGACATTCTCGGCTATAACGGCTCTGTTGGCGTCCCTAACCTTGTCCTTCCACTCATGCTTCGGGCAGTAATTCCAGGCACCGGATAATACCAGCTTATCAGCTTCATTGCGAAGCAGACGCTTGATGGTTTCCCCGTTCTTGACGCATACATAGTTGCTCATAGCGACTCCTTTTTGAGTTATTATACGAGCGAGGCTAGTTTTTCAAATGACGGAGTGTGTGCTACACTTTTGTTTCACTTGTCTCATAAACATTGAATACAGACATTGGTATGCTATTATAGGAGCATCAAATAAGGAGACATACCAATGTCCAAAACTTCTCTTCTGTGGATTATCTCTTTTCTTTTGGCTGTCATTATCTGCTTAGTATTTGCAGTCCACGAACGAGATAATAAGATTGTAGCTCTTGAGAAGGATAATGCTTCTCTCAAGTTTATGAATTCGATTCACGATGCTGCTAATGGATTTTAGCGAGCAGCAGCCATTGCAGCCATTTGTTTAGCCTTGGCTACACCTTCGAGAGACATTTCAACATACTCTCTCACTGTCATATTTCCACGAAGTCCTTTGAACACTTCTGTAGCGGGTGAATCTGGATTTACGCCCATCTTCGAAAGATATCCGAGTATCTTATTGTTATACTTTTCAGGATCGGCTAAGTATTGTTCATAATTCTGTCCAACCAATCCACCCATCTTACGCATCATCTGTGATGGATCTTGCGGTGGAACTACAGGAGCATCTGGCTTAACTTCTGGAGCGGGAGCCGCTTGGGCTGGCGCATCTGGTTTAGCGATAGGAGCTTCTGGTTTAGCTGATGGCTTGGTATCTGCGCCACCTGAAGGATTGAATGTTGCCGAAGCAGCCATCTTCTTTATTTCAACCATTACCTGTCCAACTGCCGATGAAGCACCCCATGCGCCCAACGCAACCTGTGCTAATCCGATAATTACTTTAGCAGCGTTTGCTGGTTCCTTAGCAGACTTTATCCATTGCTTGACGCCTTCAACACCCTTCTTACCCCGAGCAAAGTCTTTAGACTTTATAAGCTCCTTGGATCCCTTGAATATTGATACAGCGCCTAACACTCCCTTGAGAGCGGCGAATCCAACAGCAGCCCATCCCCCGATTGCTCCAGCGATGACGCCGAGAATAACCATTGCTGCGCCGATTGCGACAGCTTTCCAAGTATTCTTACTGGTTATAATCTGCTTGATATATTCGCCAGCTTTTACGAGGAATTCTTTTACGGTTTTGAGGAATCCCTTCTTCTCTTTCTTTGGAGCATCCGGAACTTCTGGATATGCTATCTTACCGTAATCCCCTCTACCAATTGTTGCTTCTGGATCGAAGTTGGGATCGGGCTTGAGTGTCTTTTCAGGATCAAACTTAGCTTCGTCCTGTAACTCAAGAATAAGCTTCGAAGACTCTTCTATCTTCGTAGCCATCTCAGATTCGTCCGAAGTATTACGAGCGTGATGCTCCATAATAGCAAACTGAATCATAGCCTTTTGAATGGCTCTAGCTTCGGCAAACTTTAGTCCATGGAAGCTATTCTGTATTTCCTTGACAGTAACCTTGAAGAAGTTGATATTCTCCATGAGAGTTTTATTCTCAAGGAGGAAGCTTTCTGTGAGATGGGGGAAACGCTTCTTAGCCTCTGGAAGATAAACTTTATTTTCTCTGAGAGGGACATGCGATTCTGCGAGAGTTGACACGCTCATACGAGCGAAATTTTCTCTAAGCACATTTAGCTGAATGTCTCTCATAAAAATACTCCTACGAGTATTTATACAAGATGTGGTGATTCCAGAGGGAATTGAACCCCACAGACGAGAGTTTAGAATTCTCCGCTCTACCATTGAGCTATGGAATCGTTTTTGTGTGAGTATTTATTCTCCGCCATCTTTATATTTTTCAATATGTAAATATTCTTACTACTTTGTGAATGCTCCCACCCCCTAAAGGGAGTGGCTTCTAAAGTAACTTTGCAGTTACTTAAAGAGTCCATTCCGACTCTTAAAATATTTAATAAATTCGGGTGTAGTTTCCACCTTTGGGCGTTAGCCCAACTATCATCAAAGCTTCTCTAATAATTTAAGAGACGCAGAATAGTATTCAATACTGAAAACATTTGGTGCGGGATGGGGGACTCGAACCCCCACGCTCTTACGAGCAACAGATTTTTGGTCGAAGATGTCAGAGTCGAACTGACTAAACCTATATCTCCGAAGTCTGCGATGTCTGCCAATTCCATCAATCCCGCATATCTTAGTTTATTATATCAGTAGCTTAGTTTTGTAAAAGTTATCACATGCATATTACATCTTTTGGGCAACAGCTAATAGTATTTCTTTCCTCCGCTTGAAGGCACCGCGATATAATTTCAAAGTTATATTTTGGACAGGATGCTATATCCCACCCGCCTTCGCTGTAAAAGAATACTATTAAATTTTTGCTTCTACGATAGTTTCCCTGAAACATAACACACATGCCATATACTTCTGCATATCTTCATTAGATATCGTTCTATATATGTTGATAAATATTTTTGACACTGATAAATAATCAGTATGAGTAATGGACAACAATATGGTAGTGGTGAATATACTCCTACACCTTCCCACGCCCTTCCAGCGTTTAGCCGCAACGGAAATGGGTTTATTTGTCCAGCCTGCGGACATCTTGAGCTTTCATTAGGAGATAGCCTCTATGATGATTTGTGTCCTAAATGCGTTGTTACAGCCCTTCGCAGGCTTGGAGTTCCGCAGATGATGACTATCAAGGATTATCATAGAAACTTAGCAGAGGCTCTTGAGCCTACCGTCAAGATTAATAAACCTAGTCACGAAAGGACTACGGAAATATACACTAGACGGGGACGAGTATGGGGTGAATAACGGGTGTCGATCCCGTACCTACTGAGCCACAATCAGTCGTGCAGAGCCGCTACACCATATCCACCATACGATCGGGTATTTGTTTCTCTTACTTAGTTTACCGGGATACTCTAATGTCAGTTGGGTGCTACTCAAACATTCTGGTTCACCGAAGAGGACTCGAACTCTAGTCTTTTGTGTCAGAAACAAAGATGTTACCATTACACCATCGGTGAGTGTTTTATATTTTTAGACCAATATCCACGACCCTTCAATTCTATACCATATGCTTTACATCTTTTTCTAATAGAGGTGTCACTTACTTTATATTTTTTTGCAATATCAGTAAGAGGCATATTTTCTACATCATTTTTTAGTTCTTCATATGATACTTCAAATCTCATAACGGTTTTATATCTATTTTCTTTTTTCGTCGGCAGACTCTTTTACCTTTATTGCTTTTTCTTTTTTAGTATTTCTTCCGCTAAAAGTATGTGTTTGACTGTGACAGTTTGGGCATAGGAATCTTAGATTCTCCAATCTATTATCATTGTTCACTCCATTTTTATGATCATGTTGAAGTGATATTTTTCACCATTCCATATATCACCAATGCCACATTTTTCACATTTGTAATCCATTAGATTATTTTTTATAATATGTCTTTGAACGACCTCGGATTGGTGCGCCCGATAGGAGTCGAACCTACACGGAATGTTATTCCACTACCCTCTCAAGATAGCGCGGCTGCCAGTTACGCTACGGACGCATGATGTTGCCGATTCACGCACGGCAACTATTACGATGGGGTAATTACTCCCAACTGCGATTGATTCACTTATATCCCGCAACAACTCTGCGGTTTTTCTTGTTGGCTATTTTTTCGGGAATCGAACCCGCTCTCACCCTTATGTGGGTAGTCTAACCTGTATAACATACGCCCCCCATTTTGTGGAGTAGGACGGTAACTAACAAGAAACTGGTAGGGGCGACAGGACTTGAACCTGCACGGGATTTCTCCCACAACGTTCTAAGCGTTGCATGGCTGCCATTACATCACACCCCCATGTTTATATTTATTTGGCGGAAACGGTGAGATTCGAACTCACGAACGGATTTCTCCGTTGGAAATTTAGTAAATTTCTGGTTTATAACCACTCACCCACGTTTCCATATGAGGGCTAATCGCCCTCTAGCTCGTCTCTAACTTGATCTTTATACGAATCTTCAACTCTCAAATCTTCAACAGTCTTCTCATCGAAAACCTTTTCACTGTGACATACAAGACACTGTGGATTACCGCAGTCATATGGATGACGCTTTGCCCATCGTCCGGGCTGGTCTTCAACTCTATGAACCAAGTCAGTATCCTTCTTCAACTTCAAACGATTCTTGATGACTCGCTCACGCTGCTTTATACGAAACGCTCTATCTCTTTTCATATGGTTTCCTTTCTAAAATAGTCCCACTGCTATGCCGACTTACGCTGCGAATAGCAACGGCATTGATTGAATTCCTGTTCGCTCGTACACAGTTGGGATGATACGCAGGAATCTGGCGGTGAAGATCGGGTTGATTACCGATATTTATTCTCCCACAAATAGGGAGCGCATGTATATGCTACTATTCACCATACTGGTAGGCAAGGTGGGACTCGAACCCACAAAACGACCGTGTTTGAGACGGCAAACTGTGCCATTCGTTATAACGTCACTTGCCCATGCTGGTAGGAGCGGTGGGACTCGAACCCACAAATCCACGAATTTTAAGTCCGCATGCTGTGCCATTCGCAACTAGAACACGCTCCCGTAAAGCCCGTCGTTTTAGGTGTGACGGTCCTAGAGGCACCTTACCAGTTACGACTTCTTTCCCCTCTTTGTCTTTTCATGCCACTCAAGAATCTGCTGGTACACATTCATCAAGTGGTCATAATCATAGTCCTTTTCTTGTAACTGCTCTTTGGTGTAATAATCAAATTTGCTCTTGTACGATATTGGAACCTCCATATGTATTCATATGGTTCCAATATATTGAAAATGATTTTGTTGTTTGTCCGATGTGCTGTTACGCCAAAAGCGCGGTTTAGATGTACTCATCACACATGCCGATATACCAGTCCACCCCGATTGGAGATTTTGTCGCAGAAATGAGCTTGCTGCTGGTATAAAGAGGACCCTTCATTAGTCCCACCAATTTCAGTGATGGGTGAAGAAACTTTTTGGTCCAAGTTGCACCCCTCTAACTTGAGGGTCCGGTAACTGTGTTGTTCCTCGCAACCTTCACCCGCTCTCGCGCCCTAACCTTTCGATTAGAGATTTCCCTTTTTATCGGTGTATGGTCCTGGGCTACTGCTTGCTACCATCGGTAAAGATGTCTGAGGCACCGTTCCTGATATGTTACTCTCGCTACTCCTTAGACGCACAAGTTTCCTTGCGTGGGGTTCCCCATGGCTGCTTCTAAGCCAACGTTTCAGGACAATCAACAAAAATGTCTTATTCGATGACAGTTTGAACAAAGTAGAATGCATTTATCAAGTTCTGTCTTCAACTTTTCAAACGAACGATTTGAGAATTTAGATATTGTGAAGTCTTTTCCATTTATATGATGAAAATCATATACCGCCGGAAAATCTTTATCATAACCACAATCTTCACACACGCCGCCCTTATATTCTATGCATTTTCTTTTTATATCCTTCGTTCTTTCAGATGAATACTCTTTTCGGCATGAAATAGTATTCAATACCATTTATTTATTTTTCCTTAGTGGTTGCGAGTGAGGGATTCGAACCCCCATAGATGGATCCTGGCGCTTGATAGTGGAGTCGAACCACTTCATTTCCCGTAACAAGCAAAGTCCATCGTCCTACCATTGAACGAACTCGCAGTAAAAGGTGGAGGCTTTCAGGTATCCCCCGGTGTTGAACACCAATGCTTCTTAGTCTTTTATAGTGGCGTGCAATCATCCACTTACGGAAGTATTCGTTCAGCCGTCGCCTCCCTACTCTTGTTGCCTTGCGAGGGTAAACCCTCAAACCGGACTCGAACCGGAACCAACCCCGATAGGAGATGTTCTACCAATTAAACTAACCGCCGATGTTACTCAGCAGTATTAACAAGACATACTTCCTTGCGCTGGTGGATATGAGTGGAATCGAACCACTATTGTCGGTGCTTCAAACCGATGCCGTGACCACGTAGGCTACATATCCATGAAACTAAAAATGGCGACTACGATGGGTGATGCTCCCACTATTTCAACCGTGACAGGGTTGCGACTCTGCTGTTTGTCCTCGTAGCCAAAAACGACATCACGGGTTGAGCATTGTAAAGAGGCTTGTGATGGGCTGGGGCGTTTCATCCCCATTGAAAGAATCAGACTGGTTGGAATCGAACCAACTTTTCCTCGCTTCCAAAACGAGTGGACTACCATTATCCCACAGCCTGAAAATGGTCCGCGCAGCAAGATTTGAACTTGCGACTTCTTGCTCCCATGGTAGTGAATATTAGTTCACCAAGCAAGCGGTCTACCAGACTGACCTATACGCGGTTACATATACATTATATCACATAAAACTAAAAATGGTGGGCAGAGTGGGAGTCGGACCCACCTGAATCGCTTTATCAGAACGAGACTAGCAACCGGCTAGACTTCTGCCCATATGGCACCCCAGCCGCGATTCGAACGCGGAACATGTGTTTCGTAGACACATATGATAATCCAGTTTCACCACCGGGGCATTATTTACTTTTATTTTGCCAAAAGTATTTTTCAATTTGTATATTTAACTTTTTGCATCTTTTCTTTATAGAGTTTGAACTAACACCAAACATTCTTCCAATCTCACTCATACTTTTTTCTTTTATTAAAGATTCTAAATCTTGTTTAGATATATTAAACTTTCTTTTAGATTCGTACAGTCTTTCAAGATACGCCTTATCTTTTTTTACCCGTATACTTTTCAGTCTTACTTCGCCCACTGTATAAAATCTATCAGAGTTATTCTTGCAATCATTTAGCCATATAACCAAATCAGCCATTACCTTGTTTAAATCAGTAAGCATTTCTTGAAATGCGATTCTATATATTTTCCAACCGTTAGCCTTCAAGTATTCATTTCTCTCTTTATCATGATCCAGCCACTCATTCCTTAAATGCTGCTTACCGTCAATCTCAATGTCTACTTTTAAATCTACGATGGCAAAATCTAAGAAGTATTTTGAAACCGGAAGTTTTTCAATAATAGTGAACATTTCTGTTATCTTATATTTTTTTAATTGATCTAAAAATACTTTTTCTGGATAACTTCTACGGTTTATATCCGAATTAATATGTGACCATCCTGGGTGTTTGTTTTCACTATGAAGTTGTTTCATTTTCTCACTTATCTTTTGACGAGTTTCTATAGATATTACTTTTGGGTCGTTTTGACGCCCCTATCTTACACGCCTCATTAACACTTCTTGGCTCTATTATTTCATAAATCTTTCTTTCTGAAACTTTGTATTTTAATCTTAATTCATGTATGCTTACATATTCTTCATTGTATAATATTCTTATTTCTTCTTTTTCAATTTCCGTGAGAAATGTTTGTATACCTTTTGGCATATGATTTGAACCTCCATTAGTATTTATATTATACCACGGTTCAAATCAACTAAATTTGGCGCTCGCGGTAGGAGTCGAACCTACATGTATCCGGTTAGCTTTCTCCTGCTTAGAAGGCAGGCGGCATACGCGAGCATATAGAGGTTTCGGTCAACTATCCTCAAGTTTATTTTAAGACCGTGTATGGTGGGCAATGAGGGATTCGAACCCCCAACCTTAGCTGTGTAAAAGCTCTGCTCTAGCCGTTGAGCTAATCGCCCATAAACATATCTACAGTATATAGTTTTCAAAAGTATGAGGCTTCGATGGTCTGCCTGCCGTGTCTTTAGCACGGAGACTTATGGCTCGTATCTCTTTCTCATACGCATATCATAGCGCCTTCCTGTAGGATACAAGAGGGCGAACACCTTATAAGGAAAGGTGTATCACTCACCGAGTTGGAGGAAGGTTACGGAATCGAACCGTTGGGAGCGAACCCCCAGGACTGCTTTCGAGGCAGCTTGAACACCATGTTCCCAACCTTCCATACATTGACATCCAGTAAGGTCCGTTGATTTTTTCGTATCAACTCGCAAGCCACTGGCAAAAGCGGGGAAGAGACTGGTAATATCTTCCGAAGACATGTCAACATAAATCTGGCGGATAGGGAGGGATTCGAACCCCCGGAACCCTTTCAGGTTCTTCGGTTTTCAAGACCGACGCAATAGACCACTCTGCCACCTATCCATCAATCCCACAAGCTCTGAAAGTATTGTGCAAACAACTTCAAGCCCTCATTCACTTCACCCTGTAACTTTTTATCATAACCATTCGGATATCTTTCATCATTGTGCATGACTTCGAAGGCTCGTATCATCTTATCCATTATCGCATTCCACTCATGCTCATCCTTCAACTCGGATGGATAACCATGCTTGACTTTCTTCAACTCTAGGAGGCGAGGGTAAACGAATTCAGTGATAGTGCAGTCTAGCGACCACATTTCACTTTCGTCGTATATCTCATGCTTTCTCCACTTCTCTTCAATCTCGTCCTTTTCAGCATGCAGCTTTTCCATTTCGCCTTTCATGCGTTCAATGGTTTCTTCAAGCTGCTTGATATACTCTTGAGTCATGGCTACATTATATCCCTTCTTTTTTGTTTTTCAATATGGCGGAATAGCAGGAATCCGACCCCTATGCCCGTAAGGGCACCAATCGCTTTCCAGGCGATGTTGTCTCCCCGACAATTGCCTATTCCATGAATAATGATAATACTATAACTTACTACTAAAAATGAATTAGTATTCAATACATCCATCAAAGTCAACGAGTAAATCATATTTTTGATTATCAGAAAGAGGAACTGAAACTATACACCCTATAGAACTAAAATATCCAATAGCAACACCAACACCTAGAGTTCCCTGTGATGTTGGCTTCATTTCTTTAAATGATATCATTCATTTATTATACCGTAATTCGGTATTATTTTGGCGGAATGGCACGGTTTCGATCCGTATGCCTACTAAAAGGCACGATGAGTTTAGCAAACTCTCCAAGCTCCCCGCTTGTTGCCCATTCCAGAAGGAGCGGACGAATCCGCCCCAAACTAAACTACTGTTATAAAGTTGTCAAAAAGAAACCCCCAGGTTTTCGCCTGGGGGTTTCGAGTGTCTTTTAGGATGTTGTATTCTTTAGAACCCTAAACCCCCATTATCAATAAATGGTACGAGTCTATCCAAGCGGGTGACGCTAGGTTGCGACTGATGCCATGACTGAGTGGATAAGGTGTTCATTGGTTGTCTCTAATGTTATTTATAACAGGTTTTTTGATTATCTCAATAATCTTTTTTTTTGGAGGGGTTGGAAGTGTGTGAGACAGGTAGGGGTTCGCAGGGTAGAGGCTCTTTGAAGAATCGGTTTGAAGAGCTTTGATGTAAGAGTAATGAATCGTGATTTTTGAAAGACAGAATTTTGAGTTTTCTGATTCCGAAGAACCGTTCATTATCTTTATCGGTATTGGCGATGGCTAGTTTCCTAGCCGCAGGATAATTGCCTTTGTAGGGCAAAAAGTAGCCGACGCTTCTCCGAATCCTCTACCCTGGTACTCCCCTTTCAATCTGGAATGGTGATTTCGGTTGTGGAGTTGAAGTAGTCAACTTCGTCCTGTAGCTTTTCAAGCTCAAGCGTCAGACGAGCGACATTGGCTTCAACATCAACTGCCGTTACTTCAGCAACAATCTTGACAGTCCTGGCACGCTCGCTATAGCCAAGCTCTTCCTCACCTTCGGTTGTGTTCAGGTTACGGAGGAACTTAATCTCGTCCTTGATTTCGGCAATGGTGGCGAGCTTCCCATAGATGGAAGTGTTGGCGACTGCAAGGGCAGTCTTGACAGCAACCAGCTTCGCAACGGTTGCGTTGCGATCAGCAAGCAGCTTCTTCACATCAAACTGTGTCGCACCCTCACGATGCGAGTTATTCGCCTGAATCAGCTTGTTGAGATTGGCGATTTCGCCAGTGAGACGGTTCTTGATCTGGAGTGCCTTACGAATACGAACTTGAGCCATGTTTCATTCTCCTTGGTTTTTATGATTATAAACAGTTATCTGAATTTGTCAATATGAGTAGCTTGATTAGTTGGTGCTGTCAAGAGGAATCGAACCTCTGTATTCTGATTACGAAACAGGAATATTGTCACTATACTATACGGGCGTAAAAGGATCGTCGTTGCCAGAGTGACGATTACGAGGCTCCGGGCTTACGGTTGGAGTCGAACCAACTTTTGGGATTTCGCCCCTCCCAAGGAACCGTCCTTGGACATAAGCATGCATGTCGGTGTTTCTTGCGGGAATCTAACTCCGACAAAACCTACAGATGAGAGTTTCCTTTACTTGCTTGGAAATCCAAACTCTCAAAACCCATACTTAAACTTTTTACATATTTTTCAACATCGTCAATAACTCCGACGAATATATTTACATTGTTGTTTTCTAAAACTCTTTTTATTTTATAAGAATCCTGCTCCAAAAGATATTTGTTTTTAGTATCCAAATATAAATTATATTCCGGTAGATAAAAATCTGGATGATATCTCCTTTTGTTATTATTTTCATCATACCACCACAATAGTAACTTTTTACTTCTTTCCCACTTTATATTTAGTAAATCCATTAGTTTAGCAATCCTAACCTCCCATGACGAATCCATTGATATATTTTTATAGACAAATTTTTTTGTAGTTAGTTTCACCACCACAATTCGGATGATTTTTAGATTGTGTCCCGTGAAGTATATTACGACATTCAACAGAACAAGTTTTTTTAATCTTTTGATCCTTTCTATACTCGGTTTCCTTTCCACATATTATAGTTACTAATTTTATGGAAAATCATTCCACTTAACCAGTTTTATGGGTATCAGGGACTATAGACTCCTGACCTGAGCATAACCAATAAAAACCAGTTTTATTGATTTTACTCAATCGCTGTTGCTTGCCGATAGGCATCAACGGAAGGGATAAGTTAGTTGAAGCATTTAAATCCGCATCACACTCAAATGAGCATTTATCACACTTAAACCACTTCGCCTTCCTGTTTCCCTTGCGAACCCAACCACAACGTGAACATCTTTGACTTGTGTAAGTCGGACTTACTT
>Ga0209172_10002108_pt1 | contig 37165 bp, 29 predicted proteins | sample LarsenN4metaG_FD_184113 | JGI IMG/M metagenome (GOLD analysis project Ga0209172, IMG submission 184113) | Hot spring sediment bacterial and archeal communities from British Columbia, Canada, to study Microbial Dark Matter (Phase II) - Larsen... ... | reverse complement strand
GTGACCAATCGATCTTGTCAGCTTCGCCCCGTCCGTCGAGCAACACCTGGTGGAGCTGCTTCCAGACTCCGGCATGACGGCACTTCCCGCCCCTCGTCGCCAGCACGTCCGTCCCACTCCCACAGCCTATCTCTTGGGGCAGCATCTCCCAGGGGATGGGCTGTCCGTCCGTGACAAACAAGACACAAGTCAGCACCTTGCGGTCAGGCAGGGGCTGCTTGGGGCGCCTTTCGGTTTTGGCTTGGGCGGGGGAAGAAGCGGCCTTGTCACGGCCCATAGCTCATCTGAGACAATCTCCTTGGCCATGTTTGTCATCACCTTCTCGATGACTATTATATCTCGCCAAAAAAGGTTTTGTTAGGCGCTCTAAGTCTCTGGTAACCGGCGGAGACGAAAAGGCCATTATTTCAGAAGCCGAGCGCGGCGAAGATTCAGCATTGAGAAACTATGAAGCCGCGCTGAGACAGGATTTGCCGGCCGATGTGCGGTCGATTGTCCAGCGCCAGTGTGACAGCATCAGACAGGCGCATGACCGCATTCGCGCGCTGGAGCTGGCGGCTGGCAGGGGTAGGTAATCGTCTTCAGTCGAGCTTCAAGGTAGTGGGGCAAAGCTTCGAGGCAGAGCCTCCTGGCGGCGCAGCCGCTAAAAAGTTAAGGGGCTGACTGCCGGAGCGGCCACAGCCGCTTTCGAGCTCAGGCCACAAAGATGCAGATCGATATTTCAAGCCCAAGCTCTATGAAGCATTTCAGGAGATTGCAGAACATCTCAGGTACTCGATTCGGCTAATCCTTCCTTCGCGGGCCACCTATGAAGCATTTCAGGAGATTGCAGAACATCTCAGGCCACAAAGATGCAGATCAATATTTCAAGCGAGAATCTTTTCTATGACTGAGCCATGCACGTCGGTCAATCGGAAGTGTCGCCCCTGAAATTTATAAGTGAGTTGTGTGTGATCAATGCCTAAGCAGTGCAAGATCGTTGCATTCAGATCGTGCACTTCAACCGGATCGCTCACGATGTTATAACAGAAATCATCTGTCTCACCGATGCTCACTCCCCCTTTAATACCGCCTCCTGCCAGCCACACAGTGAAGCAACGCGGGTGGTGATCGCGCCCGTAATTGTCGGCAGTGAGTCTGCCCTGGCAATAAACTGTGCGCCCGAATTCGCCTCCCCAGATTACCAGTGTGTCATTCAGCAGGCCCCGCTCCTTGAGCTCCTCAATCAGCGCTGCTGAAGCTCTGTCAGTGTCGCGGCACTGATTGGTGATCTGTCGCGGCAAGTTTCCGTGCTGATCCCAACCGCGATGGAACAGTTGAATGAAGCGCACCCCACGCTCCGCCAGTCTGCGCGCGAGAATGCAATTGGCAGCATAAGTCCCGGGCTTGCGCGAATCGGGGCCATAACGCTCAAAAGTCTTCTCCGGCTCTTTTGATAGATCAGTCAACTCTGGCACCGAGGTCTGCATGCGATAAGCCATTTCGTATTGGGCAATGCGCGATGCAATCTCCGTGTCGCCCAGTTCCTGCGACTTGAGTTGATTCAACTTCGCCAGATCATCAAGGAATCGCCGCCGCGCTTGATTGCTGATGCCAGGCGGATTGGACAGGTACAGGACTGGCTCACTGCCGGAGCGAAACTTCACGCCCTGATACTTCCCGGGCAAAAAGCCGCTGCCCCACAGCCGGTCGTACAAAGGTTGATCATCAGTATTTCCCGTCCCGCGCGAGACCATCACGACGAAAGCAGGCAGGTCCTTATTTTCGCTGCCCAGTCCGTAGCAGATCCACGAGCCGAGGCTGGGACGGCCAGCAAGTTGAAATCCAGTAGTGATGAAAGTGATCGCCGGATCGTGATTAATCGCTTCTGTGCGCATTGACTTGATGAAACAGAGATCGTCAACCACTTTCGCTGTTTGCGGCAGCAGTTCGCTCAGCCACGCGCCTGACTGGCCGTGCTGCGCGAATTTGAAGACAGACGGCGCGACAGGGAAACTGGATTGAAACGCGGTCATCCCTGTCAATCGCTGCCCCATCCGAATTGATGGCGGTAGATCGCTGCCGCGCAACGGTTGCAACTTTGGCTTTGGATCAAAGAGATCGATCTGCGATGGGGCCCCCGATTGAAACAGGTAGATGACCCGTTTGGCTTTCGGAGTAAAATGCGGCAATCCGGGCAGCCCGGCCGATTGGTCATCGGTAGTTGGAATCGCGCTCGCCAGTCCATCTTCATCGAGCAGAGTAGCTAATGCAGCAAAGCCGACAACTGAACCGAAGCGGCTGAAGAAATGACGGCGCGTCATCAATAGTTGCGTTTCGTGTAATGGGTTCATAGTGGATAATGTACTGCAACCTGTTAGGTTGCGGATGCTTTCATTATACATCTAATTGAATTTTAATTGTTCTCTTGCGCTCACTGCCGCAACCTGACAGGTTGCGGTACAATAACTGACTCTTGCGCTCACTGCCGCAACCTGACAGGTTGCGGTACAATAACTGACTCTTGCGCTCACTGCCGCAACCTGACAGGTTGCGGTACAATAACTGACTCTTGCGCTCACTGCCGCAACCTGACAGGTTGCGGTACGATGCTTGGCTCACGGCAGTAGCTCCATCGCCATTCCTGCCAATTACTCACCAGACCAGCTTTCACCGGGTTGTTGAGAACATATCTGATGATACGATTAAATTCTTCGGCGTTGCGCACGAAGTGATCGTAGCTCTCGTGCTCCCAGAACTGACCGCTGCGGCCGATTGCGCGATTAGCCTCGTGAGCAGTATAGCCTTTGAGTGACTGCATTAGGTTAGACAATGCAGAATCACTTCTGATCTGAGAGCCAGGTTGCAGTAGTCTCTGCCATTCTTCTTCTGAAAGAAAAGGTGCAAAGATCGCGTGGACGTGGTTTGACATAATGCAGTAAGCGTCCAGGCGATAGATATTGCCGTTGCGGTAGTGCATTGCTTCGGAGACGATCTCTGCGATGCGGTTCTCTTTCAACCACACCGGCCCGATTTTCTCCTGATGAAGCACCTCTTCAAACGTCCGAAACCAGCGGCGCTTGAATTCCAATAATCGTTCTTCGTGAGCAGCGATTTCATGTGAGTCGTCTGTCTGTAATTGTTTCTGCACTCTTTTCACTTCTTCTTCGATCCAGTCTCTTTGTGCCCGATATTGTCTGATCACTGCTTGCGGGATCGACCCAGCCAGACGGAAAGTTACAAATAGCGTTGCGCCTGGTGGATGAATATGAGGTAAACTGCGACGGTAAACTGATTTGTAAGTCCAACGTGGCATTGGTCGGAACCTGTACTGCAACCTGTCAGGTTGCAGATGGCTTAGTGAAAGAAGCCTGTAAATTCTATCAAACTTCGTAACGCAAACGTCCGCAACCTGACAGGTTGCGGTACAAAGCAAGCGTCCGCAACCTGACAGGATGCAGATGGCTTAGTGAAAGAAGCCTGTAAATTCTATCAAACTTCGTAACGCAAACGTCCGCAACCTGACAGGTTGCGGTACAAAGCAAGCGTCCGCAACCTGACAGGATGCAGATGGCTTAGTGAAAGAAGCCTGTAAATTCTATCAAACTTCGTAACGCAAGCGTCCGCAACCTGACAGGTTGCGGTACAAAGCAAGCGTCCGCAACCTGACAGGTTACAGATGGCTTAGTGAAAGAAGCCTGTAAATTCTATCAAACTTCGTAACGCAAGCGTCCGCAGCCTGACAGGTTGCGGTACATCTACTCCTTTGTAATCACTTCATCAAGGTTAAGGATCAAACTGGCAACGGCGCTATAAGCCGCCAGTTCATTCTCTTCTAGCCTCTTATCGTAAGACTTCTCGCCTACCTGCAACAGACGCACTGCTTCGCCCGGGTTGTTGCGGAAGTAATCAAGCTGCGCGTTCAAGTTGTCGAGCAGAATCTCCATCTCTGCCGTCTTCGGCCAGCGCGATGTTGCCAGGCGAAAGGCAAAGCGAATGCGCACTTCCTTGCTGCTGCCCTCGCGCAACATCCGCTCGGCGAGCGAACGCGCAGCTTCGATATAGGTGACATCATTCATCAGGTTTAATGCCTGAAGCGGCGTGTTGGTGCGCGCCTCGCGCACAGTGCAGCTCTCTCTCGTGGCAGCATCGAACGTCGCCATCGCTGGTGGCGTGATGGTGCGCTTCCAATATGTATAGAGACTGCGGCGATAGAGCTTGTCACCTTTATCCTGGATGTACTTGAACTCCTTGAAGACGAGATCGTCCCACAATCCTTCCGGCTGGTATGGCTTGACCGATGGCCCCCCGATCTGTTCCACAAGCAAGCCTGAGACAAACAACGTCTGATCGCGGATCATCTCTGCCGGGAGGCGAAAACGGGGCCCCCGCGCGAGCAAGCGATTTTCTGGATCCCTTTGTAACACTGCTTGCGTCACCTTAGACGATTGCCTGTAAGTCGCGCTCATCACTATCATCTTCAGAAGAGCTTTTATGTTCCATCCCGCGCGTTGGAACTCAGTAGCCAGGTAGTCGAGCAGTTCCGGGTGTGAAGGCAGTTCACCCTGCACGCCGAAATCTTCAGTGGTTTTGACCAGGCCCGCGCCGAACAACATCTGCCAGAAGCGATTGACTGTCACACGCGCAGTCAGTGGGTTCGATGGATGAACGAGCCATTTGGCAAAGCCGAGCCGGTTGTTGGGAGTGCCTTCAGGCATCTGATGCAGGATGGTCGGCACCCCCCGCTCGACCTTCTCCCCAGGAGCATCATAGGCGCCGCGCTTGAGGATAAAGGCTGGTTGCGGCTGCGCCGCCTCTTGCATCACCATCACAGTTGGAAATTCATCTTCGAGCCGCTCCTTTTCCTGTTTCAGCTCTCGCAACCTCTTCCACACTTGCCGAGCAGCGGCAGGTGCTCCTCTCTCCAGAAATGCATTGAGCATCTTCAGCCTTTGTCCTTCGGTGCGCTGCTCGGGCGGAATGGATGCAACGCGATCAAGCGGATCGGGGCAGGAGAGCATCGCTATTGCTGCCGCATCGGGCAGAGACTTATAGATCCGTACTTCATCAATCATCCCGTTAAATCGCCACTCAGGGCCCCCACCACCGCCTATTCGCAAGTTTGCCCCTCCGTCAGCGAAGCTCCTGAACAGCCGTGCATTGTTAATCTTCAGCTTCTGTTTCTGTCCATTGATGTAGATCTGAACCTTCTCGTAAGGCTGGGAGCTGTCAAAAGTCGCCAGCAGGTGATGCCATTTTTTGATCGGCAATTTCTCTTCGGTTTCAACGCGGAATGAATCATCAGCCCAGACGCTCACCAGATTGAAATGAACTTTGCTATTGACGAAGAAGACCCCGTAACCCCTTCCCTTCGGCAAGCGATCCTCTTTAGCTTCTACATTGTCTTGCATTCGCGTGACTATCGCGCCGCTGTGCTCCGATTGGGGATAGAACCAGGCCGAAATGGTGAATTTATCTTTGAAGTCCTTAATCCGATCGCGGTAGTTGAAATTTGCCGCTTTCCCTGCGTCAAAGAAGAGATTGCCGTTGAATTCAACTCCCTGTCCCGCCGGCGACTCGCAATATACTGGCATTCCCCCTTTGAATCCAATCTCTGCTGGGTTGGCCGGAGCTTTCGATGAACTGTTCTGTTCAGCGGCAGGCTCATTGATTTCAATAGCTGCGTCCTTATCGAAAGAGTGGTGGAGCAGCAGATTGTCATTGGGGAACCATTGCTGACTGCCAACAGAAGCGAGCGACTGCTCCCAGCGCCGCTGGGCCGGGAGCAGATTCTTCGCCAGCAACGCAAGGCGATTTTCCGTTTGCGCTATATCGTTTTCCAGTTGCCTCAATTTTCCTTGCTGCTCGCGGGTGGGAGCCGCTATCCAGGGAGGGGCATTGCCGTGATTGCTCACTCGCCCATCCTCTGCGATGCTGTTGAAATAGGCGAAGAGCTGGTAATACTCCTTTTGAGTGATGGGATCATACTTGTGATTATGACAACGGGCGCAGCTCATCGTCAGACCGAGAAAGACAGTTGATACTGTGTCTACGCGATCAACCACATACTCGACCGCATACTCTTCAGGGACGATTCCGTCTTCTGAGTTGGTGCGGTGGTTGCGATTGAATGCGGTGGCAATTCGTTGATCCAGAGTCGGATTGGGGAGCAGGTCTCCAGCCAGTTGTTCAATGATGAATTGATCAAAAGGCATATTGCGATTGAAAGCCTCAATCACCCAATCGCGCCATCTCCACATGCTGCGCTCGCCATCAATCTGATAGCCATTTGTGTCCGCATAGCGCGCTGCATCGAGCCACCTGAAAGCCATCCGCTCGCCGTAGCGCGGCGATGCGAGCAGTCGATCAACTACTTTTTCATAAGCCTGTGGCGACTTGTCGGCGAGGAAAGAGTCTATCTCAGCGGGCGTCGGCGGCAGCCCTGTCAGATCGAGAGAGGCGCGACGAATGAGCGTCGCGCGGTCAGCTTCAGGTGACGGCTGTAGCCCTTCGCGCTCCAGCCGCGCGAGCACAAAGTAATCGATCTCATTGCGCGGCCAGGCTCTGTTTTTGATCTGCGGCAGTTCCGGTTTGATTGGCGCAATCAGTGACCAGTGCTTCTGCCACTGAGCGCCTTGTTTGATCCACTGCTTGAGCAGCTCGATCTCTTGCCCAGTCAGTGTGCTGCCTGAGTAGGTGGGCGGCATGCGCCGCATCTCGTCTTCCGCTGTGATGCGGCGCACAAGCTCGCTCTGCTCAGGATGGCCGGGAACAATTGCGCGTCGGCCCCCTCCGAGGTCCGCCAGGGCCCCCGCTTCTGAATCCAGGCGCAGCCTGATCCTCTTGTTGGGCGCGTCAGGGCCATGACAGACAAAACACTTTTCAGATAGGATTGGGCGAATGTCGCGATTGAAATCAATAGGGGGCACTGGTGTTTCAACAGAGTGTTGAGTTGGATGGTGGGTAGCCTGGGCCGATTCGCGCAGAAGCGTCTGGTGAAAGAACAGGCACGAAATCAACAATGCGGAGAGTTTCAGGATAAATGTAAGTCCCGGCTTGTCCCACATAACGCTGCTCCTGTTCTACAGATCGTTGCAGGAGGTTGAGCATTACATCCAGCACCTCTGTATTCAATCAATATGTCTGGAGTTAGCTCACCTCTATAAGTTAGTCCGAGCCTGGGGTTGGCAAGTTGCGATACCATCGGCTTTAGCCGCATGGGGGCTCAGTTTCAACCTAAAATACCATCGGCTTTAGCCGCATGGAGGCTCAGTTTCAACCTAAATTCGTTCTCCATTTTAGCTCATCAGATTGCAAAAGCAATGATCGTACTGACTTCAAGGATCGACCAGGCAGTGATATACTCGCGGGAGAAAATAGCGGATTGAGAGACTGAAATCCAGACCGGTGACTATAGCAATGCGATGGGAGCTATTGAGTGTGCTGATTGCGCCGCCACTCGACTTATCGGAGAAAACTATGAGGACATCAAAATACATTGTTCAGAACAAGACCTTAGCTATTCAGAAGTCGCGGATAGTAGTTTCATCTGTCCTGCTTCTGGTATTTGCGTCTTCACCGATTCCGCTGGCTCAGCAATCGAGGGGCCCTGCTTCGACATCCGGTGCCCCTAAGCCAAACATGCTATTCATCGCCATTGATGACCTCAATCATTGGGTGCGCCATCTGGGCCGCAACGATCAAGTTATCACGCCTAATATAGATCGTCTGGCAAAACGCGGAGTCACATTTACCAACGCTTATTGCGCTGCGCCGGCCTGCAACCCATCGCGGGCTGCGCTGATGTCAGGTTTGCGCCCGTCCACCAGCGGAGTCTACGATAATAGTACTGACTGGCGCCAGCTCATTCCCGAAACGCTGACTCTGCCGACGCATCTTCGCAAGCACGGTTACTATGTAGCTGGCGCGGGCAAGATCTATCACGGCGGTTTTGAGCGTCGCAGTGAATGGGATGATTACATGGCAGGCGCAGGACGCGATCCCAGTCCAACTGGGGAGGATACTGGAGTGGGCGGCATCAGGTTCGCCCCGCTGGATTGCGCGGATGAAGATATGAGAGATTACCGTGTTGTAAGCTGGATTATCAACCAGTTGAATCGCAAACACGACAAACCTTTTTTCCTCGCCTGCGGCATCTTTCGTCCTCACATGCCCTGGAATGTGCCGCGCAAGTATTTCGACATGTACCCGCTTGATAAGATCAAACTGCCGCCAGTGCGAGAGAATGACCTGGAAGACATTCCGCCGGAAGGAATAAAGATGGCCAGGATTCTTGGCGACCACGAGGCGATTTTGAAATCGGGCCGCTGGAAAGAGGCCGTTCAAGCCTATCTTGCTTCTATCACATTCGCTGACATGATGGTAGGCCGTCTCCTCGATGCGTTCGATAGGGGACCTTATAAAGACAATACGATTATTGTCCTGTGGGGCGATCACGGCTGGCATCTGGGCGAGAAGCATCACTGGCGCAAGTTCGCGCTCTGGGAGGAGGCTACGCGCGCGCCTTTTATCTGGGTGGTCCCCGGCGTAACAAAGGCAGGCGGCGTTTGCAAGCGCACAGTGGATTTCATGAGCATCTATCCTACACTGGCGGAGCTGTGCGGTTTGCCTGTGCCACCGTCTGTAGAAGGAGTGAGCATCCGCTCGTTGTTGGCTAAACCTGATGCCCCCTGGAATAGACCCGCGCTCACGACTTACTTGTTCAACAATCATGCCGCCCGCACTGAGAAGTGGCGATATATCCGCTATAACGATGGCGGCGAAGAACTCTATGATGAAACGAAAGACCCGCTTGAGTGGACCAATCTTGCAAATAAGCCTGAGTTTGCCAGTGTCAAAGCAGAGCTGGCCAGGCATCTGCCGAAAACAAACAAGCCCGGTCCGTCCAAAGGATTCGGGATGGGGAATTGATGGAGGCGATTGATGAGCAATTTCAGAATACTGCTGATAATTCTTTTAGCTGTAGGCGCATTGCCCTGGTTGATAAATACGCAAGCAGAGAGAGCAAATGCCCAGGTGGGGAAACCGAATCTCATCTTCATCATTGCTGATGATCTTGGCTATGGCGATCTTGGCTGTTATGGGCAAAAGCTGATTCAAACGCCAAACATCGACCGGATGGCCGCCGAGGGCATGAAGTTTACTCAGTTCTATGCCGGCTCGCCTGTCTGCGCTCCATCGCGCAGCGTCTTGATGACGGGCAAACACACAGGTCACACAAGCGTCCGTGGCAACGCCGGACACGCCGAAGCTCACATTCAATCACTGCGCAAAGAAGATCGCACCATCGCTCACATCTTCAGAGATGCCGGCTATGTGACCGCCCAATTTGGCAAGTGGGGTCTGGGGGAAATAGGCTCGACCGGACATCCCAATATTATGGGATTCGACTATTTCTTCGGCTACCTCAATCAATCTCATGCCCACAACTACTTCCCTTCGTTCCTCATCAGGAACAGCGAACGGGTCCCTCTGCGGAATGTGCCGGAAAGGGAAGATAAAGAGCGCGGAGATGGCTGGGCGCGGGTGAAAGTCGATTATTCGCATGATGTGATTGTCGAAGAATCGTTTCGATGGCTCGAGAGGAACCGCGACAGACCGTTCTTCCTCTATCTGCCGGTCACCATCCCCCACGCCAACAACGAAGCCGCCAGAGGGACGGGCGATGGGCAGGAGACGCCTGATTACGGCATCTACAATGATAAGCCGTGGCGCAACCCGGATAAAGGCCAGGCAGCAATGATCACGCGGCTGGATCGTGACGTTGGGCGAATTCTGGCGAAGCTGAAAGAGTACGGGATCGACAGGAACACCCTGGTCATCTTCACTTCTGACAATGGCCCCCATCAGGAAGGGGGCAATGATCCGGAACTCTTTGACGCCAATGGCCCGCTTCGCGGATTGAAGCGCGCGCTCTATGATGGCGGTATTCGGGTCCCCTTCATTGTCCGCTGGCCGGGCCGCGTCAAAGCCGGCTCGGTGTCCGATCATATCGGCTACTTCGGAGATGTGTTTGCCACCGTCTGCGAGCTCACCGATCAGCCTGTTCCCAAAGGATTAGATTCGATCAGCTTTTTGCCTACTCTATTAGGCAAATCACGAGATCAAAAGCAACACGAGTATCTTTATTGGGAATTCTACGAGCAAGGCGGGCGACAGGCAGTGCGGTTCGGCAACTGGAAAGCGATCCGTCAGCCGATCTTCACCGGCAAGGTGGAGCTATATGATCTCTCGAAGGACCTGGGAGAGACAACCGACGTCGCCGATGCTCACCCTGACATTGTTGCTAAGGCAGTTGCGATGATGGAAAAGGCTCACGTCCCCGACCCTGCCTGGAAAGTGCGCCGGTGAGAGCCGATTCGAGAGGTGGATTATGCGGAGACTGGAAACAAAGCGTTGGCCCGAGGGAGTGCCGCTGGATCAAGCAACTGTGGCTAAAGCCTGGGCCGGCGATGGTTTTGATTGTGCGCTATGGGTCGATCCGCCCGGCCAGGCATGGATCGATTTTATTCACCCGGTTGATGAGCGCGTTGTGGTCAAAGAAGGAACTATTGAGTTTGAGATTGAGGGGACCAGGGCCCTGCTTCAGCCGGGGGATGAGGTCTTCATCCCCGCTGGCAGCCGGCATAGCGTCTGGAATCGCGGGACAACCGTGGCGCGCTGGTTCTACGGGTACAGGAATCGCGCCTGAGCCTAACTTCGTAAAAAGAGTACAGTAAGTTCAGGCGCTCAGCGCCTTCAAAACAGATTAAAATAGAATTGTTTTGAGGGCGATAGCGATTGTCCGCATCTTTCAACTTGGCTATGGCCCTTCAAAACAGATTAAAATAGAATTGTTTTGAGGGCGCCACAGCGCCCGAACCGGCAGAAGGGTTTCTTAGAAGCTACAATTGAACGAGAAGAGAGAAATCCATGGCTAACGATCACAAGCTTTTTTCCCGACGCGAGTTTATCCAACGCTCAGCGATAACCGGCGCTGCTGCTGCGACGTTTGGAGGGACAATCTCTTCCATAGGGGCCGGTGTTGCGCCGGTTTCTGACAGCGAGAGTCTTTTCGACAAGCCGATGCGCTGGGCGCAGCTCGTCCTCGTCGAGAATGATCCCGGCAACTATGATCCGCAGTTCTGGCTCGATTACTTCAAACGCATTCGTGCTGACGGCGCTTGCTTGAATGCAGGAGGAGTGGTGGCCTTCTATCCAACTAAAATCCCTCTGCATTACCGCAGCGCATGGATGAAAGATTCGGATCCATTCGGAGAGCTGCTCGCCGGTTGCCGCAAGCTGGGGATGCGAGTGATTGCGCGCACCGATCCGCATGCCGTCCGCCCGTGGGTTATGGACGCGCATCCCGATTGGATTGCCGTTGACGCCGAAGGGGAGAAGCGGCGGCACTGGGCCGATCCTGAGCTGTGGGTAACCTGCGCGTTGGGGCCCTACAACTTTGAATTTATGACTGAAGTTCACAAGGAGATCATGTCTCTTTACAGAGTAGATGGCATCTTCTCCAATCGCTGGGCTGGCCACGGCGCCTGCTACTGCGAGCATTGCCAGCGCAACTTCAGGGAGTTTTGTGGAAAAGAGTTGCCGCGCAATAATGACAGGGAAGAGCCCGGTTATCAAGATTACATCGTCTGGCGCAATCAGCGACTGGCGGAGCTTGCGCGATTGTGGGACGACGAGCTGCGCCGGATCAATCCGCAATCGCGGTTCATTCCCAATGGCTTTCCTGATTTGAAGATCATGGGCGAACTCCTAGCCATTGCGTTCATCGACAGACAGGGGCGGCGCGGGCTGACTCCGCCCTGGGCTAACGGCAAGTACGCCAAAGAGCATCGAGCGGTGCTGGGAAAGAAGCCTCTGGGGGGCATATTCAGCGTCGGGTTTGAAGAGCCTCATCGCTGGAAAGATTCGGTGCAGAGCGAATCGGAGCTTCGCATCTGGGTCGCTGACGGCATCGCTAATGGGGTGCGCCCCTGGTTCGTCAAGTTCTGCGGGGTGCTCTATGACAGACGCTGGCTGAAGGTCGTCGAAGAGATCTATCAGTGGCATCACCGCGCCGAAGCCTACTTGCGCAATGAGGAGCCGCTTGCTCGCGTCGGTCTGGTTTACTCGCAGCAAACGGCGCGGTTCTATGGCGGAGAGCGCGCCCAGCAGAAGGTCGAAGATCATGCGATGGGGATGTATCACGCGCTGATCGAAGCGCGCATCCCCTTCGAGATGGTTAATGATGGGCTGCTTGCGGCAGATCATGTGGACAGATTCAAGCTGCTCATCTTGCCCAATATTGCTGCGCTCTCTGACGAGCAATGCCAGTTGCTGCGCGAGTACGTCGCTCGCGGAGGCAGTCTGCTAGCGACTTATGAGACTTCGCTCTATACGGAATGGGGCAAAGAGCGCAAAGACTTCGGCCTGTTTGATCTGTTCGGCGCTTCCTATAAAGGGCAAAAGCAGGGCCCTATGCGGAACTCCTATCTCAGCCTGGAGAAGGACCCCAGGACCGGGCAGTATCATCCGATTCTCGCGGGACTTGAAAATGCGGGGCGAATCATCAACGGTGTGCATCGGTTGGAAGTTGAAGCTCACGAGGAGCTGCCGTCGCCGATAACGTTGATTCCGCCTTATCCTGACTTGCCGATGGAGCATGTCTTCCCGCGCGTGCCGAAGACAGACATCCGAGAAGTCTACTTGCGCGAGCTGGGCAGCAGCCGAATTGTCTATTTCCCTTGGGACATCGATCGCACATTCTGGGAAGTGATGTGCGTTGATCACGGTCGTCTGTTGCGCAATGCGATAGAGTGGGCGATTAATGAAGAGCGGCCTGTGACCGTAACCGGGCCGGGAGTGCTGGACGTGACCATCTGGCGGCAGAAGGAGTCAATGACAGTGCATCTGGTGAATCTGACTAATCCGATGATGATGAAGGGCCCCTTCCGCGAGCTGATTCCGGTCGGCGCGCAGCGCGTGCAGGTGCGATTGCCGGAAGGGAAGAGGGCCAGGAGAGTTCGGTTGTTAGTGAGCGGCCGGACGCCTCGCGCAGAAGAGGCTCAGGGGCGCTTGAGCTTGACGGTGCCTTCGATCCTCGCTCACGAAGTGGTTGCTATTGATTTGTGAGACTGTGCTATCGGATCCAATCCAGATTGCGGCTGATAAGTAATTCGCTCATCTTCGCGTGGTGCGTGTTCTTCATAGCCACTGTTTCTAGGTCTAGGGAGCGGTTCAATTTATCCCGAGCGATTAGGATTGCGGCTTTGCCGCTTCGATGTGCAGCGAGTCTCCGACTCGCCGGGGTGTTCTATAGCCACTGTTTCTAGGTCTAGGGAGCGGTTCAATTTATCCCGAGCGATTAGGATTGCGGCTTTGCCGCTTCGATGTGCGGCGAGTCTCCGACTCGCCGGGGGTGCATTTCACTTGCGGCTGCGCCGCCAGGAGGCTGTGCCTCGCACCTAAGAGAGTTTTATCACGCGCAACCTGGGGCGGTGCAGCCGCAGCAAGGGGAAGCAGTGCGTCCGGGAAGTCACGTATGCGTTTAGCGTGGCTAGAAGCAGCGGCATAGCCGCTAAGAGATATAAGAAATAGGCTGCCTGGAAAGTCGGAGACTCTCCACACATCAAAGCGGCAAAGCCGCCGTTCCTACTCCCAGGGGAACTGATCTGCAAACCGCTCTAATTCGTGCCAACGGGCGAAGAAAGTGTCAAGTTGCAATGCTGTGCTTGCCATAAGCTGCTTTGGCTGCGCGCCGTTTGAAGACTTGATCGGCAATCACTCCAATCAGAATCACCGCACCCATCACGGCAAAATTGAGTGATGAGGGGATGCCCAGCAGATTGACCAGAGTCTGCAATACTTGTAACAGCGCCGTGCCGGCGATGATTCCAATTATAGAACCTTCGCCACCGCGCAGACTGCATCCGCCGAGCACTGCTGCGGCAATCCCGTAAAGCTCATAGAAGTTGCCATGCGATGATGGAGAGATCGAGTTGGTGTAGAACGCAACCAGGATGCTGGAGATGCCCGCAAGCAACGCGCTGATAATGTAGGCAGTGGTGATTATCGCTCTGGTGTTTATCCCTGAATAGCGCGCTGCATCTTCGTTGCGCCCGACGGCAAACAGATAGCGGCCCAGAATCGACCGGTGCAAAACTACCCACATCACTATGCTGACAATGATCAGCACGATAAACGGCATGGGAACGCCGAGTGGACTGCCGGTCGCCAGATCGCGCAAACGCTCGAAGCCTTGCGCATTGCCGAATCCTTTCGTCTCATCATTGGCGATGAAGCGCGCCAGGCCGCGATAAAAGAGCAGACCGCAGAGGGTCACTATGAATGGCTGAATGCGCAGGCGAGTAATCAAGAGCCCATGCAGCGATCCCAGTCCTATTGCCACACCGATAATAACCATGACCGCAATTGCACTGGGCCAGCTCCAATCCATCAGCATAAAGGAGAGCAGCACGCCCAGCAGCGCCAGCATAGACCCGATAGAGAGATCGATCCCGCCGGTGATGATGACAATGCCGACGCCGATGCTGAAGATGCCATAAGCGCCGATCAACCGCGCCATATTCTGCAAGTTGGCAGGCGTGAGAAAGCGCGGATTGAGCGCCGAAACTACAATGCAAAGGACAGCCAACAGAATGAATATGCCAAGCTCTTTTTTCATCGATTAAGTAACTATGCCGACCGCCAGGCGCATCACGTTCTCTTCCGCGCATTCATCTCGTTCGAGCACCCCTGTGATGCGCCCCTCGTGCATAACTGCCAGACGGTCGCTCAAGCCGAGGATCTCCTCCATATCACTGCTGATAACTATCACACCTACGCCGCTGTTTGCCAGTCCGCGCATCAGCTCGTAGATTTCGGCTTTAGCGCCGACATCTATGCCGCGCGTCGGCTCGTCGAAGATCATCACCTTCGGTTCAAGCTGGAGCCATTTCGCCAGCACAACTTTCTGTTGATTGCCGCCGCTCAAATTCTTCACCAGAGTTTCCAGCGAAGCGGCTTTGACGTTGAGCCGCGAGCAAACTTCCCCGGCCGCGCTGCGTTCGCGCTCCGGCGCCACCAGACCGTTGGCCGCGTAGCGCCGCAGCGCCGGCAGGCTGATGTTTTCGCAAATGGTGCTCTCAACGATCAACCCTGCCTGTCGCCTGTCTTCGGGCACAAGGTAGATGCCGTGTTGAATAGCATCGCGCGCCGATTCTATGCGCAGCTCCTTTCCTTCGAGAAACAGCTTGCCACTGCGTTTTTCATCTACGCCGAAGATCGCCTGAGCCATCTCCGAGCGGCCTGCTCCCACCAGACCGGCAAAGCCTAATATCTCGCCACTACTCAGCGTGAATGAGATTTTGCGCCCGGGATAACGGCGCGTTTCCAGGTCGCGCACCTCGAAGTAATTCGCTGTGGGCGCGCGCCGAGGGGGGACGTAGTTGTGCTGCAACTGGCGGCCAACCATCATCTGCACCATCCGGTCGTGCGTGATCTCATTGCGAGAAAGCGTTCCTGCATTGCGGCCATCGCGCAGCACGACAACCCGATCGGCAATCTCTCCGACTTCGCTGAGACGATGAGAGATGTAGATGATACTCACGCCTTGCGTGCGCAGCTCTCTTACAATCTGTAGCAGGCGCGCCGTCTCTGCCAGCGTCAGGCTGGAAGTCGGCTCGTCCATAATCAGCAATCGCGCGTTGAGCGACAGTGCTTTGGCAATCTCGACAAGCTGCTGTTGCGCGATTGCTAGCTGGCTGAGCAGAGTGTCCGGCGACAGATCAAGGCCCAGGCGCTTGAGGTGCGCTTTAGTCTCGGCATTCATCCGGCGACGATCGATCAACTTGAGGGGCCTCATCCAGCCTGCGCGCACCGGCTCGCGGCCGAGGAACACATTGGCCGCTATATCAAGATTGTCGAGCACATTCAGCTCTTGATGGATGAAGCCGATGCCCAGGTTGATGGCATCGTGGACGGAGCTGATTTTGACCGGCGCGCCGTCGATCCTTATCTCTCCACTGTCAGGCGTGAAGATGCCGCCCAGGATCTTCATCAGCGTGGATTTGCCTGCGCCGTTTTCGCCGATCAATGCAACCGTCTCGCTGGCATTGATATGAAAATCGACTTGATCGAGCGCGACTACGCCGGGGAAGCGCTTGCTTATGCCGCGCATCTCAAGCAAAGGCTGCTGTGCGTTGCTCATCTAACTCCGCCCGCGAAGTTCATTGAGTCTTCTGGTGAACTCATCCACATTATCTTTTTTGATGATAAGCGTAGGCACAAAGATCTGTTTGGACGGAGGAATGCCTGAGCGGTCGCCATCCAAAATTCGCTTCATCATCTTGATTGCCTGATAGCCGAATTCATAAGGTTGCTGCACGACTGTGCCCAGAATTGCCCCTTCTTTAACCCCGGCGAGCGTTTGATCCTCTTCGTCGAAGCAGACGATTTTGACCTTGCCGACTTTGCCCGCTTCCTTAACGGCATTCAAGATCGCCGGGCCGTTGTAAGACCACAGTCCGACGAGGCAATCAACTTCGGTGTACTTGACCAGCGCGTCGGCGGCATTGGCTTTGGCTCGCGCGTGATCGGCATCATCTGTGCGAGTATCAATGATTTCAATCTTTGTTCCGGCGATCTCTTCTTTGATGCCTTGCAATCGCTCTTTAGCATTTTGCGCATCGAGCTTGCCGACGAAGATGACGATCTGGCCCCCTTCCGGCAGCGCCTCTTTGATGAGCTGGCCCGCCTGGCGTCCGGCAGCCACATTGTCTGTGCCGATGTAGACGGCGCGCTGGCTGTTGGGGGCATCGCTATCTTGCGTGACCACCAATGCCTGGCTTGCCACTTGATTAATCATCTCTGTTTGATTGGCCGGATCGACCGGGCTGATGGCGATGCCGTCAATCCCTTTTGCCAGCAGATCGTCGATGATGCGCCTTTGCTCGGCAGCGGTGCCATCGGATGGGATCCTGAATTCCACCTGCGCATCGGCGAGTTCGGCATCGGCCGCTTCGGTGCCGCGTCGCGCAATTGCCCAGAAATCAGAAGCATTGTTAGTGACAAAAGCAAGCCGGCGCGATTGCGCAGTATTGCTGCCTGAGTCTTGCCGGCATCCAGCAAGCAAGATTGCGATAACGGCGAATAAAAATAGATATACTACACTGGTACTACGACTCATCAAGTAATGATCTCCTCTTAGATAACTTTTTCAATATAACCGATTGAGGCGATGAGACTGCGATGGACAAGCCCATTTGATCAAATCTTCGTCTCAATGTCAACTTGCGGCTTGTTCTTGGCACAGGCAGACTCTTTGTGTTATTTAAATGTCTCTGAACAGATCATAGGCCGAAGGCGAATCATCTTCTGGCTCAAACTAAACGATGTACAGCAACCTGTCAGATTGCTGCTAGCGCACATCATCAGCAACCTGACAGGTTGCCGTACATTTTCAGAGGACACACAATGAAAAGAGAATCGCGCGATTATCACAAAACAGATGCAACGGAAAAAGATCAGGGGCTTGATCGGCGCTCATTCGTCAAACTCCTGCCTGCTATTGGAGCTGCCGGACTCGCGGCCCCCTATCTGGATGTTCCTTCGGTTGAAGGGCAACAGCCTCAACAGCAAGAGCAGCCGCCTCAGCGGGTGACTAAAGAGGCGCTGCATGCGGCGCAGCAGTTGATCGGCATTGAGCTGACGGACGCCCAAGAGACAATGGCGCTGCCCGGAGTCAATCGAAATCTCAACAGTTACGAAACGCTTCGTAAAATAGATATTCCCCTCGACACGGAACCAGCTATCTCGTTCCACCCGGCGCTGCCCGGCAAGAAGTTCAATAACAAGGCAGTCAAGTTCAAGCTGAGCAGAGTAGAGGCCCCCAAATTCAGCTCGCTTGAAGACCTCGCTTTTTCTACTGTCGCGCAGCTTGCCGAGTTGATCCGGACCAGGCAGGTCTCCCCCGTTGAGCTGACGAAGATGTACATTGCGCGGCTGAAGAAATACGGCCCCAGGCTCAACTGCGTCGTGACATTGACCGAAGAGCTGGCGCTGGCGCAGGCGGCTCAGGCGGAGCAAGAGATCAAGCGCGGCAAGTATCGCGGGCCGCTTCACGGAATACCCTGGGGGGCCAAGGATCTGTTTGCCACCAAAGGCATCCCGACTACCTGGGGGGCCGAGCCTTATCGCAATCAGATCATCGACTATGATGCTACTGTTGTTGAACGGCTGCGCGAAGCCGGAGCCGTGCTGGTCGCCAAGCTGTCTATGGGGGCGCTGGCTCAAGGGGACCTCTGGTTTGGCGGCAGGACGAGGAACCCGTGGAAGATTGACGTAGGATCGAGCGGTTCATCTGCCGGATCTGCTTCGGCCACTGCCGGGGGGCTCGTCGGCTTTTCCATCGGCACTGAAACGCTCGGCTCGATAGTGTCTCCATCGTCGCAATGCGGCGTGGTGGGCCTGCGGCCAACTTATGGCCGAATCAGCCGCTATGGAGCAATGGGGCTGAGCTGGACGATGGACAAGATCGGCCCCATCTGCCGGGGCGTTGAAGATTGTGCTGCCGTCCTGGAGGCCATCTATGGCCCCGATGGACGAGATATTACGGTCGCAGATGCGCCGTTTAACTGGGCCCCTGATGTGCCGCTGGCGAAGATGCGCATTGGATATATCAAGGCCGAATTTGAGCGGGGCAGCGATGAGCAGAAGGCTATGTATAAAGAGGCCCTCGATGCGCTCAGGTCGGCGGGCGCGGATCTGCAGCCGATAGAGATGCCTCAGTTTCCTGCGCAGAGCCTGCGCTTTATTCTGAGCGCAGAAGCGGCTGCTGCCTTTGACGATCTCACGCGCAGCGGCGGAATCAATCAACTGTCCGGCCAGAATCCGAACGATTGGCCCAATACCTTCCGCACGTCGCGGTTTATCCCGGCAGTAGAGTATCTACGAGCGCAACGCGCGCGCACGCTGCTGATGCGCGAGATGGACAATCTTATGTCTAAGTGGGATGTGTTTGTCTCGCCGGCGCCGGGCAGTTCCAGCCTGTTTATTACTAACTTGACCGGACATCCGGTGGTTGTGCTCCCCTGCGGATTTATAAATGGATTGCCGCGAGCAATTATGTTTACCGGCGGGCTGTACGACGAGGGGGCGCCGCTCAGAGTGGCGCTGGCTTTTGAGCGGGCTACCAGGTGGCATACCATGCATCCGAAGATGGATTGGGTTTAAGCTCAACTTTGTCCACTATCGACTATGTCCATTTCCGGCGTCTGCCGGAAATGGACATAGTCGAGCTTTAGCATAACCTGATAAATACTCAATTCTGTGGGGCCCTCTTCCTGATTGCCTTAAGTCGCTCCTGCTGCTCTGGCGTCAGTTTGTTCTTTATTCTCAAAGCTAGCGTTATGTGAACTCGCTTGATTTCTCGCTCTATGTTGAGGATCTTATCCAGTTGGGAGAGCGCTCGCTGCTCATCAACCGATTGTTCTTTTATCACCGAGATCATTGTCTCCATCTCTTCTTGCAATTGCCATTGCAAGTCGTTGAATCGGGTTGTAGCTTTCTGGATCTCTCCTTTGATGAAGTTCCTCTGCTCCTCAGTAAGCCCGATCTCCTGTTGGTGCCCCATTACTAATTCGGGAGGAAAAAGATCGCTTCCTATTGGGTCGGGGCCGGGATGGGGGTGCTGAGCCAGGGCAAGTGCAGCGGTCAGGAACAGATAGGCGCAAAACGCAAAGAGTCCTACTCTCATAAATACCTCCGATCAGTCAATAGAATGAAACCTATTTCGGTTTTTGCAAGAACTCGTCTAGTTGCGGCAATGTGCTTAGCAATTCTCCGCTGGGGGACCTCAAGAGCGAGGCTGTTGGGGATTGCCAGGCGGAGATGCTCATAGTTGCCCGACTGCCGTGCGCCGGAGCCCTCTTTTGTTTGACGGGCTTAGGTGATGATTGGCCTTTAATTGTCGGCGCAACAGGTTCGGCAGTTGCTGTCTGAGGGGCCACTGCCATCGGCTGGGCAGACTTTGACGGGAGTTGATGATTTGCATGTTTCTTGGAGAAAATGAAAGCTGCCAGCGCAGCAATACAAAGCCCGGCAACAATAGCGAATCTGAGCCGCGGGCGTCGGTGTGGAAGCTCACTCGCTGGATGCTGAACTTTCTGCCAGTGCAGGGAGAAAGGCGGCGCAGCGCGCTCATCTTCTCGCCTCATCTCAGCGAACAATTCCCGGATTCTCTTTTCTGCTCCATGCGACTCCACAGAAAGCCTCCTCCTTTTCTAACAATTCACGAAGCCGTCTCTTGCCCCGTTCATAATGCGTGCGGGCCGAGCCCAGCGAAACACCTATTACCTCGGCCGCCTGTTGCAAGCTAAGGTCGTGATAAAAGACCAACTCAAGCACCTCTTTCTGGCGTTTCGGCAGCGATGCCAGCGCGCGCCGAAACAGGCATTGAGTCTCTGATCTGTGAATCGATTCATCAAGCTCTTCAGTCTTAGATACTGGCTCAGTGCTTTCGACGCTCTGGATCAATCTCAATTTACCTAGCAGGTTCCGGCGACGATGATCAGCGGCTGTCTTTCTGATAACAGCAAAGAGCCAGGTCTGAAAGCTTGAGTTCCCGTGAAAACGGGCTTTACCTTCAAGGATCTTGAGATAGACAGTTTGAAGAACCTCTTCCGCTTCCACCGAATTCCGATTGCAACAGCTCAGAGCCCAGCCATAACTGGAGAGATAATATTGCTCCAGAGAGGATTTGAGTTCTGAGATCTCCATAGCTGCCTGTTTCACCGATTCAATCTCTTTTCAGTCCATTAGTCGTCTGGCCTAGCAGACTATATGACAGATTATCCTTATGCAAACGATTTCTGTCAGGCTGTGAGTGTTTCGATTTAACCGGAGGATGCTTGCCAAAATTTGCCGCCTGATTTAAAACAGTTATGTAATTGCTCGGAGGGCGCCGAAGATATTGTTTTTGCCCGGCTTCAAGGTTTCAGGCTCTGGATTGTCATGAAAAGGGTCGTTTGTCTGGCTTTATTCCTTCTTCTGATAGTCGTGCCATCGTCGGGGCAGATCCGGCTCGGCGAGGGCCCGCAGCGCCCATCCCGCGCTCGCCACAGTGCGAGGGGCCCCGGCGAATTCACCTTCGTCCGAACAATCTATCGCTCAGCTTACTACGGCTATGACTACGGTCGGCGTGGGGGCGCCTGGGCGACCGATTTTCCTGAAGCTGACTGGCACTTCATCATAGGCGTTCGTGAATGGGCAGGGACTAATCTGGATATATCGGCGCGACCGGAGCAGGTGACGATTCTGGACGAAAGACTGTTTGAATATCCGCTGATCTACTTTGTTGAGCCCGGCTTTATGGAGCTTTCATCAGAAGAAGCAAGGCGGCTGCGCGAATATGTGATGCGGGGCGGCTTTCTCTTCCTTGATGATTTCTGGGGAGAGTACGAATGGTTGAATGTTCAGGAGCAGATGCGCAAGGTCTTTCCTGAATACGAGATCAAGGATCTGCCCCGCAACCACACGATCTTTCACTGTTACTTTGATATTGATGAAGTGGTGCAGGTTCCCGGCATCGGCTCGTGGCTTGGCCGCGGCGTCACTCACGAAAAGGGTGGTATAATTCCTCACTATATGGGCATAGAAGACAAGTCGGGTCGCATTATAGCTTTCATTGCTCGCAACTGTGATCTGGGGGACGCCTGGGAATGGATTGATGATCCGCGCTACCCAATCAAGTACGGACTGGCGGCCTATAAAGTAGGAATCAATGTCATCATCTACGCGATGAGCCACTAGCTGACGGCGGACAATTTACTTGGAGCCAGCACCATGTGCAATCTGCTGATGCGGCCTGCGCCGTCAACCTGACAATGTATTGTGAAGCGAAGCGCGCGTCCCGGTTGCGCGTCGGTTCGCTCACCAAATATGGCGGGCATGCCGTTGAGGGAGCGGAAAGAGAATCGCGTTATATCTCTCCCTTTTTCTGCCAGTTTAGTAATGAGCCTGAGCACATTGTTGCGCCCGAACACAGGGAGCCGCGCCGCCGCCGTCAGAGATGCTGACGACATCCTCGGCCAACAATCTCTCCAGCCCTTCAGCATTGCGCTCGCTCAAATAGAGCAGGAATTGTTCCAGCGCCCTCCGGGTCATCTCTCGGCGGGCAAGCGTAGGTATTGCTCGATCTTTGTCGTAATCTCGCATCGCCCGGCGGGCGCGGTGAAGAGTCACTTTAACGCTCGCCTCTGTCATTGCGAGCGCCTGCGCCGTCTCGCCGGTTGAATAGTCAAACACATCGCGCAGCAGGAGCACAGCGCGTTGAGATGGGGTGAGGGCTTCGAGCGCAAGCAGGAACGCGAACGAAATGCTTTCCAGCATATCGTAACGCGCCATCGGCGAATCTTCCAGCCCGGCCAGCGGCTCGTAGGATGGGGGACTCTCGTCATCTCCCGCAGGAACCGGAGAAGGGAGCCAGGGGCCCACGTAGCTTCGCCTCCTGTGTCGAAGATGATCGCGGCTGAGGTTCATTGCAACACGAGCGAGCCAGGGGCGCAGCAGCTCGTCCGGTCGGCGCGAGGGCCTCTCCATCGCTCTGACAAATGTCTCCTGAACAATATCGTCAGCATTAGCGGCGTTGCCTGTCATGCGATAGCATAGTCCCCAGAGAAACTTTCTATCGGCTTCATAAATCTGCGCGGGTAATGTCATGGTTGTCATTGTCCATCGGCCATCTGTCGGCAGAAATAGGTTAATTTACTACGGCGATCTGTGACAATGGACTGCGCGCAACCGACAGCAGGCGGCTGGCTTCTTTCGCGCTTGCCAGGCTGGCGTCTGCAAGCAGTCCTTCTTTGCCTACCCAATCGCCTGCTACTAATAGGCCGGGCACATCCTGAACCTCCGGGCCCGGTCGTCCCTTTGTCCCTCCACGTCGAGCGGTGGTCATTGCATTGTAGACGATCATTTCAGGCAAGAATCGGCGATAGACCAGGGCCTGGCGCCATCCCGGTTGAATCATCTCGAGCAGGGTTTCTAGCTCTCGTTCAACTCGATCGGCTGGCTCGTTATCGTTCGGCGGCAGATATTTTGCCAGATGAATCAGCGCCCCGCCGGTCGGCGCAAGTCGGGCTACAGCCGAGTGGACCGATAAATAGAGTGGCCTGTCAATGCCGAGAGCAAAAGTTGCTCCGGGCTTTGGCAGATGAGTCAGCGCCACGTCGAGACAGGCGGCCTTGACCGGTATTGCGTCTTCAGCCCAGCTTTGTAGTGAGGTCCGCCGCCCGCCTTCCACCAGTTCGACAGCAATCGCTGGGCTTGAAGCAATGATGACATTCTGCGTCTTGTAGACTTCACCATTAGCCAGATGCACCCCCATTACTTGGCCTGCGCTGTTGCGCTCGACCATCCCGGCTTTCGCGCCTGTTCTGATGATCGCTCCTGAGCGCGTTGCTATTTCCTGAAGACTATCTACCAATGTCTGCCAGCCACCGTCAAGGTAAAGGACGTTTTTGCTGACGGCAATCTGCAACTGCTTGATGGCTGCTCCGGCGCTCATCTGCTCGGGAGCATTGGTATAAGTGGCAAGTCGGAACAGAGCCAGCGCCAGATTTCTAACGTCTGGATGCGAGATATTATTGTCAACCCATTCTCGAACAGTAATATCCATAACCGAGTTGCCGTCAATCTTTCTCAGCGATCCGAGCAGTCTGGCAGTTTCCAGTTTTGCTGCCAGGCCGAACAGGCCAGTTGTGAGTAGAGAGAGGGGCCCCGCCGGAAGAGTGTGTTTGACATTGCCGTTGACGACGAATCCGCCTGATGCTTGAGGCAGTCCGCCTCGTGGTCTTATGCCTAGCTCTTTTAAAACCTCTATTCCTCGCCCGGCGCGATAGAGGGCATGTGGACCTAGATTCAGCTGAAAGCCATCTTGCTCTTTAGTCTGAGCGCGGCCCCCTAGCGAGTGTGATCGTTCGAGCAAGACTATGCTCTTTTCTTGCCGAGCCAGAAAGATTGCCGAGGCGAGGCCAGCCAGGCCGCCGCCAATGATAACTACATCTGGATTGTGCTCGTCTGTGCGCATAGCTCAAGTCTCCTTTCAATCAATCCCGCGTTCATCTCAGCGCGATCTACCACTAACACGATTGAGCCGGTTGAAAGGTTACAACACTGCCGGCGCTTTTCAATTGGGCTTGCAAAGAGTTCCTTGGATAGGTAAAGAAGCCTGGGCAGAGCAGGTCGAAAGAATGGAGCTTGGCGTAATGTGGCTCTGCATAGGAAGACTCCGGGTCTATTATGCGAGAGCCACATTCCTTTACATAACTTTAGTTTTGCAGATTTCGCCAGGAATCTGCAAAACTAAAAGAGAGTCAATGGCTTGCACTGCTAGTGATGGGAGCATCTTGTCAATTATCTCAATTGCGACCGAATCATATAACCATTGCTTTATCCATCAATTCGGCAGTTGATCCTTTTGCCGTTTTTGCCAGCAACGCAAAAACGGCAAAAGGATAGTATATATACTTCGCGTGAGATCGAATGAGACTTTTCACGGCAAAGATTCGTGGTTTTCTCTGCGCTCTCTGCGCCTTTGCGGTGAAGAAAAAATCTCATCTATGGCGGCGCGAAGTATAACTGATGTTAGGCAGTGGGGGGTAAAAAGCTAGACACTGTTTTCGTCCCGTAGCGACATGCGATAAAGCGCGAGCGATTGATCGCTTGTGAACAGAGGCGCAAATATCAATCAGCGCCCAAGTCACGGCTGAAAGATCACTAACGCAGCCATTTCAGCCGTCCCTGCGGGACTGGGGATTGACCCATTGGGCCCCCAGCGATCAATCGCTGGGCTACTCTCAACTGCCCCTGACGGGGCAAAAACAGAGTCAAGCCTTTTTCTTTGATTCCGATTGCGTAACATCAGTATATAAGACTATGCTGCGGCCCTCACCTCTCTGGCAGTTCTGCCTTGCTCGAGCTTGTCTATTTTATTCATTAAGCCCAGAGCGAGAATAGTGGGGGGCCACAGCCCTATGAAGTTCGCCATGTTTGCCTGGCCTAACGTTCTCAAGATAGCCGAAGCAACAATAGACCCGAATGCGAAAGCCATGTATGCTTTTGTATCGCCTTTCATTTCTTTTCTTTCTCCTATAACTGAAATTTATCTGGAGGAGGGTAGAGGGAAATCAAACCCATTATATCACTATCGGATGGCACAATCACCAGATTGTGGCCAGGATGTGGCTGAATAGCTGCTCCAGGCATTGCGCAAGAGCTGAATGAGCAGAGACGGGCCCCCTTTGCCCGGCCGATCTTTTCTACTGGAAGCGGAAAGATCTGGTGAAGGCGGTGAAAGAGTCCTGCCATCGGGCGATTGTCTTTTCCGGCCCGACGAGTTTCACGAAGTAGGGGCCCCTGGGAGTTTCGATCACTGCTGCCTTCATGCGAAAGCTGGGCTTGTTATATCGCTCGCCTCCGCCGGGCATCATCTCCGCTTTGTAGGTGCCGCTAATATCAAGAATGCTGGCTTTTAGACCGTTGATCCAGGTCTCTTCTATGCTGGCTTTATCTTTAGACGGTCTTCCATCCGGCTGTTCCATCTGGCTGATCCATCTATCCAGATTCATCCTGGCCGAGCCGCCCTGTCCCGGACCGAAGTAGTAGACTACCAGCGAAGCATCTTCGCTATCTCCTTCGGCGGCGGGCAAGCGATACTGAGCTGCGCGCATCTCCGAAGATGGCTCCTCGCTGATCCATTCGCTGGGAGCGTCGAATCTTACCCTGGCGTCTGTGTTCCTACTAGTCACCTGGCCGCTTCTTTGTGAATCATCAGCTCGATTGCAAGCAACCGAGAGGCTCAGCAATATGATACAAACGAGCGCAGTGATGGCCCGGATGGAATTCGCTCTCGATTGATTGCAACTGTTATTGCGATCTATACCGGCTTGATAGGTTGTGCGCTTCACTACTTCGGATCCTCCTTTTGGCAATGATTGGTCGTCCGCCATTATATCAGGATTGCACTACCGGAGCGCAAATCTTAACGATATAGAGTGAGAAGATCCGCCTTCTGTCTTCCTCCACGCCTTTCGCGCTCTTGATCCGGGCTTGCAAAACCATTGACAGCGGAGGCCATTTTGGGCTACATATAGCGCAGGCGGATAAGCCATGGAATATTTCAATCGACCGATCCCGATAAAAACCTGGCTGGGTGTTTTAACCTGCTTGTTGTTTGCGCCGACCTTTATGCCGCAAGGGCTGGTCATCTTCGCCCAGGGACAGCTCGCGCCGGAGTACAGCGCGCACACAAGGCAATACTGTACCTGCTCGCTTCATCCTGCTACCTTTGCACAAACTCCTGTCTCGGCGGAAATCGCGCTGGATAGATGCAAACGCGAATCGAAGTTTCGCCCGGTCTCTTCTGCTGGAATTCTTACTATTGTGGCTTTGCGCGCTCTTCCCCCCGCTATGATAATTGATTTTGAAGAAGAGGCATTTCTGCTTCTATTGCGCAACGAGAAGAGGTTTGTGCTCTCTATCGTTAGTCGCGCGCCATGATAGTTTCGTTTAGCTCTGCCGGTTAATAATCTCTGAGGAGAATTAGCAATTTCAGGTAAGGGCTTGTAAAAGGTGCTCGGCTTGAGACAGGTCGTTGGCCAGAACTTGCTGCCCCAAGCCGCTGTCGTATAAGGTTCAACACCTAACTGGTGTCCTGACCCTTTTTACCTAAGACGCCCTCTGCCTCAAACCGGTCTCAAAAAAATTTTCACCGGAGGGTTTTTCTCTGGAATTTTTCACCGGCGCGGTTCTCTCCGGGCGCTGAAGAGTTTTCCATACGGTAATGGATGGCGCCCGGAAACAATAAAGACGCGGGCAGCTCTGTCCGACCCGCATCCAGTTTGTCGCCGGCTTCCGCCGTGAGCGCGCGATAGACTAAAAAGTTTTTGTCGGATAACTTTTGAGGAGGTAAAGGTGCAATACAAGGATGTATGCCAGTTGGATGGCCGATCAGGCCGATTATCTCTAAATTTTAGAAGCAGCTTTATAACCTGGTTTCTGGAAAACCGCTCTACAGTTAAATTGGCGCTTGCGCTTTTTGCCGTCAATTTCCTGCTGCGATTCTCTTACTACCGCTACGACCTGCTGATCTGGGATGAGACCGCCTGGGCCGTCTCAGCTCAGATGTGGCTTGGCGGCAAGACGCTCTATTCCGAGATAGTCATAGACAAGCCGCCCGGCGCGACCTTCATCTTCGCTCTCATCTTCTACCTGTTCGGCGACAAGATGATATTCATCCGGCTATTTACTATCATCTATGTCTTCGCCACTGCCGTTTCAATCTACAAGCTCGGCTCCTATCTCTACGACAGGCGTCTGGGATGGATAGGCGCATTCATCTACTCGGTCTTCAGCACGACCTACTTCGCCCTGCACATGATTGCGCTCAATACCGAGCTTCTTCTGGTGCTGCCCTACACGCTGAGCGTGTTGTTCTTCCTCAAAGGATTTAGGAGGCAGAGCAACTCTCTTATGCTTCTAGCCGGGGTGATGACTGCAATCGCAATGATATTCAAGCCGGTGGGGGTCTTCAATTTACTTCTCTTTGCCGCATGTCTCTTGCTGTCTGATGACAGGTGGACGGTTCGATTGCGCCGGCTCGCGGTAGCTCTGCTCGGGCTGGCGTTGGGCATTGGGGCCCTCGTTCTTTATCTGGCGATGACCGGGGCGCTAATAGATTTCTGGCGCGATAGCATTCTCTTGAATATCTATTATGTCGGACTGGCAGACGCCGAGGCTGTCTGGCAGTATGTTTCAAAGCGGCTCTCTTCTTATCTGGCATTCAATCTCTCTCTCTTTCTCCTGTGCGGGCTGGCCGCGCTGCGTCTGATTAAGAGCCGGGCTGAGAAGAGAAGCGATAAATATTCGCAGGAAGACCTGATTGTACTCATCTGGGCGATTGCCTCTTTCATGGGCGTATCTGCTGGCAGGCGATTTTATGGCCATTACTTCATCCAGCTCTTGCCTGCTGCTTCACTGCTTGCCGCTCGCGGACTTGAGATTGTGAAACTATGGCTCGGTCACCCTGCGCGTCGTCGGATCGCCTGGGCGTTCAGTTGCTTTCTTGTTCTCTCTTTCTCTGTGCCGCTGGTGCGCTTTCATCAATACACATTTATTTTGATGTTTGAGGATCTGACCAACAATCGCGGTCGCTGGAGCAATGCCTGGCCGATGACAAGGGATCAGAAGGACATTCGCCAGATCGCCGATTATGTGCGGCTGCGAACCGGGCCCGATGAGGCAGTATTCATGTGGGGTTATCGGGCGGGGGTCTACTATCACGCCAATCGGCCTATTGCGTCGAAATATCTCTATAACCACATGCTGACGGGGATCATGGAGGGCCCCTATTCGCCTGCCTATCCGGCTGACAAGCCGCCCTGGCTGGACGCGCGTCAGGCGCTCATTAACGAACTTGAAGGTACTCAAGCCACCTATGTCATTGACCTTGATGCCGAGGTGCCGATAACTCATTACAAAGACCTTGCCCGCTATCTGGATGATAACTATTTCATCGAGCATATCGAAAAGCTGCCGGGCAATCGCATTGTCTATTACCGGCGCAAGCACCAGATGAATGCATCAGAGAATGGCAGCAAGATAGGAGGTTGAATGCTGGAAAAGAGATCGACCAAGAAGAAGATTCTCTTCATCGGTGATGACAGGCGCTGTTGGAACTATGCCGGGACGCTGTTTCAATGCGGCTGTTACTTCATCAGTATAGCGACAAGCGCCGAAGCAGGAGCGGAGCTGCAAAAGCAGATGAGATTTGACATAGTGATCAATGCCGCAACAAATGAGAATGGGTGGAAGAGCGATGGCTGAGGTCAATTTGGTATAGTCCTTAAAAAACGTTCTCCGGTTCGGGCGCTCTCGAAACAGATTAAAGATAAACCTGCTTTGAGGGCGCCGCAGCGCCCGAACTGACTGCAAGTTTTTTCTCAAGGTCTGTGGTTATCTTCTGCTTTCGATATTTGAAGGGATGACGGTTCTCTCTATCGGAGAATGTTTGCCATCTTCTCAAGATGCATTGTAAAATAGGCTCATTATGAACAGTAAGACGACGGTGAATAAGCCGAGCCAGAATGTGAAGAAACAGACGATCCTGATTGCCCGCCATTCGGGCGAATCTCTCTATTTCTTCTTGACTGCTGAAGAAGAGCGCAGCCTCCTCGAAGCGTTTTCCTGTTACCTGCGCACAGGCAAGCCGGTAATGTATGAGCTTCACGACAATGGCGATCTATTGGGCATTGTTGATCTGCGCCAGGTCGCTGTGATCGCCCGTTATCAATCTTCAAAGTGAGCTTCAGGGTGAAGGCCGGAGTTGCGCCTTGTCCTTAAAGCGATCTCTCATTGCACAGAAATTGTGCAAATCTGGTCTCCTGATGGGGCATTTTTGTCGGTGAGCCTGCTGAGACGGCCAGTGTTTTGTCTTGTTATAATCCTCTATTTGTGCACTTTAACGGCAAATTCTTCAGTGTTCTGAAATAATGGTACAGGTCTTGCTGAGATATGGAGAAAAACTTTGGCCGATGGCGTATTTATGCAGGCCGAGGGGAATGGATATGAGCAAGACACAAGTTAAACCTGTCTTTGTTGATTTCCTTGAAGAGCTGCGCGGCAGCAAAGAGGTCAATGAGACCAGATTGATGGATCATTTGAGCGAGGCCCTGGCAGCAGAAGAGGGCAGCCTTGAGATGTACAGCGAGTATGCTGTTAACACTAACGATCTGGCGCTGCAAAGGAAGCTGGAAGAGTTCCGTGAGCAGACGGAAAAACATGTTCAGATACTCCGCCGCGTCATAACGGCTCTCGGCGGCGACCCTGACTGCAAGAGCGAGAGTGCTAGAGCAATGCAGCTTAAGGCGCAGGGCCTGATGGAGATTGAACTCGCCGGCGAAGCAAATGATATTAGCCATCTGAAGAACCTGCTCACTGTCGAGAGCCTGTGTCAGCTCAACTGGCAGATACTCAAGAAGCTGTCGCTCAGAATTAAGGAATCTCACATTACCAGAATCCTTCAAGATGCTGTCAAGATGGTCGAATCGGACGAGGATGAGCATGTAGAATGGCTTCGGATGATGCTTGAAGATAGAGCTTATGAGGCGTTGTTGAAGCACTGAGTCTGCTTTGAGCTTCGACTGGTCGCGCATTAGCGTTTGGGGCGATCATGGAAATAGAATCGACAAAAATCTGAGGTTGTCCGTGCTCACTTGTGCCGGCTGACGAGATGCTTATCATCCAGCTTTCCGCCCTACACCCGCTAGTAGGAGTTCATCAAGTTTCTTGCCGGTTTCATGTGGATAGAATACCTCTCCGCATGTCTGGCATTCCCAGTACTTGATTGCCGGTGTAATTACAAGATTGTCTTTGAGGCGAAAGGTTCGTTTTCCTCTCTTTTTGCTAATGGCTGTCGATTCGCACAAAGGACAATATTCGAACTCCATAATTATTCTCCTGTTGTTGATCTCTTTGCTGAAATCAAAATATAGAAAGTATCCTCTCGGCTCGCCTTTCGAATCACCCCTTTAGTATAGACCAAGATGCCGTCGTAGGTGAAGCTTTCGATTATATAAACCTTCTCCCGCTTTCCCTTTTTCCTGGTGCTGCGGGATCTTTTCGATCTGACAAAGGTTGCATTAAGGATCGCTTCCAGAACGTCTTCTTCCGACAGTCCATCAGCAATGCGCTCAACGGTGGCTTTTTCAGTGAATATGTATCGGCGCTGAATGATAAGTCGCTTGATTCTCTTTAAGATCTATTCCATCTTCTGCTACTCTGAGAGATTCATAGACCGGCGCTATGATTATCCATGCCCGTTAAGTATAAGAATGAGTCTGATCAAGTCGGCAACATCTATCACTCCATCATCATTGATATCGGCGCCCGGAGCCGCGCTGAACGGTTGAATGCCAAGTAGCGCCTGAATCAACAGCAACAGATCATCAATATTAACACGGCCATCAGCGTTTACATCGCCGCGAATCCCAGCGTCCGCGATAGTTACAGTGATCATAGATTCTGCGCTATTGCCTGCTCTGTCTCTGGCGATTGCTGTAATGCTCGCTGGCCCCGCCTTCAACCCGGCCAGCGCGGCGCTGAACGAACCATCTGCGTTGCTCGTAGCAGCAACGCCGTTGACGCGGACGCTCTCTGCATCGACTCCGCTGACGGAATCCGTCACATTGACGGTGACAACGGCGGGAAGTTTAATAGTGCCCCCGGCGACAGGGGCGACAAAGCTGATCTTCGGCGCGACGGTATCGACAATCACGTTCCTGGCAGCGAAGGTGCTGTTACCTGCCGCGTCAGTCGCAGTTACATTGAATGTCATCGTTCCATCGGTCAGGCCATTGAATGTAATTCGGAATGTGTTGTTGCCGATTGTAGCCGGGAGCCCATTGACATCAACCGATCTGAGATTGGCGTCGCTGACCGCGCCGCTCACCGTCACAGAGCCTGGCACGAAGGCCCCCATCACTGGAGAAGCGACGGTCAAGCCGGGCGCTTCGGTATCGATAATTACCGTCACAGTAGCGACCTGGCTTGTGTTTCCCTCGCGGTCCGTAGCCGTTACTCTGATGGTAAGCGGTCCATCGGCGCTGGCGGTCAGGATGGCAGTGAAGACGCCGGTTGCGCTGTTGAAATTAGCATCCGCGCCGTTTACCGAGATAGCAGCCACACCGCTCCCACCCGGATTGTCGGTTGCTGTGCCACTGACCGAAATCGTTCTGCTGCTCAGGAACAGACCGTTTCCGGGCGATGAGATTGTCACCGTCGGGGCCACTCTGTCCGGGTCAGGGATTACCGTGAATGTGCCTGTTTGCACGGTAGAGCAACCGGTCTTGCTTATAGAGATCGGGCCGGTGGTTGCGCCGCCCGGCACAACTGCGACAATCTGTGTGTCGCTGTTGCTGATGATTTGCGCCGAGATGTTGTTAAAGAATCTGACGGCAACCGTTTCGGCCAGATTGGTTCCATTAATTGTCACGGCGCTGCCAACAAGCCCACTTGATGGGTTGATGCTGTTGATGGTCGGGCAATCCAGCCTGGAGACTACGATGCGGAAGCTCTGCGATGCGATTCCACCGTTCCCATCGCTGACGGTCAATGTCACATTGAATGTTTTGCCGAGGTCTGCCGGAGTTGCTAAGTAATTGATCACGCCTGTTGAAGCATTGATCGCGGCGCCGGTCGGCAACCCGGCGGCGGAGAAGATCAGCGTATCGCCGTCGGCATCGGTTGCAGTTGGAGTGATTGTCAGCGCATTGCCAACGTAAGCCGTCTTATCTGAGATCGGATTGAGCACAGGGGCCTGGTTGATGTTCTTGACCGTTATACTGACAGAGGCAGTTCCCATTCCGCCGAAACCATCGGTGACTGTCAATCGGAATGTCAGGGTTACCGGAGTGTTGGTTGCCAGCATTGGAGCAATGAAGCTGGCGGTTGCGCTGTTTGCTCCATTCAGTGTTACGCTCGGACCGGCCGTCTGAGCCCAGGCGAATGTCAGTGTATCGCTATCGACGTCTGTGGCCGCAGCTGTGAGGATCACCGGGGCCCCTTCGCTGACCGTCTGACCGGGGCCCACACTAACTACCGGCGACCGGTTGATGTTCTTAACGGTAATAGTTGATATAGCCGGATCGCTCCTCAACTGGCCATCGCTCACCGTCAATTGAAATCTCAGCGTTAGATCGGCATTGGTTGCCAGCATCGGAGCCGTGAATGTAGGATTGGCAACATTTGCGCTGCTCAGCGTCACCTGAGGGCCCCCCGGCAACTGCTCCCAGAAAAATATAAGCGTATCGCCATCGGCGTCAGAGCTATTGCTCCCGCTGAGTGTAACCGCCGCGCCTTCGTTCACCGTCTGATTGGTAGTGATAGCAATCGGTTTGTGGTTTATGGGGATAACCGCAAGCGAAAAGCTCTGGGAAGCCGAGCCGCCGAAGCCGTCGCTGACGGTCACAGTTATGTTGAACGTCTTACCGGCATCCGCCTGATTGCCCGTGTAAGTAATCACGCCTGTCGAGGCATTGATTGAAGCGGTTGCTGGCAACCCGGTTGCCGAGAAAGTCAATGCGTCATTATCGGCGTCAGTTGCAATCGGATTGATCGTCACAGTATTGCCCACCATTACCGATTGATTGGGAATTGAATTAAGCGTGGGGGCCTGATTGATATTGTTTACGCTGACGCCGACAGAAGCAGTCGCCCGTCCGCCGTAGCCGTCGCTGACCGCCAGTTGGAACGCCAGGATTACCGGCGAGTTTGTCGCCAGTGTTGGAGCAGTGAATGTGGCGGTTGCCGTGCTGGCTCCGCTCAGCGCCACAAGCGGGCCGCTCGTTTGAGTCCAGGTGAACGTCAAATTGTCGTTATCCGCGTCGGCGGCGGAGCCGCTGAGAGTGACCGGGGCGCCTTCGTTGACGCTCTGATTGGGGCCGGCGCTGACGGTTGGCGCCTGATTGATGTTGTTGACGGTTATATTGACGAATGCCGTCCCTGCCAGGCCCCCTGCATCTGTGACCGTCACCGTAAACGTCTTGACCACAGGCGTGTTGGTTGGGATGAGCGGCAGGACAACCGTTGTAGAGGCCGCCGTCGGACTGTTGATGGTCGCGGCGTTGCCCGCACTCTGAGTCCAGGAGAATGTAGCAGTATCGCCCCCGTCCGGGTCATTGGCCGCAGCCGTGAGCGTAATCGTCGCGCCTTCGCTGGCGGTAGTAGCGGAAGCGGTGATTGTAGGCGCAGGCGCGCGATTGATTACATTCATCGTCTGCGACGCTTGAGTTAGATTCTGCGCGATGGCGGAGATCGTGTGAGCGCCCGCAGCAGTGTCTTTATACCTGAAACTGACGGTGCTGCTTCCCTGGGCCATCGTCACAGAAGTGATGACCGTTATATTGTCTGCGGCGCTGATGAACCGGCCGGTGGTTGAGCTGCTAGCCAAGGAGATCGTGAGAGGGGCCCCAGTTACATTGACAGCGTTGCCGCTTGCCTCCTGGTTCTGGATTATGATAACGCCCGATAGATCGCCTTTGTTGATCGTTTGCGAACCGGTAATAAAAGCCAGCCTGTGAACAGTGAATACGCCCGTCTGCAAATCGCCGCAGCCGGATTTGCTGATAATCAGTGGGCCGGTCGCCGCGCCGGTTGGAACTGTTACGACAATCTGCGTGTCGCTAATGCTGGTGATCTGCGCCGTTGCGTTATTGAAGAACTTCACGGCGGTGACGCCGGTAAACCCGCTGCCTGTGATAGTCACGCTGCTGCCCGCCAGGCCGCCCGATGGGGTGATGCTGCTGACAGCGGGACAGGGATTTATGCTGAATTGCCCGCCGCTCAGGCTGACCTGTGGGTCCCCTTCATTGAACTGGAATGCTTGCCAGATCAGCCCGGTTGAAGCTCCCGGCGCGCCCACTGCGGTGAATTTGAGGTTCAGTAATGTTCCCGATCCCAATAGCGCGCCGGTTCCGTAGGCTGCTACTCTCAGGCGTCCCGGAAGCGCAGCATTCACAACAACCGTCATGGAGCTGCTCAGAGTGCCTGCCGGATCTGCCGGGGCGCTCTGCAGCTGCAAGATATTTTGATCGAAAGCAATATCGAAATCATAAGCGAAGACCCCCAGCCCGGTCAGATCGCTTACATTGATCGGAATAGTGATGTTTGAGCCCGGCGCGGCTGAAATGGCCGGCAACGAGACCGATGCTTGAATTGCATCTGCCGGCGAGAGGGCCCCCTGGAAGGGGACAAGCAAAGCTCTTGTGTTTGAGGCAGACGACCAGTTGCCGGAGACATCGCCCACCAGAATCGCCTGGAAGTCTTGATCGGTTTGACTGCTCGTCAATGAGTTATACGAGCGATTGCCGGGCGCAAACTTCCATGTGCCGGCGATACCTGAATTGGCTATGCCGGCAGATGTTTGAGCTATGAGCAATGCGTCAGAAGCTGAGAGCGCCCCGCTGCCGCTCGCGCTTCCTGCTATCTGTTGATTGGAATTCAGCGTTATTGCTCCTGCCGCATGCCGCGCGACCATAGAGGCGTCAAATGCGCTGATTCCGCCGGTGGTCCCAGCCTTGCTCGGCGTAACCGTATAGCTCCCGCCGTTCTTCAGCCCGGTCAATTGATAAGCGCCTGAGCTTCTGGTCGTAGCCGTTTTGGATGACGCGCCTGATGCTATAAGCGTGACGTCTTGAACCGGTTTTGCCGCTACACCGTAAGTGACCGTTCCTGAAATGTCGCGGGTCGCATCAATAGTGAAGTTGCTGGGATTGGTTCCAAACACGTTTATGTTAGACGCAGACTCCACCTTGACACGACAGCTCGTTGACGGATTATCCGGCGCCGTCACCGTCTCCGTTCCATCGTTGGCTGTATTTAGAGCTAATGTGATTGAGAAGCTGAGGCCCCCATCGGTCGAGAGTTTGATGTTTACATTCCCGGCAACTCCTACCGATGTCCACGACACAGTTTGTGCAGCGCCTGCCATCCAGACAGAGCCGGCTGTCGGCGCCGACACCGTGATGGTTGGCGATTGAATTGAAAAGTTGCCGGGATTGTCGCCGGAGATGTTGGTGTTAGAAGCCGATTCCACTCTGATGCGACAGGTCGTCGCTGGATTGTTTGGAACTACTACTGCCTCTGTTCCATCATTGGCAGTGTTTGAAGCCAGTGTGATGGGGAAGCTTGTGCCCCCATCAGTTGATAGCTTGATATTGACATTTCCTGCAATCCCGCTTGATGTCCACGTCACTGTTTGCGTAGCGCCAACTATCCACGTTGCTCCTGCTGCTGGCGCCGATACTGTGATAACCGGCGTTGGAATTGTGAAGTTGCCGGGATTGTTGCCGAACACGCTGGTGTTAGACGCCGATTCTACTCGGATGCGGCAGGTCGTTGACGGATTGTTCGGCGCTGTTACCATCTCCGTTCCATCGTTGGCTGTGTTCGGGACCAGTGTGATTGGGAAGCTGGCGCCCCCGTCAGTGGAGAGCTTGATATTCACGCTTCCGGCTACTCCAACCGACGACCAGGAGACTGTCTGCGCGGTCCCGACCGTCCAGGTTGCTCCTGCCGCTGGCGCAGTCACGGTGATAGTCGGCGACTGGATTGTGAAGTTACCCGGATTGTTGCCGAACACGCTGGTGTTAGAGGCCGATTCCACTCTAATGCGACAGCTAGTTGACGGATTGTTTGGAACCGTTATTATCTCTGTCCCATCGTTGGCAGTATTTGAAGCCAGCGTGATAGGAAAGCTGGAGCCCCCATCGGTCGAGAGCTTAATGTTGACATTGCCTGTGACTCCGATTGATGACCACGATACGGTTTGTGTAGTCCCCACTATCCAGGTTGCTCCTGTCGCCGGCGCCGACACTGTGATGGTTGGCGGTTGAATAGTGAAATTGCCGGGGTTGGTTCCAAACACACTAGCAGCAAAGGCGGATTCCACTCTGATGCGACAGCTTGTTGATGGATTATTGGGCACAGTCACCGTCTCCGTTCCATCGTTAGCAGTGTTTGAAGCCAGCGTGATGGGGAAGCTGGCCCCCCCATCGGTTGAAAGCTTGAGATGGACGTTGCCTGAGATCCCGCTCGATGACCAGGAGATTGTCCGTTGCGCGCCGACTATCCACTCGGACGCGGCTGCGGGAGCCGTTACTGTGATAGTTGGAGTGGGAATCGTGAAATTGCCGGGGTTGTTGCCGAATACACTTGAGCTGGAGACCGATTCCACTCGGACGCGGCAGCTTGTTGATGGATTGTTGGGCGCAGTCACCGTCTCCGTTCCATCGTTAGCTGTGTTTGAAGCCAGCGTGATGGGGAAGCTGGTGCCCCCATCAGTAGAAAGCTTGATATTGACATTGCCGGCGACTCCACTCGATGACCACGACACAGTTTGCGCAGCGCCGACTATCCATGTGGCCCCCGCTGCCGGCGCTGTCACCGTGATAGTTGGTTGAGTTACATTTATGATCCATTCCTGGAACACGGTCCCATTACTCTTTCCATCACTCACGCTGACCTTTACCGTATTGTTTCCTGTTTGAGAAGAAGTTGGCGTCCAGGTGATGAGCCCGGTTGATGAATTGATTGTCATACCTGTGGGCGCTGTAACCAGGGAATAGGTCAGTGT
>Ga0209172_10002106_pt1 | contig 37230 bp, 28 predicted proteins | sample LarsenN4metaG_FD_184113 | JGI IMG/M metagenome (GOLD analysis project Ga0209172, IMG submission 184113) | Hot spring sediment bacterial and archeal communities from British Columbia, Canada, to study Microbial Dark Matter (Phase II) - Larsen... ... | reverse complement strand
GGAGCCGCCGGCTCCGTTGCGCACCACCGCGCCTGCGCCATCGCAGGCCGCGCCGCACGTCCGGCGTACGCGGAGCCGCGCGCCTGTGTATGCCGGCATTGTCGTCCTGTCATCGGCGGTCGCCGGCTGCGTCTGGCTCGCGTGGCTCGCGACGAGATCGGACCAGCCTGCAGCTCCGGTGACGGTCGACGATACGCCGGCGACCGTTGCCGACGATGGGCCGGTGACCGTCGCGATCACGAGGATGCCGTCGTTCGACGCCGGCCGCATCCTCGCCGACATCAAGACCCTCTCTGCCGACGAGTTCGAAGGCCGCGCTCCGGGCTCGAAGGGTGAGGACCTCACCGTCAAGTTCCTCGAGGACGCCTTCACGAAGATCGGGCTTAGCCCCGGCAACACCGACGGCACGTTCGTGCAGCCGCTGCCGCTGGTCGGCATCACCGCGGAAAATACGCAGCCGCTGACCGTCAGCGGCCACGGCAGGAAGGCGGCCTTCAAGTGGCGGGACGAGCTCGTGGCGTGGACCAAGCGTGTGACGGACACGGCCTCGATCCAGGACTCGGAGATCGTCTTCGCCGGCTACGGCGTGACCGCACCCGAGTTCGACTGGGACGACTTCAAGGACGTCGACGTCAAGGGCAAGACCATCCTCGTCCTCATCAACGATCCGCAGATCCCGAGCGCCTCGAATCCCTCCGAGCTCGATCCCTCGATGTTCAACGGCAAAGCGATGACCTATTACGGCCGCTGGACGTACAAGTTCGAGGAAGGGGCCCGACGCGGCGCCGCCGGGATCCTCATCGTCCACGAGACGGGACCGGCCGGCTACCCGTTCAGCGTCGTGCAGGGCAACCTGAACGAGCGCTTCGATCTGATCACGCCCGACAAGAACATGTCGCGGGCGGCGATCGAAGGATGGCTGTCGCTGGACGCGGCAAAGCGGCTGTTGGCGATGGCGGGCCAGGATTTCGACGCGCTCAAGAAGCAGGCGCTGACCCGCGAGTTCCGCCCGGTGCCGCTCGGCCTGCGTGCCTCGGTGGGCATCCGCAACACGCTGCGCACGATTCAATCGCGCAACGTCCTCGCCGTGCTCGAGGGCAGCGACCCGGCGCTGCGCAACGAATACGTGGCCTACATCGCCCACTGGGATCACCTCGGGATCGGCGCGCCGGTGAACGGCGACAGGATCTACAACGGCGCGCTCGACAACGCCTCGGGCGTGTCGCAGGTCCTCGAGATCGCCCGCGCGTTCACGGCTGTCGAGCCGCGGCCGAAGCGATCGATCCTGTTCCTGATGGTCGGCGCCGAGGAACAGGGTCTGCTCGGGTCGCAGCACTACGCGGAACAGCCGGTCTATCCGCTGGCGAAAACGCTGGCGGCGATCAACGTCGACGGCGTGAACCAGTGGGGACGGACGAAGGATATTACCGTCATCGGCATGGGGGCGTCGGATCTCGACGACTACCTGCGCGACGCAGCAGCCACACAGGGACGGGTCCTGCGGCCGGATCCGGAATCGGAAAAGGGCTTCTACTACCGTTCGGACCACTTCAACTTCGCCAAGAAGGGCGTGCCGGCGTTGTTCACCGACGCTGGCATCGAGTTCGTCGGCAAGCCCGCCGATTACGGCCAACAGAAGCGCGACGAGTACACCAACAGGGACTATCACGCGCCATCCGACGAAGTGAAACCCGACTGGGACCTGAGCGGCGCGGTCGAGGACGCTCAGCTCCTGTTCCTCGTCGGCTACAACGTCGCCAACGCGGCGAAGTTTCCGGAGTGGAAGCCGGGCAACGAGTTCAAGGCGACGCGAGACGCCATGCTCAAGTAGGAATCAGGAATCAGGGATCAGGAATCAGCAGGGATCAGGAATCTCAGGAATCAGGAATCAGGACTCAGGAATCAGGACTCAGGAATCAGGAATCAGGACTCAGGACTCAGGAATCAGGAATCAGGGATCAGGATTCAGGGCTGAGATTCAGGGCTGGGCCAGGTTCCTATCACGATCCAGCAGGTCGCGAACCGCCGCAGCCACGAGCTCCGGCCGATCGAACTGGATCCAGTGGCTGCTGCGCCCGGCGATGAGGTGCCGGCCGGCGCGCGATGCTTCGGCCAGCTTCCGCTGTGCCTCGATCTGTTCGGGAGGCTGCGCGCCGCTGGAGATGACGACGACCGGGATCTCCGGCGGCGGCTCGATTCGGGCCATGGCCTCGCCGTCGCGTTCGAGCGCGGCGAGGTGGTCGGCCATCGCCCGGTAGCACTTCGGCTCCGACCAGAATGCCTGCATCAACGGGTACGTCGACGGCGGCAGCTTGCGGACTTCCCCGACCAGACGATTGAGCGTCTGCGCCACCGTCTGACCGAACAGCCTGGAGAAGCCCCGCGGGGCGGCCGGCGCTCCACCGACCAGCAGCGCAAGGCAGACGCGTGGAATGCCGACGATCGACAGCCATGCCCCGATCCGCGCCAGCTGCTGCGCCCGCCGCAGCCGATACGCACGCTCGGGATCCGGCGTCAGCCACTCCACGGCGGGATCGACCAGCACCATACCGGCAACGGAATCGGGATGCCTGCACGCGTAGCCGCGCACGAGGAAGCTGCCGAACGAGTGACCGACGAGGATGCAGCGTTCACCTGCCGCGGCGTGCGCGATGACGGCCTCGAGCTCGTCGACCATGCGCGTGAAGGTCCGCGGCGACGAGGGTGCGTCGCTCCACGCCAGGCCGGCCCGGTCGTAGGTGCAGACGCGTGTGAAGGCGGCGACCTGGGCCGCGACGACCGACCAGCTCAGCGACGATGCCGCGATTCCGGATTCGAGGACGACCGGAGGAAAGCCGTCGCCGCTGCACTTGACGTGCAACCGATGACCGCCGACATCGATCAACGCGCCCGGCGGAGGAAACCGGCGCGCCGCCGCGCGGCTGCCGGCACGCTGATACACCACGCCCGCCCCGACCAGTGCGGCGATTGTGCCGAGGAGGAGTGTCAGGTGGTTCGTCGCCAACCATCTTACGCCGCTCTGCTGTTCCCCGGCTCCTTGTGAGGCAAATGCTTCAGGATCGTCACGACTGCGGCCTCGTCGGGGCGGAGTCCGGCCGGCGCGCGGCCGGCGGCCTTCAGCCGGCGTTCGAGGATCCCGGCGAGCGATCCATCCACGTAGCAGTCGATCACGCCGGGATGGACGTACGATTTGCGGCACACCGCACGGGTGTTGCCGAGGAGTCCCGCAACCGCGTCCATCGCGAGCAGCACGTTCTTCTCCGAGTGCGTCCTGGTGCGGCCGGGCGGAAGCTCGCGCAAGGACTTGACGGCCAGCACCGTGTCCCACCACGTGCGAAAGTCCTTGCTGGTGAACTCCTCCACGGTGATGTCCCGCAGATCGTCGTTCAGATCGCCGGAGCCGATGCTGCGCCGTCTGCCGGCGGCGTCCACGTACTGGAACAGCTCCTGGCCGGGCAGGTCGCGGCACTGCTTCACGATGCGGGCGAGATGCCAGTCGTCGACGTCGATGTGTGATGCTTGCCGCTCTTGCCGCGGAACTGAAAGCGAACGGTGCTGCCGCTCACCCGCACGTGCTTGTCGCGCATCGTGGTCAGTCCGAACGAGTCGTTCCGGCGCGTACTCTTCGTTGCCGACGCGAATCAGACTCCGCTCGAGCAGGTGCACGAGCGTCGCGAGCACTTTCTCGCGCGGCAGACCCGGCCGCGCCAGATCGGCGCGGGCCCGCCGCCTGATGACGGGCACCGCACGCGCGAACGCCTGCATGCGATAGAACTTCGTGTCGTCGCGCGTCGCGCGCCAGTCGGGGTGATACCGGTACTGTTTGCGTCCCTTCGCGTCGCGGCCGGTCGCCTGCAGATGGCCTCGCGAATCTGCACAGATCCATACATTGGTCCATGCCGGCGGGATGGCCAGCCCCCTGATGCGTGCCAGGATCTGCTCTCCTCGAACGGCCTGTCCGTTCGTGCCGACGTAGCGAAATCCTTTTCCCGACTTCAGCCGCCTGACACCAGCCTGTCGATCGGTGACATAGCGCAGCCGTGCCATCGCGGCGGATTTCACGGGGTGCACACCTGGTTGAGGCACGTCTTTTCTTCGGTGCAAGACCCCGGCCGCCGAGCGACAATGACAGCACTGCTCAGCTTCCGCAGGAGACGCTCAATGTCGCACACACGTCGCGTGCTGCTCCTTGCCGCGCTCGCCGCACTCGCGCCATCAGCCGCCCTCGCCAAATGGACCCGGCTGACGTCACCGAACTTCGTGTTCCTTGGCGACGCCTCCGCGGGTCAGATCCGGCAGGTCGCCGAAAAGCTCGAGCAGTTTCGCGAGGTCATGACGCGGGCGCTTCCCGGCGCAACCTCCACGTCGCCGGTCCCCACCGTCGTCCTCGTGTTTGCCAACGACCGGTCGATGAATCCGGTGAAGCCGTTGTATCGCGGCAATACGATAGAGCTCGCCGGCTTCATGTATACCGGCGAGGATCGCAACTATCTCGCGATCGACGGTGAGCACATCGATGTCGCGCTGAGAACGGTCTTTCACGAGTACGCCCATCTTCTGACCTCCGACACCCTCGGCCTCACACCGGCGTGGCTCAGCGAGGGGCTCGCCGGCTTCTACGAGATGACCTACGTCACCGACGGCGGCCAAAAAGTCACCCTCGGGCGCGCGCCGGCCGAGTATCTCGAGCTTCTCAAGGGCAGCACCCTGATCCCGATCAAGCAGCTGCTCGCCATCGATCGGGGCTCGCAGGTCTACAACGAGGGCAACCGGCGCACGGTGTTCTACGCGCAGTCGTGGGCGCTGACGCACTACCTGACGCTCGGCAACAAGGAGCGCGCGAATCAGTTCCGTCAGTATCTCGCCGCCGTGCGCAGGGGCGTCGACCACGAACGGGCATTCTCCGAGGCGTTCGTCGACCCCGAAGCACTCCACCGCGAGCTGTTCGACTACGTGAGGAAGTATCTGTTCCCCGCGCTCGTGCTGACGTTCACCGAGAAAGTGGTGGCCGACGCCGAACGCGGCGCGACGATCGACGATGTCGAGGGCCAGATCCATGTTGCCGATCTCCAGGCCAGGGTCGAGCGCGCGGATGAAGCACGCGCCGCGCTGAAGACCATCGTCAATCGCAGGAAGAATATGGCGCGGGCGCTGACCGCGCTCGGCCTGATCGATTTCCGGGAGCGCCGGGTCAAGGAAGCGCTGCCCGTGCTGGAGCGGGCGGCCAGCGAGGGACCAGGCGATGCGTACGTCCTGACGGCCTACGGCCGCGCGCTGGTGGCCCTCGTCGAAGAGGAGAAGGCATCGGATGCCCGGACGACGCTCCTGAACCAGGCGCGGGGGCCGCTGGCGAAGGCCGTCGAGCTCGACGCGAGCTCATCGTATGCCGCAGGACTGCTTGGCTACGTCGAATTGTCTCTCGGCAAGGACATGCCCAACGCAGTGACGCTGCTGGATCGGGCAGCGCGTCTTGCGCCGTCCCGCGAGAACTATCGGCTGATGCTGGCGCAGGCGTTGATGAGGCAGGGCGACCTGCAGCGCGCGACGGAGGTGCTCGCGACGCTGCTGGCATCGGGCAGAGGCGCCGAGGTCCGGGAGAATGCACGCCGGCTGCTGGCCAATGTCGCCGACGCCCGCGCAAGAGCCTCCGCAGCGCAGGCGGGAGGATCCGCCGCCGGCGAGCCGGTCAGGTTCAGCACCAGCAGCGAGGCCGTTCCGCCGCCAACACCCCCGAGGTACCAGTTCGGGCTCCGCGTCGTCCAGCCCGGGGAGTCGCGAGTACTTGGCCAGCTCACGACCATCGAGTGCACGCGCGACCGCATCGTTCTTCACCTCGTCGACAATGGCCGCGTGTTCAGGCTCGCGGCCAGGCAGTTGAGCGATATCGACTTCGTCACGTACCGCAACGACACCCCGGGCTCGGTGAGCTGCGGCCCGGTCCAGCCCGCGGTCCGGGCGCTCGTCACGTACCGTCCGTCCCCCGCTGACGCTGGCCCAGGTGCAGCCGATGGCGACGCCGTCGCCGTCGAGCTGGTGCCCGACGACTACACGCCCGAGGCGGTTGCGCGCTGAAACGGCCTGATGGATAAAACGACCTGATGGATCTCTCGCGCCGGCACTTTCTCCTCGCGTCCGCCGCCGCCCTCTTTCAACCGGCGAGCCCCGGCGGCAAACGGGACATGATTCCGCGCTCGGCGCGGCCGCTCGATCTCGAGATGCCGCTCGACGGCTTCTCGAGCTACATCACACCGATCGATCGCTTCTTCGTTCGGTCGCACGTCTACACGCCGCGCGTCGACATCGACCAGTGGCGCCTGACGATCGACGGCGACGTCTCGGCTCCGCTGACCCTGACGATGGACGATCTGCGGCGGATGCCGGCGGCGGAGCTGGTAAGCGTCCTCGAATGCGCCGGGAACGGCCGCGGGTTCTACGAGCCTTCCATGCCCGGCCTGCAGTGGGAACACGGTGCGGTGGGAAACGGCCGCTGGCGGGGCGTGCGGCTCGCCGACGTCCTGAAGCGCGCGGGGCTGAAGTCCGCACCGGAGGAAGTGCTCTTCAACGGCGCCGATACGCCCATCGGGACGATGCCCGACTTCCAGCGATCGATCCCGATCGCCAAGGCGCTGCATCCGGCCACGCTGCTCGCCTACGAGATGAATGGCGAGACGCTGCCCGTCGAACACGGTTTTCCCCTGCGTGTGGTCGTACCGGGATGGGCCGGCGACTCGTGGGTCAAGTGGCTCACCTCGATCACGGTGCTGAATCGCGAGCACGACGGCTTCTGGATGGCGCGGGCCTACCGTCGCCCTGTCACTCCAGTGCAGCCCGGACGAACGGTCCCACCTGAGTCAATGCAGCCCGTCACGAGTCTTCGTGTGAAGAGCGTTATTGCGGAGCCCCGCGGCGACCAGGGCCCGATCACCGCGGCACCGGGCAAGCCCCTGACCATTCGCGGCGCCGCGTGGAGCGGCGACGCAGGACCGGTGACCGTCGTGGACGTGAGCGTCGACGCAGGCCGGACGTGGAGACCCGCCGCGATGCGGCGCGACCAGCGGACCGAGTACGGATGGCGGCTCTGGGAGTACCGCTGGACCCCGCCCCGCGAGGCCTACCACACCATCCTCGCCAGGGCGCGCGATGCGGCCGGCAACTCGCAGCCGCTCGAGCAGGAATGGAATCCGTCCGGCTATGGCTGGAACGTCGTGCCGCGCCTCGGCATCGTCGTCGGCACGCCGGCGATCGTCTCCGGCGGCACACCTGAACCGGCACCTGTCGCTCCTCCACCGGCGCTCAAGAGCGCGTGCCTCTCGTGCCACGACGAGGACGTGATCCGGCAGCAGCGGCTCACGCGCGCGCAGTGGGAGGGCGAGATCAACAAGATGGTGGGCTGGGGCGCGAAGGTGTCGGATCCGCAGCGCAGCGCGCTGCTCGAGTACTTCACCGCGCGATACGGTCCGCGGGGGCGTTGACGTGATCGTCCGGCTGAAGCCGGACACTACACCGGTCCGGCTGAAGCCGGACACAACGCGATGGTCACGGGTCCGGCTGAAGCCGGACACTACGGGATTACCAGGGCGGCAGCGTCATGAAGAGAAACTCCTTCAGATAGCTGTCCGTCGACGACAGCAGCTCGTCCCTGGATCCGGTGAAGTGAATGCGCCCCTCGCGGAGGACGATGAACTCGACGCGGCTTCCGAGGTCGGCTTCGACGATCTCCAGGTTGCCGTTGCGGCGCACGGCCTGGTGGGTGGCGACGTAGACCGCGTCGCGAATCTGGTGCGTGACGACGACCGACGTCACCTTCTGCAGATCGCGCAGCTTGACGATCTCGTCGTCGACGCTCGTCGCCGTGATCGGATCGAGACCGGTGGTCGGATCATCCAGGAGCAGGAGCGAAGGGTTGGCCGCCATGGCGCGGGCGATAGCCACCCGTCGCCGCTGGCCGCCCGAGAGCTCCGTGGTCGCCCGATCGCCGTACTCTTCGAGGCCCACGAAGCCGAGCACCTCCTGCACCCGGGCGTGGACCTGGTCTTCGGGAATGCGCAGCTCCTCGAACAGCCGGTAGCCGACGTTCTCGGCCACGGTGAGCGAATCGAACAGCGCGCTCTCCTGGAACAGCATGCCGATGGTGGCGCGCACGCGCAGCAGCTCCAGCTCGCTCATCTGGTCGATGCGCTGACCGTCGACGAGAATCCGGCCCGAGTCCGGACGGAGCAGACCCAGAATCAGCTTCAGCGCCACCGACTTGCCCGACCCGCTGGCCCCGAGGACGATCGTCATCCGCCCTTTCGGCACGACGAAGCTCAGGCCGTCGAGCACGACCTGGTCGTCGAAGGCGAGAGACACGGAGTCGAACTGTACGGCGGGTGTGTCTTCGGCGGCCATCAGGACAGGATACTTCGTGCCCAGCCGTGCGCGGCCACTCCCTCGCCGGACAAGGGATGCTGCGGAATAGTCGGCCCAGATCGATCGCGTCTCGACCAGGCATTACGTTTGCCTCTACAGCGGGCTGGAGGCGTCTATGAGACGCATCGTGATCGCAGCTGTTGTCCTGACACTCGCGGCGGCGACGGCACACGCGCAGTCGATCAGGATCGACGTACCCGCCGAACCGACGCTGAGCACGTCCAGGGAGCCGGCGCCGAAGCGGATGGAGAGCAAGCCGCCCAAGGGACTGTTCAAGGGCCTCAGGCCGGGGACGTGCCGCATAAAGGCCTTCAGCGCGCCGGTGTCGTCGTGGCCCGCGCGCGGCGAGCCGCTCATCGCCTTCTGCCGACCGTGAGGCGTGCGCCCTGGGGCGCTTGCCGGAACCTCGACGGTGGTCGCGTCCAGCACGAAATCGCCTGAATGGAACACCGTGCAGGAAGGCGAGCTCGTGAACAGGGGCCGAGAGATTTCACACGGCCACTGCTGAATCTCTGGACGCGCCAGACCGTCTGGCTGCGTCCCCTGGCAGGCGTCGTGCCAGCGTTCTGCGCAAATCGTCGCGCAATAAGCGCTCAAAAGTGGCGCGAATGCGTGCAGGCGTCTTGACTTCCCACGCCGGGGCGGAGTGGAATCGGCGCGCTCCGCCTTCGACGTCGGCGGGGCGCTGATGCCTTCCGGCGTCGGCTCCGAGTCCAGATGCGGCCGGCGCTCTCCGGCGCCGGCACAAGTTGGGAGCATCAATGACGAGATCACACGCGTTAGCCGTCGTTCGATCCTGGCTCTTCGTGGCGTTCTGTTTCGGACTTCCCTCCCTCGCACATGCACAATCGATTGCGGGCACCGTTCGTGATACCTCCGGCGCAGTCCTTCCCGGCGTCTCGGTGGAAGCGTCGAGCCCGGCGCTGATCGAAAAGACGCGGTCGGTGGTGACCGACGGGAACGGCCAGTACCAAATCATCGATCTTCGCCCAGGCATCTACACGGTCACGTTCACGCTGCAGGGCTTCACCACCGTTTCCCGTCAGAACCTGGAGGTGACCGGCGGCGGCGTGACGACCGTCAACGCCGAGATGCGCATCGGCGGCCTTCAGGAAACGTTGACCGTGACGGGGGATGCGCCGGTGGTCGACGTGCAGACCAGCACCAGCCGGGAACAGGTCCTGAGCAACGACTTCGTGCGCTCCCTGCCGGCATCACGCGGCTACGGCAACTACCTGGCCGGCGTGCCGGGCATTTCCGGCACCGGGCTCGGGGCCAGCGCCACGCCGTCGAACAACTTCTTCACCGCGCGCGGCGGACGCAGCAGCGAGGGCAACATCCAGATCGACGGCATGAACGTCGGGTCGTCGGTCGGCGGCGGCGGCGTGTCGGGGTATCAGTACGACATGTCGAACGCCGCGGAAGTGCAGGTCACGATCGCCGGCGGCCTTGCCGAGGTCGATCGCGGCGGCCCGGCGTTCAACATGATTCCCAAGACGGGCGGCAACACGTTCAGCGGCTTCTACTTCGGCAGCCTCGCCGGCGAGTGGTCGCAGGGCAGCAACATCGACGACGAGCTGCGCAGCTACGGGTTCACCGACCAGGCGGCGCTGATTCGCAGCTGGGACACCAACTTCGCGTTCAGCGGGCCGATCATGCGCGACAGGCTCTGGTTCTTCGCCAACGCGCGGACGATCGGCACGTATCAGGACGTCCCGAACCGATACGCCAATCTCAACGCCTCCACCCCCAATGTGTGGTCGTACGCGCCCGACACCAGCATCAAGATGCGGAACTCGAACTCCAAGAAAGTGATCGCCGCACGCCTCACCTATCAGGCCACGCAGCGCGACAAGCTCGGGTTCTACATCGACTACACCAAGAACTGCTCCGGAGGGTCGGTCACACCTGACAGCGGCCAGTGCCGCTCGCCCGAAGAGGGCTGGACGGCATCGGGACCCGGCATCGGTCCGGGCGTGCCGACCTCGTCGCCCGAGTCGGGCACGATCTGGGACGCGCCGGCGAAGATCATGCAGGCCACCTACTCGGCGCCGTGGTCCAGCCGCATCCTCGTCGAAGCCGGGTTCTCGTCGTTCTGGACCGAATGGGGCGACATCCGTCCGGTGGGCGCCGCGGTCGACCAGATCGCGGTGACCGAACAGCTCTCGAACGCGACGACGAACACGCCGACCTCGAACTGGATCTATCACGGCTGGCCGGCCACCAACGGCACCATGCAGCAGAACGCGCAGTACCGCGCGGCGTTCTCCTACGTGACCGGCGCCCACAGCTTCAAGGTGGGGTATCAGGGCGCGTTCATGATTGCCAAGACGCCGTCCTTCATCGGTCAGCAGCTCAGCTACCGCTTCAACAACGGCGTCCCCAACCAGCTGACCCAGCGCGTCGGACCGACGCTGACCAGCAACCGCGTGCTGCCCGATGCGTTCTTCATCCAGGATCAGTGGACGCGGTCGCGGCTCACGCTGCAGGGCGGCCTGCGCTACGAGCACGTGCGCAGCTACTTCCCCGAAGGCGAGAACGGCGTCATCGAGGCGCACCAGTTTGGTCCGGCATTCATCTTCCCGAAGACGACGGGCGTGCGCGGCCACAACGACATCACCCCGCGCATGGGGGCGTCGTACGACCTCTTCGGCAACGGCAAGACGGCGATCAAAGTGAGCATGAGCAAGTACCTGCAGGCCGCCTTCGCCGGCGACGTCTACACCATCAACAACCCCGCCGTCACGCTGCAGACGACGACGAGCCGCGCCTGGGACGACGCCAACCACAACTACATCGCCGAGTGCGACTTCCTCAACCCCGCCGCCAACGGCGAGTGCGGGGCGTGGAGCAACCTGAACTGGGGCCGGCCGGGCCAGACGACCACGGTCAACCCCGACGTGCAGGAGGGCTGGGGCAAGCGCAACTGGGACTGGCAGTTCAGCGCCGGCATCCAGCACGAGGTCCTTCCCCGCGTGTCGCTCGACGTGACCTACAGCCGGCGCTGGTGGGGCAACTTCTTCGTGACGCACAACCGCGCGCTGACGCCCGAGGACTATGACGAGGTCACGCTGACGGCCCCGCTCGATCCACGGCTCCCGGGCGGCGGCGGGTATCCGGTCACGTTCCTGACGCGCAACGACCGTTCGGTGCTGGGCGTCAGCGACCCGTATTACACGTCGACGTCGGACTTCGGCGACGAGACGAACTACTGGCAGGGCGTCGATGTCACGGTCAACGCACGACTGAACAACGGCCTGATGTTCCAGGGCGGCACGAGCACGGGCCGCGGCTACCGGGACAACTGCGACGTGCTGATCGGGCGCTACGGTCGGCCGATGGCGCCGAGCGCCGGTACGGTGGGCGCGTCCGCCGTCATCGACGGGCAGCCGGCGTGCAGCGCCGACGAACCGTGGCAGACCACTCTGCGCGGCCTCACGTCGTACACCATCCCGAAGATCGACGTCCTGGTCAGCGCGATCTTCCGCTCGCAGCCCAACGTCCAGCCCGGCGGCGACGTGGCCACCAACGGCGCGTCGCGGGCGGCCAACGTCGTGATGACGGCCCCGCAGTTCCAGGCCGCGACCGGCCGCTCGCTGCGCCCGGGCGTCACCAGCGAAACGGTCAACATCCTGCTGCCGGGAGAGCTCTACGGCCCGCGGGTGAACAACCTCGACCTGCGCGTCGCCAAGGTCCTGCACTTCGGCGGCGCGCGCGCCAACGTCGGGGTCGACTTCTACAATCTCACCAACGCGAACACGGGCACGACGTTCGAGGCCACCTACGATCCGGCGACGAACGGCCAGCGGTGGATGCGCCCGACCGCGATCGTGCAGCCGCGGTTCGTGAGGTTCAACGTGCAAGTCGATTTCTGACGGACGCACGCAGAGGGGGCGGAGGGCGCGGAGATTTTCAACGCAGGGATCGCGGGGGGCGCAGGGGATTTCACGATCTGAACGCGGGGTTCGCAGAGATCGCGGGGGGAGACCGCAGAGAAGGCCGCGGGCTGCCAGACGCAGCCAGCGGCCTTCGGCCGGCGAAGCGCGGGCTGCGTCCGGCAGCCCGCCGCGCTCCCCGCGGTCCCTGCGTTTCCCTCGACTCGGCGCCCTCCTCCCCTAGAAGGTCAGCGTCGCATTGAACCGCGCCAGCCGCGGATTCAGGATGGCCGTCGGCTGCAGCCACGTGGCACCGTTGTTCGAGTAGAGGAACGTCTGCTCGTAGGCCGTCGCGGTATTCCAGTTGAACAGGTTGTAGAGATCGACCCCGACGTCGAGCCGGCGGCCGCCGAAGCGCAGGATCTTGGCCAGCCGGATGTCGACCTCGGTGCGCCGTTCGAGCGGATAGAGCTCGCTCGGGGCCAGCAGGTTGACGGTCGTCGTCTGCGCCGCCGTCGCGCCGGCGGGCAGCCGGCCGAGCAGCGTCTGCACGACGGTGTTCGGAATCTGGTAGTTGCCGTTGAGCGACGTCCCGTTGCTGGCGTTCTCGCTCGCCGTGGTCCGCGTCGATCGGATCGTCGCGCTGGCGAGCACGTCGATCTTCGGGATCGAATACGACGCGAGGCCGCGCAGGGAGGTGAGCCACGGCTCGGTGACGTCGCACGCGTCGAGGCGCTGGGCGGTCGTGCCCGTGAACGCGAACTGCGGCCGCGCCTCCCACAACGCACAGGTGTTTCGCCGGCCGCGGCCGGTGGTCGTGCCGATCTGCAGCGTCAGCCGGCTGGCCACGCGGGCGGTCGCGTTGACGTCCACGCCGTGCCAGTAGGCGGTGCGCGTCTCGCCGGCCACGTTTTCCTCTTTGGTCTGGAAGTTGCGCGAGCCGCGCACCGCCGCCGCCGGCGTGATGGCGACGTATTGCGCCGTTCCCCCCGCGTTCGGCAGCTCGGGGTGATTCGGCACCGGCACCGTCCAGACGTCGTAGTCGGCGGGTCCGACCAGCTCGTTGTAGGTGACGAAGAAGTTGCCCCAGCGGCGGCGGTTGTAGCCGACGTCGATCGAGACTCCGGGCCGGACCTCGTGCTGGATCGACACGCCGTAGCGCCAGTTGAACGGCCGCACGCCCCAGCCGCTCAGAATCGCCGGATCGACGCGGGTGGTGTTCGGATCGGTGTTGCCGAAATTCAGGTTGGCGCCCGTCAACGCGCCGCAGACGTCGCCGCCGGCCGCGCTCCTGTCCTGCGCGGCGGGACTCAGGAGATCGCAGTCGACGAGGAAGTTGCCGTTGACATCGCTCCACGCCCGGTTGGCCGTCCTGACGAAGAATCCGGCCGGGCTCTGCGAGGAATAGATGCCGTCGGCGGTCGCCGCCTGCAGGTAGCGGCCCACGCTCACCTTCAGCGCCGTTCTGCCTGTGCCGAACAGATCGTAGGCGACGCCGAATCGCGGGCTCAGATCGTGGTAGCCGGTCACGCTCTCCGTGCGCGGGAACCGGATCGGCGTCGACGTGAACCGGCTGGTCTCGTCGGTGCCGTTGCCCTCGGCCGGCGCCCAGCTGTACACGTGGTCATAGCGCAGCGCGCCCTGCAGCGTCATCCGGCCGCGCGTCCACTGATCCTGCAGGAAGATCGAATGGGCGACCGCCCGGTTCGCGTTCTCGAAGCTCGGGGTAATCGTGTAGTTCACGCCGGTCGGGCACAGGCGGGTGCCGCCCTCGACCACGCACGCCGCCGAGGCGGGCGCGTTGGCGTTGAACGTGTAGCGCATCAGGGCGGGATTGGTGTAGTTCACCCAGTCGTACTTCATGACCGTGCCGGTGTAGCCGAGCTTCGCGCTGTGACCGCCGGTGACATACGACCACGACGCGCGCCAGTTCCACGAAATCGTGTCGTACTCGCCCCACCCGTAGGGAGCGCGATACGAGCTGTTCGCACGGCCGTAGACGTTCGAGGATTCCGTCACACCCACCAGCCCCATCGGCGAATCGGGCGGCATGTGGCCGGAGCCGATGATGCCGTACCAGAAGCGCGAGATGGCGGCATCCAGCAGGTGCTTGTTCGACACCGGCGACGTCCAGGTGGCCTGCGTCAGGCTGACCGGACCGTCCTGATAGCCGGGACCTGCCTCGGGCGCGATCGTCTCGGCGCCGAACGGCGCGCCGATCCAGTCGTCCCCGCGCACGCGGCAGCCGTCGGCGGTGGTCGTCAGCGTCGATCCGAGACAGCGATACTGCGGCTGGTAGGAGAACGTGACGCGATTCTTCGGCGTCACCTGTCCCGTCAACCGCATCGACACATCGAATTTCGACTCGGTGAAGCGCGTCTCGACACCGGGCGTCCGCACGTAGGCCCACTTCGTCGCATCCGCGAGATTGGCGTTCGGTGCCATGCCCGCCGCGACCACCTGTGCGATCCCGATCGTCCGCACGTTGCCGAAGAACCAGAACCGATCGCGCAGGAACGGGCCGCCGAGCGCGAAGTTGCTGTCCCAGTTCTTGCGCACCGTCGGCGCCGTGGGGATGCCCCGGGCGCGCAGATCGTCGGTGATGTTGTCGGCCTGCAGACCCGAGCGCGTGCCGCTGAAAAACGCCGAGCCGCTGAACGTATTGCCGCCCGAGCGCGGAATGATGTTGGCCACCGGTCCGCCGGTCTCCGACTCGCCCAGTCCGCCGCCCACCATCACCTGCATTTCCTGCGCGTTGCTGACATCGAAGGCGAACTGCGTCACGCTGTTCTGGCCGAAGGGGCCGTTGACCGACATGCCGTCGACGAAGACCCGCCCCTCCGTGCTGATCCCGCCGTGCGCGGAGAACAACGCCATGCTGGGCATCAGCGCATTGGCGTTCACACCGGGCTGCACGACGAGCCCCGGCGTGGCGTAGAGGACGCCGCCGTAGTTGCGCGTGATCGGCAGCGCGTTGATCGTCTCGCTGTTGATCACGGTCTCGCGGCGCGTGGTCTGCGTATCGACGATCGGCGACTCGCCGGTCACGGTGATCGTCTCCTGCAGCGACCCCAGCCGCAGCTCGGCGTTGATCGGGATGACGCCGGATCCCGATACGTTGATGTCGTCGCGTCGGACCGTGGTGAATCCCGTCAACGTGAACGTCAACGAATACGTGCCCGGTGGAAGGGTGACGATGCGGTACTGGCCGGTGCCGTCGGTGATTGCGGTGCGGACCTTCTCCGTCAACGCCGGGCTGGTCGCCTCGACGCTGACGCCGGGCAGCACGGCTCCCGACGAATCACGGACGACGCCGGCGATCGTGGCCTGAGCGAAGGCCGCTGAGGACGCCAGATGCACGACGACGAGCACGTGGAGCAGAAGAAAGGTGATGCGCTTCACTTATGCCTCCGTTCAATGCGCACGACGTATATGCCCGCGGCCGGGCTGTGTCAAGCATTGCGGCGGTGCATTTGCACGGATGCAGAGCGGAGCGGTCAAAAAATGGGTGGCCGAGATCGACTGAGACTCCGCGACGCGACAGAAGAGCTCGGGCCGACGTCAGCCCACCCGGCGATGGCGATGAGCAGCGCTTTACCGCGCCGGAGGAACGATGGCGATGGCGCGCAGCGGTGCGCCGCTGCCTCCCCCGATTTTCATCGGCAGCGCAATCACATACGCACCGGTGACCGGGAGACGGTCGAGCGCGTTCAGGTTCTCGAACGCCGGCACGTCACGCTCGTACAGGATGCGGTGCGATTCGAAGAGCGTCGACTGGCCGTAGTCGATGCTGGCGGTGTCGATGCCGACGGCCGACACGCGCCGGTTGGCGACGAGCCAGCGCGCCGCGTCCGGGTGCAGCCCGGGGAAATGCAGCTGCTTCACCCCTTCCTCGCCCCGGACCGTCGTTCCCAGATACCGCGCCGCATCCGGCCAGCGGCGTGAGAAGCCGGTCCGAATCAGCACGATCGCGTTGTCGGGAATCGGGCCGTGGTCGCGCTCGAAGCCCGCGAAGTCCTCGGTGGTCACCTGATAGTCGGCGTTCGCCTCGCTCTGCGCCGTGACGTCGATGACGACGGCGCTGCCGATCAGACGCGAGAGCGGAATGACATCGACGGTCTGGCGTCCCTGCGCGAAATGAATCGGCGCATCGATGTGCGTGCCGCCGTGCTCCGAGGTGAAGAAGCTGTTCGAGGCGTAGTAGTAGCCGGCCGGCGTCACGCCGTCGGCGTCCTTGCGGAGCTGAAAGCCTTCTGCCGTCGGCCAGTAGATGGTCTGCGCGTCGTAGGTGTGCGAGAGATCGACCAGCTCGCCCGGCGGGAACGGCGGAGGCGCGGGCGTGCTGCACGCCGGCGACAGCAGCAGGAGGAACAGCGTACCCGTCCACAGCTTCATGACGTCCTCTCCGGTCTCGATTCTACAGTCTCACCGCGGACCGTTGACCGGCGCCGCCGGCGACCGAACGAACGCCCGCTGCCGGGCGTCGAATGTATGCTCTCGCAGACACCGATGATTTCACGCACCTCCATCTACACCTGTGCCGGCCGCGCGATTGGCGCACGCGATCCGGATCCCTCCGTCCGCAACCCCGACTACCTCGCCGAGACTCTCCTGGGCGATCCGTCGCGGTTCGAGATCGATCACGCCGCCGTGCGCTCACTCGGACTGCCCTACGAGGAGGCAATGAAGGATCCCGAAGTGGTCAGCACGGTCCGGATGATGATGGTGCGGACACGCTTCATCGACGATGCGCTCGAGCGGGCTGTCGCCTCCGGCGCCTCGCACGTCGTCATCCTTGGTGCGGGATTCGATTCCCACGCCTACCGTTGTCAGCCGCTGCTCGCCGACGTCAGGGTGTTCGAAGTCGATCGCCCGGAGACGCAGGCGTTCAAACGGCAGCGCGTGCAGGAGGCCCTGGGCGGCCCGCCGACCAATCTGACCTACGTGCCGCTCGACATCCACCACGACACGCTGGCGGATGCGCTGCAGCGGCACGGCCACGACCAGTCGGTCCGCACGTTCTTCATCATGGAGGGCGTCACGATGTACGTACCCGAGGAGGGTGTGCGCAACGCGCTTCGCTATGTCGCCAGTCACCCGCCGGGCAGCGCGATCGTGTTCGACTTCATGTACCGGCCGATGATCGACCTGCTCGGCAGCATCGACTGGGCAACGGTTCCCGAGGCGTTCAAGCCGTTCGTCCGCCGCTTCCTCGAATTGATCAAGGACGAGCCGTGGGTCTTCGGCATTCCGGTCGGCGGCGAGCGCGCCTTCCTGCAGGAGGTCGGCCTCGAGCTCCGCGAGCTGTTGACCATCGGCGGCGAGGAATCGATCAGGCGCTACGCGACCAGGGCCGACGGCACGCAGGTCGGTGCCGAGGCACTTGCTGAGGCCATGGCACGCATGCAGCAGCGGGCCCGCGAAGCCGGACCGCACTCGCCCGAGGCGCAGGCGACCTCGCCGGATCGCATGCGCGAGCAGCAGCGCATCATGGCGTATCAGCTGGCAGAAGCGGTGGTCCCTGGCATTCCGCTCCCGGCTCAGGAGGTCGCCAGGTAGGACCGGGGGATTCGGGCTCTGGTCTCTGGGCTTTGGTCTCGGGGCTTGGGCAATGCGCATTGCCGATTGCGCATTGCCCATTGCCAGCGCCCCTGCCCTACGGCGTCCGCGGTGCGGGAGGCGCGGGCACGATTGACGCTGGCAGCGGCCAGTTGCCGTCGTAGGGCGGCCAGTTCGGGACCGCGAGATCCGCGGACGGATAGAACATCGCGGTATAGACCGTGCGGATCTTCGCATCGTCGATGAAGAACCACTCGCTGAACACGTTGCGCGGCGTCGGCGAGCCGGGCCGGCGAATGAACACGCCGAAGGCCAGCACCGCCTGCGCCTCTTCGTCGACGAGCGGGATGCGGCGCGCGACGACCATCTGCCCGTTGAAGTTCTCCAGTCCCGAGACGCAGTCCCTGTCGCCGGCCGGGCCAGGCGGCGGGGCCTGTCCGGACGCCGGCCCCCGGTTGCTCGGCGGCAGGAACCGCCCGGCAGGCGCCGGTGTGCCGTTCTCGACGCGTCCGCAGCCGCGATGCGTCAGCGCCACCGACCCGTCGTGCGAGGTGATGGCGTCGAAGTAGCTCTCGACGATGCGCACCAGCGTCGCGCGATCGGAACGCTGGGCGGCGGGCACGACGCGCTCGGGCGGCGGGTTCTTCGCCAGGTACTCCGGGTTGTGCAGATTGGCCGGAGGACGTCCTGGCTGCCGCGGTCCACCCAACCCGGGATCGTTCTCGCGCACGATGTACCACTCGGCCTCGGTGAGCTGCTTGTTCTCGACGCGCACGCGGACCGTGACGATGGCGGTGTTGCTGCCCTCCTGCACCGTGCCGTAGTACCCGGCCTGGCCCGTCGTGGGATCGAAGTATCGGCGTTGGACGCTGCCAAGCCCGGTCACGGTCTTCCACACGCCGCCGCCCGGACGCACGTTGATCGCATTCTCCGTCTGGCGGAACCCGACCACGAGCGGGGCAGCCGCGGGGTCGTGCTTGACCACCGCGTTCAGATACTGATCGAGCATCGTTCGCAGACACGCCCGATCGCATGTCGCCTGTGCCGACGCGCTATCAGCCCCGAAGGCCATCACGATGACAGCCGCGACGATCCACCGCGCGTATCGCAACATCTCTCCTCCTATGGTGTGGGGGCGGGTCCACCTGAAGGTGGACACTACGCCGGGTCCGCCTGAAGGCGGACGCTACACCGGGTCCGCATCGGGTCCGCCTGAAGGCGGACACTACGCCGGGTCCGCCTCGAGGTGGACGATACGCTCATTGCGCGAAGCAGTAGACGAGCCCCGCGCCGCCGGTGGCCACCAGGTTCTCCTGCGAACAGCCCTTCGACGGATGCGCCGAGTTCCACGACGAGCCGGGCTTGCCGAACGTCAGGCGGTCGTGATGGCCGAGCATCGCGCTCGCATCGCCGGAGCTGCTCGTCCAGTTCTGGCAGGTCATGGTCGTGGCGCGGCCGTCGGGCGTCGAGCCGGTGAGGATGTCGTGGCGGTTCGGCGCGCCCTGCGAATTGATCTGCCGTCCCATCTCGTCGAGCGCGGTGTCGTTGTTGATATTGGCCTTGTCGCTGTGCAGCTCGTCGAGGTTCTGGGCGATGACCACGCCCTTCGCGTTGCGCCAGGGACCCTTGCCAATCCGATCGCGTGCGTGGACGTCGGGATTGCTCGTGCTGAGATAGGCCCGCCACGTCCGATTGCCCGCCCCGGCCTTCGTGGCGAGGTTTTGACACAGCTTGTCGGCGCCGGCCAGCCCGCCGAGATTTCCACCCATTCCCGAGCCGGTGCTGCTCACGAAGAACGTCATCTGGTTGTTCTGGGCCGACGTGGACACTGCCAGCAGGACGGCAACAGAAATGACAGCTAATACGGGAATGCTGCGCATGACTCCTCCTCTATCCAAAGCACCGCATCTTAATCCGTCGGGCTCTCATCCAGGAACGGGCTCGCGTGCACGACGGAGCGTTTCGCCGCGCCTGGCCGTGGATCGCCGGTCACTGCGCCCGCGCGAGCTTCTGCAGCTGCGCGTCCGTCAGCTCGAGATGGTAGAAGTCCCTGAAGAACGCGCGGATGTCGTCGTTGAACGCGGCATCGAAGGCGCGTGCGCGCACGACATACGACAACCACACAACGCCCGGAAGGCGGTTGACCGACGGCGGCCGCGGCGCCCAGTTGTACGGCAGCGACGGGTAGGCGTAGACGCGTCCGGCCGTCACCGCGTCGAGCGTCTGCCACGCGGGATTCGCCCGGAGCCGCGCGGCAGCGGCAGCGCCGGCGGTGACGACGATCGCCTGCGGCGACAATGCCTTGATCTCGTCGATGGTCAACGGCCGCCGGGGCGCGGTCGCACGTGTGCCGGCGACGTTCATACCGCCCAGCCATCGGAGCTGCTCTCCGGCGCTGTCGTCGTCGAGGCAGGGCACGAAGCCGTCGGACGAACACGCCAGATACACGCGCGGGGATGATCCAGCCAGCACGCCGCGGTATCTCGTCAGCAACCGATCGGCCGCCGACGCCAGACGCTCGCCGCGCTCGGCAACGCCCAGCGCCGCGCCAAGACGCCGGTACGTCTCGGGAACACGCGCCAGCGCGCCGTCGAGGATGATGCCGGGCACCTTCGTTCGACGCTGCACCGCCTCCACAACGGCGACGTAGTCGTCGTGCACGGTGCCGTAGTCGATGTAGACGTCGGGCTTCAGCGCCAGCAGCTCGGCGTCGGCGGCGGGATTGTCGACTTCCGGGAGCTGCCTGATGAACACCGGGTTGCGATACGCGGGAGGAAAGAACTCGAGCGCGTCGCCCTCCGGGATGCGATTGCGTCCGACGAGCATCTCCGGTACCAGCGTGTAGAGCAGCACTTCCGCGGGCGCGCCAGCCGCGAACACGCGGCTCACCTTTGCCGGCAGCTGCACCTCGCGCTTCGCATCGTCGACGAACCGCGTCTGCGTCGACACACGCGCGGATGCCAGCGCCGCCAGGCACGCCATCACACCCGCCCACGCCCGTGCGCGTCTCACGTTACTTCTCGACGTCGCGCTCCCCGGTGGCGTCAGGCGACGGTGCACCCGGACCGGCGCCGCGGCCGCCGGGCAGCGTCGCGCCCACGCCCGCGCCGTCGTCCTGCACCGTGCGCCGCGGACGGATGATGCCTTTCGCCGCATCCGCTGCAACCGCCCGGTCTTCGGCCCGCTCGGCCGAGAGCGCCATCGAGATGGCCGTGTTGCCCGGGTGGCAGTCGTAGGGCAGCAGCACGCCGCCGTCGAGCGGCGTCAACGGGAACGAGACCGTGAACGGCCGCTCGTACGTGACCGGATCGTCGTAGGTCGCTTGGTACTGGATGATGTCGTCGGCCACGCGGCGGAAGCGCTCGGTGATCACCATCTGCTTGCTGTGGCGCACGCCGTTGCCGTTGATGCCGATCGCGGTCTTGTCGGTGAGGTTGGTCGTCACGACCACCAGCTCCTCGCCTTCCCAGCGGGCGCGCGAGTCGCCGAGGTACTGGGCGATCGACGAGCTGATGTGCGGCCGGCCGTCCGTGTAGAAGATGCGCGTGTCGGGCAGCATCTCGTACGAGAGCGCGACCACGCCCGGCGCCTGGACGATGCGGTTGCCGTTGCCGTAGATGACGCGAAGGATCGAGCCGGCGATGCCGCGGGTGATGCATCGCTCGTACAACGAGAAGTCTTCCCAGGAATTCAGCGGACCCGGACCGTACGTGCCGCGCGGCATCTGCCGCTCCTGCGGATTCACCTTGATCGCCGGTAGACGTCCATCCGGCGGATCGACGATCAAACGGGTCTGCAGAAAAGCGCGGCGCGCGTAGTCGAAGCGAAAGCTGCTCTCGGCGGACGTGTCGCGCTGCCTCGCGGCGCTGTCGACCTGCTTCTGCCTCGCCGCGAGCGCGGCCTCGTCGAGATAGAGGGGCGGAGGCTGTCCCGGCGCGCCTGGCGGGCCGCCGCGACCGCCGCGGCCCTGGCCCGCGGCCATCGGGATGCCCTCCATGTCGTCGCTCGACCACACACCCTGCAAGTCGGGATCGCCCCAGGGCGTCCGCGGCGCCTTGTAATCCACGGGCTTGCCGCCGAACGCGGTGATCACCAGCGGCGGCGGGGCAGGCCGCGACTGCTGACCCGCTACAGACGCGCCGTTGCACATGCACACCCCGACGACTCCGAGAACCGTGGTCGACGCCGCGATCAGCCGCCTGGTCATGTCACTCCCCCCTTCCCTGATGGAGACCGGAGCATTCTACTCCCGGCGGCTGGTGATACCTTAAGACAAGGCCGGCGAGTGGGAGGAGACCGGCCCAGAGGAGCGACTATGCAGGGGGTCACACCGGCGCGAGAGACGGCCGTCCAGGCATTCGGGCGAACGCTGCGCGCGGGTCTGCTCGGCGGCGCGGCCGCAGCCATCTTCGTCACAACCACGTCCGCGCAGATCAGCGACCGCATCCGCGGCGCGGCCAGTGAAGCCAACCACTTCATCGAGACGCCCAAAGGGTGGGTCCACCCGAAGACGCCGTGGGGCGAGCCCGACATCCAGGCCAACCTGAACATGATGCAGGCCGCGGGCATTCCGCTCGAGCGGTGCGCCAACGCGGTGCGCTTCGGCGGTCCGCCCTGCGACATGAACAAGGCGTGGTGGACGCCGGAGGAGTACAGGCAGCGGGTCGCAGCCGCCGCGGGCCGCGGCGACCTCGGCCGCCAGCTGATTGAAAAGGGCGAGTTCGGCCGCGCGCTGCTGTCGGGCGTCACCGATCCGAGCACCCCGCAGCGGCAGACCACGCTCATCGTCGATCCGCCGAGCGGCCTGCTGCCGGCCCTCACGCCCGAAGGCAGGAAGCGCGCGCTCGAGATGCGCAGCGGCTGGTCGCTTCCCGGCGAGTCGCCCGCCTACGACGGTCCCGAGGACTTCGACAGCTGGGATCGCTGCACGACGCGCGGCATGCCGTCCTCGATGATGCCGTATCGCTACAACGGCGGCTTCAAGATCTGGCAGGCCCCCGGCGTCGTCGTCTTCGACCTCGAGATGATCCACGATTCGCGGATCATCTACACCGACGGCCGTCCGCGGCTGAACGCCGTGCACAAGCACTACATGGGCGAATCGCGCGGCCGCTGGGAAGGCAACACGCTCGTCGTCGAGACCACCAACTACAAGGGCGGGCACGCCCCGATGATCAACCTCGCCGTCGTCGGCTCGCCGCCGGGAAACCGGTTCCCGCAGAGCGACCAGATGAGGACGATCGAGCGCATCACGCGGTTGAACGACGAGATGTGGCTGTACGAAATCACGACCGAGGATCCCGTCATCCTCACCGGTCCGTTCACGGTGCGCTACCCGATGCGCCACGATCCGAACTACGAGTGGTGGGAGTACGCCTGCCACGAGGGCAACACCATCGTCCCGAACTACACGACCACGTCGCGCCACGAACGGGCCAACCCGCCGAAAGAGGAAGCCAAGCCGATTCAGGTCTCCCCCGAGATCGCGAACGCCCTGGCCGGCAGGTGGGTGGGACGCCCGGCCATCAAGACCATCGAGTACGACATCGAGCTCGAATTCGTGAAGAACGCCGACGGCACGGTGGTCGGCAGGCTGGTCGGCACGACGCTGCCGAAAGAACGTCCGATCAACCAGCCGCTGCGCAACTTCGTGATGAAGGATCGCCGCATCAACTTCGAGTTCCCGAACACCCAGCCGTGGAACTACGCGGGCGAGCTCTCGGCCGACGGTTCGACGATCTCGGGCGTCACGGCAAGCGCGCAGGGCGGCGTGTATCTCAACTTCAAGAAACGGTAGTCAATGCCCAATGCTCGATGCTCAATGTGCGGGCAAAGGCAGGGGGGCCGGAGCTGGTAGACGCTCGATACGGCGATGACGGGCGGGCAGCGAGTCGTTGTCCTGCTGGACAACATCCGCAGCCTCTACAACACGGGATCGATCCTGCGTACTGCCGACGCGGCCGGCGTCGAACGCGTCGTGCTGTGCGGCATCACGCCTCGACCCGATCAGGGCGGACGGCAGCGCCGCGCCATCGCGAAGACGGCGCTCGGCGCCGAGCACAGCGTGCCGTGGGAATACCAGCCCGATGCCCGCGCGGCGCTGCTCTCGCTGACCGAAAGGGGCTATCACCCCGTGGCCGTGGAGACGTCTCCGAACGCGGTGGACCTGTTCGAGTGGACGCCTCGCTGGCCGGTGTGTCTCGTCTTCGGCCACGAGGTGGACGGCGTGTCGTCCGAGCTCTCGGCGCATGTCGAGGCCGTGATTCGAATCCCGATGCTGGGCGAGAAACGCTCGCTGAACGTGGCCACGGCCGCCGGCGTCGTGCTCTACGAGCTGCTGCGGCAGCGGCTCTACGCGACTACCACGACGTGACGCGCTGCACGTCGATCGCGCCGTCGCGCCGGATGGTGATGACGTCGACCGGCAGGCTCACCGCACCCGGCGGAATGCTGAACCCGCGGCCGAGCGAGATGGTGAGGCGAACCGCCTGAAGGAACATCGCGGCCGCGGACTGCGTCGACGCGTCGCCGCACTCGCCTTTCAGCAGCGCCGCAAGCATCGCGACGTCCGGCCGTTGAAGCTCCTCCCTGGGGATGCGCGCGTCGGCATCGGTGCGCAGCGCCGAGACGACGCTTTCCTGTCCGTGAAATCTGACGCCGCACTCGGAGAGAGCGAGGCGCGAGAGCGGCCGCACCTGCACCTCCCATCGGTTGGTGGCGCGCTCGGTCGCGATGCCGACACCGACCACCACGCTCTCGGGGCCGCGCTCGCCATAGCCGGTCACGGCAACCCGGGCGACGACAGGACTCGAGCCGTAGGTTCTGATGACGTCCACCGCCGGCATCTGCTGCAGGAAGCCGACCAGATCCGCACGCAGCCCGTTGGCGATGTGATCGGCCTGCTGCGCCAGCGTCATCGGCGCCGCGGCACCCGCGATCTCCGCGCACAGATCCCGGAACCGGCGGCTCAGCTCGACGGTGGCCTTCGTGACGGTGTCTTCGAGCCAGTACTGTCCCTGCATCGTGGCCACGGCGCGCGGCCCGGTGACGCAGTACTTCTGCTGGCTGCCGACCTGTCCGCCGAGATTGCTGAGCGCGGTGTCCGCGCCAATGACGATGCCGTCGGGAGTGATAAACACGCCGATCAGCGTCGCCACCAGCAGGGCGAGCATCTGTCCTCTACTTCACTGCTCCAGGTGGAGTCGCGGGCGCGGGACCCCTACCGGATGGCGGCGGCGGCGGCGGTGTTCCGCCGCGCGGCGGTCCGAAGTTGGTCGTCACCGGCTCGCCCTTCAGCTCCTGGAACGCGACGTTGATGTTGATGAGGGCGCGCGATTTCGGCGTGCCGCCGTACTCGAGATCCCGCAGCAGCTCCTCTTTCAGGAACACCGCGAACTTCGGGTTCTTCTCGAGCTCCGCCAGCGCCTGCTCCGGCGTCTCGTTGCGCGACAGCGCCGTCTTGGCGGCGTTCAGCAGGGCGCGGTTGAACTCGGTATAGGCGCGGAATCCCTGCCACGTGTTGACGTTGCCGTGCCCCTCGATCACGAGGTCGACGTCCTTGATGCCCTTCAGCGCCTTCTCGAGCGTATCGGGCAGCGCGATGACGCTGCCGCCGGTCGCCGGATCGATGAGCGGCGCCATGTTCCACGCCATCAGGTCCCCGACGCACATCGCCCGCGCCGAGGGAAACACCACGAACGCGTCGCCGTTGGTGTGTCCCGGACCGAAGTAATAGAGATCGATCCGGTCCCGGCCTTTCCCGAGCGTCAGCCTGTCGGTGAACGTGCGGTCGGGCATCCACGCCGGGTTCGCCTTCGGATTCGCCGACACCCACTTCTTCGTGTTGTCGTGCGTGACGACCTGAATCATCGGCCGGTCGGCCTTGAAGTAGTCGTTGCTGCCGTTGTGGTCCGGATGCACGTGCGTGTTGATGATCGTCGTGACCGGCTTGTCGGTGACCGACTTCACCTGCGTGAGGATCTGCTGGCCGTTGTTGGCGAGCTTGGTGTCGACGAGGACGACGCCGTCAGTGGTGACGAAGACCGTGGTGTTGCTGCCGGCGCCGGGGATCTTGTAGAGATTGTCCCTGATCTTCTCGATGGCGCCGGTCGGCGGGATCCGCGGCCCGGCTCCGCGGCCGCGCTGCTGCGCCGCCACGCCGGCAACGGTCAGGCCAATCACGACGATCGCGGTCAGAAGTCCGGCCCTTCTCATGAGGCGCCTCCGGGCACAAGGATACCGGAAGCCAGGCGAGTACGATAGCTCGCATGACAGCGCCGTCGACGCTCCCGGCTACGGAGCCAATCGCCATCTCGCTGACAGCAGCGATCAAGTCCGGTCACGTCGACGTGCTGCGCGATCTGCTGGCTGCCCGCCCAAATCTGGCCCGGGCGCGTATCGCGGGTTCCGACGGGGCCGCCCGATCGCTGCTGCACATCGCTACAGATTGGCCCGGACGCTTTCCCAACGTTGTCGCGACAATCGCGGCGCTCGCGGCGGCGGGTGCGGATGTGAATGCCCGGATGCCGCCGCATCCGGACGATCCGAGCCGCATGGAGACCCCGCTGCACTGGGCGGCGAGCAGCAACGACGTCGCGGCCGTGGATGCGCTCCTCGACGCCGGCGCCGACATCGAGGCCGCGGGCGCCATCTTCACGGGAGGCGCGCCGCTCTCCGACGCCGTCGTCTTCGCCGGCTGGGATGCGGCACGGCGGCTCGTCGAGCGCGGCGCGAAGCCGACCTGGTGGCAGGCCGCCGCGCTGGGCATGCTCGACGTCGTGCGCACGCGGTGGGACGAACCGCCGCCGCCCTCTCGCGACGAGATCACCCGCGCGTTCTGGCACGCGTGCCGGGGCGCCCGGCAGAACACGGCGGCATTTTTGCTGGAGCGCGGAGCCGATCCGGATTGGGTGGGCTGGAATCGCAGGACGCCGCGTCAGGCGGCTGAAGAAAGCGGCAACGCTGCGTTCATCGCGTGGCTTCGCAGCAGGATCTGAGGGGCACTTCCCGTGAAGGTCGATTGCCGCGGATCGAAGACGGCCGGCGGGCGGTGAATCGCCCCCGGCCGTTCGTCTCCTGCAGGATCAGTTGCCGCCGCCGCGGCCGCCGCGCCCGGGTCCGCCGCCGCGCGCGGGCTCGACGTACTCGGGAATCTTTTCACCCCGCGCCGCGGCTTCGGCACGGCGCTTCTCTTCGGCGCGCGAACCGGCCAGCAGGTTGGCCATCGCGTAATTGCCCTCGTGGCAGGCGTACTCGTAGAACCCGTAGTTGTCCTCACGCGGGATCGGCAGCCGCACCGTCCACGGCGCGGTGTAGACCTTGGGATCGATGACCGTCATCCGGTAGTCGAGCGTGTTCGCATCCGCCAGCGTGAACCGCTCGATGAGCACGCCCTCGTCGGAGAGCGGCTGGCCGTTGATGGGCGACTCCGGCTTGATGTTCCGCGTCTCGACGACGAGCACATCGCCTTCCCAGTGTCCGACCGAGGTGCCCATCCAGTTCTTGATCCCGCTGCCCAGCTGCGGACGGCCGTCCGTCGGGATGACGCGCGTCTCGTGGATCATCTCGTTCTGGAACGCCAGCCAGCCCGGGCCCTGCACGATGCGGCTGCCCGAGTTGTAGATCTTCGGCGTGATCGACTGCAGGACGCCCGTGCTGATGCAGCGGTCGTAGTTGCTGCGATCGGTCACCCATTCGGCCTCGATGCCGTTCAACCGACGACGCCGCTCGGCCTGCGCCTGCTGACGCCGCTGGGTGGCGGCCTGCGCCTCGGGCGTCAGCGGCGGAATACGGCCGTTGGGCGGGTCGATGACGAACGACGCCACGCGGCTGACGTTCCGCGCGCGCTCGAGCCAGTGCGGGGGCGGCGAGACGGCGCCGCCGACCGTGCCGAAGCGCTTCTCGAATTCCTCGGCCTGCTCGAGCGTGAACTCGAGCTCGTTGTCGTTGAAGAGGTTCTGATCGCGCTGGGCCACACGCCGCTGGTATTCCTCGTCGTTCAACCGGTAGCGTGTCCCGACGCTCTCGGGGCGCTGCATCGGGATGCCCTGCAGGTCGTTGGCGTTGTACGTGCCCTGCAGATCCGGTTCGCCCCACGGCGTCTTCGGTACCTTGTAGCTGCCGAGCGGCGGCACGTTGCCGTCCGGCGTCATCACGCCGGGCGAGTCCACACGCCCCTGGCCCGAGACGTCGATGGTGCTGATGATCGCGGCACCACCCAGTGCCGTCAGGGCTGCAACAATGACACGTCTCATGTGTGCTCTCCGTCGGCGGGTCCTGACCACGCGCCCGCCCTGGGCCTACCAGTCTACTGCTCCTTGTCATCTACGGCTCAGCGGCGCCGCACGTTACGCTTGGACGTGCCGTATCGTGTAGACCTGCAGGGCGGCGGCGAGGACGCGTTCGACCGGCTCATCGAGCTCGGCGCCATCGACGCCGAGGTCTCGCAGGACGGACGGATTGCCGCCCTGATGCCCGATGCCGTGCCCGCGGAACGAGTGGCCGCGGCGCTCGGCATCGATGGCCTGTCCGTCTCGCCGGCCACGGGACGTGACGGGGGCTCGGTGTGGATCCTGAGCCGGCGGCCCATTCACGTCGGGCGTGTGCGCATCGTGCCGGCGCATCTCGACGCCGGACCCGGCGACCTCCGCCTCCACGACACGGCGGCGTTCGGCTCCGGACTGCACCCGACCACGATGCTGTGCCTGGAAGCCATCGACCACGCCGTGGCCACCGCAACGCCGGCAGGCATGCTCGACGTGGGGATCGGATCGGGCGTGCTGTCGCTGGCCGCCCTCATCCTCGGCGTGCCGCGCGCGTCCGGCGTGGACATCGATGAAGCCGCCGTGCGCGCCGCGATCGAGAACGCGCGCCTCAACGCGCTCGACGATCGCCTGCAGGTGACGCGCGGCGGCCCGGAGGCGGTGACGGGACAATGGCCGCTGGTCGTCGCCAATGTGCTCGCGGCGCCGCTCATCGAGATGGCGCCGACGCTCGTGCGGCGGGTCGGACATCACGGGGTGCTCGTGCTGTCAGGGATCACGGAGACCCTCGCCGCGGACGTCGAGCATGCGTATCGCCGGCTCGGCATGCACCGCCAGCACCTCACGTCGCGCGCCGGCTGGGTGGCGATCATGATGCAGGCGTCCTGGTGATGGAGGTCGCGGAGCGTTGAAACGCGGAGACCGCAGGGCTCGCAGAGACGGCGGATGGCGGCGAACTGCGGCCGGCGATCAGATCGCGCGAGGCGGCGATTCACAAGCGCCGCCTCACGCCGGAATCGACTTTCGCGGATTCGAGCGCCGCAGGCCTACACTGGCAGGGGACGACATCCGGAAAGGCGGACGCCATGGCCTCGCCACGCTGCACTCACATTCAATCGCTTCCAACCATCAAGCACCCGCGGCAGCACATCTGTGAGGAATGCGTGAAGACCAACAGCCGGTGGGTGCACCTGCGGACGTGTCAGGGCTGCGGCGTGACGCTGTGCTGCGACAGCTCGCCCAACCGCCACGCCAGCGCGCACGCCCGCGCCAGCGGCCATCCCGTGATCGCCTCGGCGGAGCCCGGCGAGCGATGGCTCTACTGCTATCCCGACGACGCCTGGGCCGAGTACTGAGGCGGCGAACGCGTCCGGCCAACCCGTGTCCTCTTGCCCGGCTTCAGCGTCTGGCAAACTCGACGCGCGTCCCGCGATCGCCTACTGAACCCCGAGCCGGATCGACGCCATCAGCGCCGGCGGCTCGTCGGCGACGAACACGAGCTCTTCCTCTTCTTCCTCCGGACCGGACAGGTGCGCGCGAAGCGGCACGTCGGTCTTGAAGTGCCGCTTGTACGAAGCCACCCAGTCCGTCGCGATCTCGCGCTGCGCGTCGGCCAGCGAGATCTGGTTGCTGCAGACCAGCTCCGGCAGGAGGCGTTCGAGCTCGTCCTTCACCTTCGCGTTCCACATGGGCGAGTGATACCGCTGCGGCCACAGGTTCGCGGGGTCCGTGGAACCGCCCAGCTCCGGTGTGACGAGCGCGTCCAGCTCGTACGCGTCGGGATCCACGCCCTGCATTCCGTACGCACGCACGACCTGGACGCGAACCGCCTCGCTCACCACCCGCGACGGCCGGACGCCGCTGCACAGCTCGGCGGCCGTGAGCGGCACGACCGCGCCAGGCGTCAGCGACGCATGCGGGAGCACACCCGGAGCGAGATGCACCATTGCCGGATTCGATGTTCCCCGTCCGGCGACGAACGCGGTCGCGCACAGCACGATCACCACAGCAGCGAATACCCAAGTCCGCCTGAAGGCGGACGCTACGACCACGACGCCGCGGCCCCACGGCTCCCCCGGCGCGGCGATGATCGTCGACCACCATGGCGGCGCGGCGGCGTCGTGCAGCGCGGACGCCAGCCGCAGCCGGACGTAGTCGAGCGATTGCGGCGGGGAAGACCCGTCGTCGAGCGCCGCCACGGACCGCATCGCCGATTGCAGCCGGTCGGCTCTCTCGCAACACATGCGGCAGGACTCGAGGTGCTGGGCGATGTACGACTGGCGGTCCCGGGGCAGCTCGCCGTCCCACGACAGGATCAGCTCGTGATCGTCGACATGTCCGTGCATGATGGAACCTCGTTTACTTGTCAACTGCGGCCGCCAGACGCTGCATCGCGCGCGTCAGCGATTTCGCGACGGCGCCGAGCGAGATCCCGAGCGCGGCGGCAATATCCCGATAGCGCATGCCGTCCGCGCGCAGGCAGACGCACTGACGATCGCGCTCCGGCAGCGCCCTGAGCACCGCGCGCAGCCGCTGCTGGTCCTGCGTTGCCGCGCACGCGTCCTCGGGAGTGGCGGCCGGATCGCGGACCCGTTCCGCCGCCGGCTCCCACGGAAGCTGCCACCGCGATCGCCGGCTCTCGCGACGACGGTGCTTCAGTGCCAGGCGATACCCCACCTGCATCAGCCATCCGCGCAGGTTGTCGCGGCCGCGCCCCTTGCGGAGGTGCTGGAACAGCGCGAGGAACGTCTCCTGAACGATGTCGTCGGCAATCTCCGGCGCAACCCCGCACGACAGCACATACCTCCGCACGGCGGGCGCGCATTCGTCGAACAGCAGCAGCACCTCGTCCCTGAGCCGGGCTGATGCGGCAACGGCATCGTTGCCGTCGAGCGTCAGCTCGAGCGGCGACGGGCTGGAGGAAAAGACAGAGAGCGGCAACGCTGGCCTCGTTCACCGCATTCTACCGATCCGGAGGGGACACCGCGCGAGCTCGCCGTGAAGAAAAAAAGCGTGAACAAGACGGCGCCGCCGGGAATATCACAAGTAGGGTCCCCCGACGCAACCGCAGACCATGGTCAGAGCCGCCCGCATTCCTTTCACCGTCGCGTTGTCCCTGCTCGCAGCCTGCAGCGGCTCCGCGCCGCCGGCAACCGAGACCGCCGCGCCGGCGGCTGAGCCGGCGCCACGGGCACCGGCCGCCGGCGTCTATGTCACCAACGAGACCTCTGGCGATCTGTCCGTGATCGACGCGGCCACCAACACCGTCGTGGCCACGATACCGCTCGGCAAACGGCCCCGCGGCCTTGCGGTCAGCCCGGACAAGCGGACGCTGTATGTCGCGCTGAGCGGCTCGCCGCCCGCCCCTCCGGGCGTGGACGAAAGCACGCTGCCTCCTCCCGATCGCTCGGCCGACGGCGTGGGCGTGGTCGATCTCGACCGGCTCATGCTGGTCAAGGTCCTGCCCAGCGGCACCGATCCCGAAGTCGTCGCGGTCAGCCACGACGGCACCCGTGTGTTCGTCGCCAACGAGGACGCCGCCATGGCCAGCGTCGTCGACGTCGCGACCGGAACGATCCTCGAGACGTACGCGATCGGTGAAGAACCTGAAGGCGTGAACGTGCAGCCCGGGGTCGATCGCGTATGGGTGACGTCGGAGGACGATGGCGCCGTCTTTGTCATCGACCTGCCGTCGCACAAAGTGGCGGCGTCGATCCCCGTCGGGCCGAGGCCGCGCTCGACCGCATTCCTGCCCGACGGCTCCATTGCCTACGTGCCGGCGGAAAATGGCGGCACGGTCACCGTGATCGATACCAAGGCGCTCGAGGCGAAGACAACGATCAAGCTCGGTGACGGCATGCGGCCGATGGGGACCGCGGTGTCGAGCGACGGCAAGCGGCTCTACGTGACGACCGGCCGCAGCAGGATGCTGATGATCATCGACACGGCGACAAACGCGGTCGTCGGCTCGGTCGAGGCCGGAACGAGACCGTGGGGCCTGGCTTTGTCGCCCGATGACCGGACGGCCTACACCGCCAACGGACCGTCGAACGACGTCGCCGTCATCGATCTCGCGACACAACGTGTGACGGCCAGAATCCCCGTCGGCGAGGGGCCGTGGGGTGCCCTGTTCGTCGCTCGCTGACGCCCCCCTTCCCTTTTCATGAAGGAGACCTTCGTGCTCGATTCCGTGCGCCGGGCCACGAGCGTCGTGCCCGCGGTGGTGCTGACGCTCGTGTTCCCGCTGGCTGCTTCCGCACAACAGGATCAATCTGGACAGACCCAGACATCGGGCGAGGCACAATCGAGCGCCCAGTCCCCGATCACCTTCACCGAGACGGTGATCGTCACCACACCGCTGCCCGGCGTGGAGCTGCCGGCGCGGCGGGTGCCGGCGCCAACCCAGACTGCGGACGACCGCGACCTCGACAACAGCAACGCGCTGGACCTCTCGGATTTCCTCAGCCGCCGGTTCAACGGCGTGCACGTCAACGAGGCGCAGAACAACCCGTTTCAGCCCGACGTGAACTATCGCGGCTTCACGGCGTCGCCGCTGCTCGGCACGCCGCAGGGTCTGTCGGTCTACATGGACGGCGTGCGCCTGAATCAGCCGTTCGGCGAGGTCGTGAGCTGGGATCTGATCCCGCGTCTCGCGTTGTCGTCGACAACGCTCATCCCGGGCTCGAACCCGATGTTCGGGTTGAACACGCTCGGCGGCGCCATTGTGCTGCAGACGAAGGACGGCCGCACGCATGGCGGCACGTCCGTGCAGACCTGGTTCGGCAGCGATGTGCGGCGCATGCTGGAGGTCGAACACGGCGGCCAGCTCGCCAGCCGCCGCTTCCACTGGTATCTGGCCGGAACGCTGTTCGCCGAAGACGGCTGGCGCGACGACTCGCCGTCCGACGTGCGTCAGTTCTTCGGCAAGGTGGGATGGGAGCGCGATCGCGGCAGCCTCGCCGTCACGCTCGGGCACGCCGACAACTCGCTCACCGGCAACGGCCTGCAGGACTTCCGCCTGCTGGACCGGGACTATTCGAGCATCTACACCAAACCCGACACGACCGACAACCGATCGACCCTCCTCGGCGTCTCGGCCCGGCGCCAGCTTCGCCAGGGGCTGTCGCTCGATGCCAATGCCTACTACCGCGACATCAGCACCGACATGCTGAACGGCGACATCAACGAAGAGTCTCTCGATCAGTCGCTCTACCAGCCCAGCGCCGCCGAGCGCGCTGCGCTCGAGGCGGCCGGCTACGGACCGATTCCCGCCAGCGGCCTCGATGCCGGCAACACGCCGTTTCCGTCGCTGCGCTGCATCGCGAACGTGCTGCTCAACGACGAGCCGTCCGAAAAGTGCAACGGCCTGATCAACCGATCCGCGATCAGCCAGAAGAACGGCGGGGCCAGCGCCCAGGTCACGCATCGCCGTTCGCTGCGCGGCGGTACCAACGTCTTCGTCATCGGCGGCGCCTTCGATCGAAGCTCGATCGGGTTCGTCCAGTCCACTGAGCTCGGCTACCTCAATCCGGACCGCAGCGTCACCGGCCTCGGTGCGTTCGGCGACGGCGTCACGGGCGGCACCGCTGACGGCGAACCCTTCGACACCCGCGTCGATCTCGACGGCACCGTGACCACCGGCGGCGTCTTCATCGCCGACACCCTGCCGCTCTCGCCGCGCGCTTCCCTGTCCCTGTCCGGACGCTACAACCGGACCGTCGTGAGCAACCGCGACGCCATCACGCCCGGCGGAGGTCCCGGCTCGCTCGACGGCGAGCACGTCTTCCAGCGATTCAACCCCGCGGCGGGACTGACGCTCGATGTCACGCCAGCGGCCAATCTCTACGTCGGCTACAGCGAAGGGAGCCGCGCCGCGACGTCGATCGAGCTTGGCTGCGCCGATCCCGAATCGCCCTGCAAGTTGCCTAACGCCATGGCGGGCGACCCGCCGCTCGACCAGGTGGTGACGCGGACCGTGGAGGCCGGCATGCGCGGAACGTCCAGGGGCGTATCGTGGGGCGCCGGCTACTTCCGCGCCGCGAACAGCAACGACATCCTGTTCGTGATGTCCGATCAGACCGGCTTCGGCTACTTCCGCAACTTCGGCCGGACCCTGCGCCAGGGCTTCGAGCTCGACGCGCGGGCGCGGGTCGGACGGGTCACGCTGGGCGCCGGCTACACGTTCCTGCGCGCGACGTTCGAGAGCGAGGAGACGGTCAACGGCGAGAGCAACAGCTCGAACGACGAGGCCCGGGAGGGTGAACCAGGGCTCGAAGGCACGATCGACATCGCACCCGGCGATCGCATGCCGTTCATTCCGCAGCACATGTTCAAGGCGTTCGCCGACGTCGAGATCACCCGGCAGCTCTCCCTCGACGTGAACGTCGTCTCGGCGGGCCGCTCATTCGCGCGCGGCAACGAGAACAACCAGCACGAACCAGACGGCACGTACTACCTGGGTGAAGGCAAGGCCGACGGGTACGCCGTCGTCCATCTCGGCGGACGCTATTCGGTGACGAGCCGCGTGCAGATCGTGGCGCAGGTCAACAACCTGTTCGATACGCGCTACGCAACCGGCGCCCAGCTCGGGCCCGCCGGGTTCACCGAAGCCGGCACCTTCATCGCCCGTCCGCTGCCGGCGATCGATGGCAAGTTCCCCATCCGGCACACGACGTTCCTCGCCGCCGGGGCGCCGCGGCGGGCCTGGGCGGGCGCGCGCGTCCGGTTCTGAGAGGGCGGCGGGGCGGCCGGCGCTACGACGGCAGCCCCGCCGACTCGAACGAGACTTCGAGCGGCAGACCGACGTACTGTTCCGCCAGGCTCGTCATCGCCGCCCGTGACCCCGTGAGGTAGTCGAGATCCGCAATCTGCCGCTGGTGATCGAACGCCGTCTCGTCCGGCGCCCGGTGCAGCGTCGTCGTCATCCACCACGAAAAGCGCTGCGCCTTCCACACCCGGCGCAAACACAGATCGGAGTACTCGTCGAGCCAGTCCGTGCGGCCGCTTTCGTAGAAGCGCTTCAGCGCGCGGCCCAGGACCAGCACGTCCGACGCCGCGAGGTTCAGCCCCTTCGCTCCGGTCGGCGGCACGATGTGGGCGGCGTCGCCGGCCAGGAAGAGACGGCCGTACCGCATCGGAGCCGCGACGAAGCTCCGCATCGGCGTCACGCTCTTCTGGAGGATTCGGCCGATGTTCGGCTTCCAGCCGTTGGCGGTCGTCATGCGCCGCAGCATCTCGTCCCAGATCGCTTCGTCCGGCCAGTTCTCGATCGGCTCGTCGGGCGGCACCTGCAGATAGAGCCTCGTGATCGACGGCGACCGCATGCTGAACAGCGCAAAGCCGCGCTCGTGGAGCGTGTAGACCAGCCCGTCGGATGACGGCGGAGCCTCGGCAAGGATGCCGAGCCAGCCGAACGGGTACGTGCGTTCGTAGATGGTCAGCACGCCGTCCGGGATCGATGGTCGGCAGACGCCGTGGAATCCGTCGCAGCCGGCGATCACGTCGCAGCGCAGCTCGTAATCGGTATCGCGGTGGCGAAAGCGAATCACCGGGCGCTCCGAGTCGAGCTCGTCGACCGACACGTGCTCGACCTCGAAGAACAGCGGACGCGACGCGGCGAGACGCGCCTCGATCAGATCCTTGACCACCTCGTTCTGCCCGTACACCGTGATCGTCCTGCCGCCGGTCAACCCGGCGAGATCGATGGGATGCCGCTGCCCCAGGAACGAGATGTACAGGCCTTCGTGCCGCAGGCCGGCGCGCCGGAGGTGATCGCCGACTCCCATCGCCTGCAGCAAGTCGACCGTTCCCTGCTCGAGCACGCCGGCCCTCACCCGGTCGATGACGTACTCGCGGCTGCGGTTCTCGATCACCACCGAGTCGATGCCGTTGAGATGGAGGAGCTGCGCCAGCATCAGGCCCGCGGGACCCGCGCCGACGATGCCGACCTGGGTGGTAAGACGCATTACGCGCTCCCGATCAGAATGCCCGTGGCGAACACGAGCAGGCCGCCGACGACCACCTGCAGCGCCGCGCGCCAGAAGGGCGTTTCCATATAGCGGTTCTGGACCCAGGCAATCGCCCACAGCTCGAAGAACACGACCGCCATGGCGATCGCCGTTGCCGTGCGGAAATCGGGGATCAGGTACGGGAGCGCGTGTCCCAGTCCGCCCACGGCAGTCATCACACCCGACGCGAGGCCGCGCTTGATCGGAGATCCACGGCCGGAGATCGTCCCGTCGTCCGACGCCGCCTCGGTGAACCCCATCGAGATCCCGGCGCCCACCGACGCGGCGAGCCCGACGAGGAACGTCTCCCATGTGTTGCCGGTCGCAAACGCCGCGGCGAAGATCGGCGCGAGGGTGGAGACCGATCCATCCATGAGCCCGGCCAGCCCGGGCTGGACCCATGTCAGGACCAGCTCGCGGCGCGCCTTGGCGTCCTCGGCCGCGCGGGCCTGCGGCGGCAGGTGCTCCCGCAGCAGACGCTGCCAGGTCGATTCATGGCCGGATTCCACGGCCGCGAGCCGATTGAGGAGCTCGCGCGTGCGCGCGTCGCTGGTCCGCTGCGCCGCCCGCTGATAGAACTCCATCGCTTCCATCTCCATCCGATCGGCCTCTTCCCGGATCCGTTCGGGGCCGAGGTTCTGCACGAGCCAGACCGGACGCCGGTTGTAAAAGCCGGCCACGTGTTCGCGCCGCAGCAGCGGGATCGCCTCGCCGAACCGCCGGACGTGCTCCTCGACGAGCGCCGCACGATGCGCGTCCTCCTCGCGCGCCATCTCCTCGAAGATGTGGGCCGACTGCGGATAGTCGGCGCGCAGCCGCTGCGCGTACCAGCGGTAGATCCGGGCATCGTCTTCTTCGGACGAGATGGCGAGAGCCAGGATCTCCTGTTCGGACAGGTGCTTGAACTGCCGCCTGTGGGCAACGCCGGGAATCATGGGAAGATACCTCTCCCATGCACTCTACTCTGTGGGGTCCTTTGACAGGTCCGGCTGAAGCCTAATGCCGATCGGAAATTCGCTGACGTGAGATTTCTCTTGTACTTGTCACGAGAACTCGGTACGTACGCTGGGGATGAGTTCGCCTTCCCCGAGTGGCTTCCTCGACGCCTGGGCGCGGTTG
>Ga0209172_10002104_pt1 | contig 37262 bp, 37 predicted proteins | sample LarsenN4metaG_FD_184113 | JGI IMG/M metagenome (GOLD analysis project Ga0209172, IMG submission 184113) | Hot spring sediment bacterial and archeal communities from British Columbia, Canada, to study Microbial Dark Matter (Phase II) - Larsen... ... | reverse complement strand
CATAGAGCCTGATTTTAGTGCTTTAAAGAGAGCCAGAATGTATGCACATCCTGACAAATCTATCGACGAAATTATCCGAGAGTATTGCGCTCGATAATGTCTCGCTTTTATTTGAAATAACTATATCTGTAATATTTTCCCGGTTAGTCCCCAGAAGTCAGCAAATCCTGACAATTCCGCCTTTTCCTCGCGCCAAATGTCATATTTTGTGAAAGCTGCGCCTAATTAAATTTGATTGCCGCCGCCACTAAAAACATTTTTCACTCAAATTTTTCACATATTGTTTTATCACTGGTTGTAGAGTTAAACCTGATGATTTTTCCAGTAAACTGCGTCTTTTTAAAGATTGAATCGCTTTTAAGAAATCGGCATCTGATAAAAGTTCTGGGGGTTTCTGGCTGATTTTTACCGGTTGGTCTTGGGTGGCTAACCACTGAATTATGATTTTTTCTGATTCAGAAAGGCGTTGATAATGTTGTTTGAGGATGGGTTCTAAGTCTCCTAAAAATAGGGTGGGATAGGAGAGATATTCTTGAACGCTACCGTTAAATAAATCCAGGATAGTGGAGGCGATGATATTCAGCCATAAAGGGTTGCCGCTGTAAAGTTGAATCAGTTCTGGCCATTTTTTCTCATCTTTGAGTTGTCTGGCGCTGAGAATTTCGGTGGCTAGTTTACCTAAACCGAGAACGGGTAAGGTTTTGCAGGCGCAGGTTTCGGTTTCTAGGGTAGCGATTTCTAGGGGTTGTTCCCAGGTAAGAAGCAGCAGACAACTGTTGTGGGGGAGTTGTCCGATTTCGTGGATAAGCTGACCATAGTTTTGATATTCGGGGCGGTAATTGCCGACTAATTCACCGGGGGTTAAGGTTTCTTGAAAGTCGTCTAGAATGATTAGGCAACGGTGGTTTCTCAGATGGTCTAAAAGGGAGTTACGAGAGTTTAAGTAGTTGATGATGGATGGGTTTTGGCTGGGGGGAGTTGGGGCGAGAAATTCGATGATGTGGCTTTGCAGGGTCTCAAGGTTGGGCAATTTGCGATGACTGCGCCACAGGATGCGATCGAAGTTGTCTTTTATTTGTTCTACCAGTTGTCTCGCGAGGGCAGTTTTCCCAATTCCCGATAGTCCGCTTAGGGTGATGATGCGGCTATTTTCTTCGAGTATCCATTGTTTGAGGGTAGCCAGTGGTTCGGTGCGGTTGTAGAGGCGGTTATATTCCGGTGCTTGGCTGAGGTCGTGGCGGGGTTCTGATTTGTTGCTGGGAGGGGAGGGCGATCGGCTTCTTGGGATTTTTGATTGATTGTATAGGTCGTTACAGAGATTTACGTTATTACCAATATTACCAATTTGCACCCCATTAAAGGAAGAGAATATTTTATTTTCGATGAGCGATCGGACATTCTTCTTTTTGACCTCCTCTCCCAACAGGTCCGACAGGAGTTGCCACAGGTCCGATGCTGACTTCCTCACATGATCGTTGCTACAGTGGTATTCGTCAGAGATATCCTGATATCCTTTACCTTCCCATACACCCTCCAAAATAGCGCGTTGCAGGGAGTCCAGATGCTTTCCGGTTGTGGCAAAAATCAGATTATCGGTCCACTGCAAGGCTTCTTGAATCTCCATAGCTGCTCAAGGGGGTTGTAGTTTTGTCCCTGTGACCCCCTATTATCCCACATTTTCCCCCTTTTGGCCACAAATTCTCACATTTTCCCACTGTTTGACTTTTAAATCGGTGATAAATACCCCCCTAAATCCCACTTTTGGGGGGTTGGCAAAGGGAAAATAAGTTGAGAGAATAAAAATCGTGAATAGAGCAAATGATTGCGAATAGTTACAAACCAGGAACTTTATGACCAGCTTAGAACAATCTCAACGCATCGAACTTGAAGATATTTTTGTCCCCGTTCAAGGCGGAATAGTCAACGATGTTGTCATTAATGTCGAGCCAATTAGCGGGATTACAAACTTTACCAATATTGTCCCTGTTACTAACTTCGCAAAATTCTTTCTCAACAATTATCCCAATCCTAATGATTTCTATGAAAATGTCAGCAAAAATTTGACGGCAGCGATTTTTCACAATGCCGAAATATTGGGACTGGCTGGGAAAACGAATTCCGTATCAGTTGAAATGATACGTGAACCCATTAGTATTTTACCTTATCCCTTTGTCAGTCAAAGCATACAAAATGCCAATGGCAATACAGAGCAGTTTACAGAATTAACCATCAAGAATCTCGTGATTCCCGTCCAGGGGGGAACCATTGCCACTGCGAATATTAGTCTAGATTTTGTTGATAATGTAGCAGCATTCCCCGATATTACCCCTCTGGCTAACTTCAGCCAAAGTTATCTTACCACTTATGGCAATCCTAATGACTTTTATGAAAAGGTAAGTCAGAATTTAGCGGCTACAATTAGCAATAATCCAGGAGCTTTCGGATTACAAGGAATCCTAAATTCCGTCTCCGTTGAACTGGGACGTGGCCCTAATGCAGCTTTACCTCATCCGTTTGTGGTGACATCAATCGCTACTCCTGGAGGGGGTTTAGACCAAATTGTTAAGGTCGAAATTGAAGATCTGTTTGTCCCAGTGCAAGGCGGAACAGTGAACGATGTTGTGCTTACCATCGATTACGCCAACAGTTTAGGAACGTTTCCTGATATTAGTCCGGTGACCAACTTTGTCAAATCTTTTCTGAGCGATTATCCCAATCCTAACGATTTCTATGAAAACATCAGCAAGAATGTGACGACAGCGATTTTCAATAATGCCGCAGGATTAGGACTATCAGGAATAATAGATTCCATATCCATCGAACTAAGCCGGGATCCCATTGCCATTTTACCTTATAGCTTTGTCAGTGAAAACACAATAACGGCAGCAGGAAATAACCAGCAAGTTGTCAAATTAGAGTTAGAAGATTTGTTAATACCCGTCCAAGGGGGAACTGTTGCCAATGGGACGCTGACTCTGGATTTTGTTGATAACTCAGAATCATTCCCTGATATTACAACCCTGGCTAACTTTACCAAAGATTATCTAACGAATTATCCCAATCCTAACGATTTCTATGAAAATGTTAGCCAGAATTTAACCGCCACAGTTGTCAATAATGCTGGAGCCTTCGGATTGGAAGGCAAAATAGATTCCTTATCACTTGACCTGGAACGTGGCCCCAATGCAGGTTTACCTCATCCCTTTATCAGTACATCAACTGCCATACCTATTGCACCCTCTAATCCTGTTCTGGCAAACAGCGAATCTTTTGAAATATTTCCCCAAGATTTTGCCAATGAATTAGCCATAATTTAGGGAGTATTGAGTGGCTAAAATTTGTCGCTTAATCCATAGCTTAAGCAATTATTTAGAGTAAAACAAAGTCAATTTGATTAATTCTTTGCTTCACTCTTTTTTAGCTGGCTCTGTGCTGTTAATCCCCCTCTGAGCTATTAAGTAGGTCAACCTAAAAAAACGCCAGATAGAGCTGAGCCGTAGTAGTAGGGTGGGCAGTGCCTGACCGAGCAGCACTCTTCATAACCAGTAGCAGTAGTGGGCACTGCCCACCCTCCAGAACGAACATTTCGCCAGAAACCCGGTTTCTTTAGTTTGGTAGTTTGGTAGGTTGGGTTGAGTCACGAAACCCAACCACCACAAACAAACATTTACCAACAACTCAACGATTTCCTCCGGGACGCAAAAGCTCGCTAGTTCTCATTTGGCCTGAAAACTATGTCTGAGTCTGCTATACTGAGCTTAAGGAAGTGATGAAGCTAAGTTTATGAAAATTAAAGCCATTATTCATCCAGCAGAAGAAGGGGGTTATTGGGCAGAAGTCCCAGCTCTTCCCGGTTGCATTACCGAAGGCGATACCTGGGAAGAGGTTACACATAATTTACAAGACGCCGTTGAGGGTTGGCTGAGTGTTGCGAATGATAGCCTGAAGAAAACAGAGCCAACAGACGAAATTGTGGAAATTGCTGTATGAAGTCTATTTCTGGAAAACAATTTTGTAAAATTGTGGAGAAGAAAGGCTGGATTTTACAGAGAATTACCGGCAGCCACTATATTTACGAGAATCCCCAATAACAAAAAATTCTCTCCATTCCTGTTCATAGTAATCAGGACTTAAAAATTGGCACTTTAAAAGCATTGATGAAAGTAGCAAATCTCACAGAGGATGACTTGTGAAAAAACGCGAATGGGACTCAGAAACCGGTTTTTTTTCAGGAATTCTGCATTTTTACCAAGATTTCCCTAGAAGGTTTCTCGGCATAAGTAAGAGCGATCGCCCCTGGCTCCTGAGACTCAGAAACCGGGTTTCTGTGAGAGTTTCTGTATCCTCACAGAGATTTTGCCAGAAACCCGGTTTCTCTGCACTGGGGGCGATCGCCTTCCCATAAAATAGAGTGAGTTTACTTTTATCTGTATGAGTGAAACGGTTTACATCGAAACAAGTATTTTAGGGTATCTCACCGCTAGATCAACCAAAAACTTGATTATCGCTGCCAACATGGAGATTACAAGGGATTGGTGGGAACTGCGCCGGAACGCCTTCACTCTCTATACATCAGAAGCAGTTTTAGACGAAGTGGCACAAGGTGATCCGGCGATCGCAGCCCAACGACTAGATATTTTACGTGATTTTCCTTTGCTCGCCTTGAATCAGGCGGTACAAGGCTTGGCGGCACAATTTTTAGCCCGAAGCAATTTGCCCCTTAAAGCCAACATAGACGCGATCCACATCGCCGCCGCAACTGTTCACGGTATGGATTATTTGTTAACATGGAACTGTAAGCACATCGCCAATGCCCAAATTCAAGGAAAACTAGCAGAAATTAGTCTTGATTTTGGCTATGTGTTGCCTGTTCTCTGTACGCCAAACGAACTGATGGGAGATTAGTCCATGTGGAAAGATGAAATTGTCGAAGAAATCTACCAAATTCGTGATAACTATGCCAAGTCTTTCAACTACGATTTGAATGCCATATTTGAAGACCTCCGCAAAAAGCAAGCAGAAAGCGGCAGAGAAGTAGTCACCTTATCACGCCAACCCGGTGTAAAAACCCGTTGGAGTGGAGGATATTTTGGTGGTGAAGTCAAGAAAACCAGCCCCAGTTAGGAGCCATATTTAGGAGCCATAGTTACGAGCGACGCGCCTGGTTGCGGATACCATATCGCCTGAACCTCAGAAACCGGGTTTCTGTGAGAGTTTCTGCATCCTCACAGAGATTTTGCCAGAAACCCGGTTTCTCTGCACTGGGGGCGATCGCCCCTTGCGGATATATTGCCTAGACTCAGAAACCTTCCAACCTCGCAATTATGATAAAAAGTACATCGCCTCCGTAAAACAAGGCCAGGTTGTTAAGAGAGAACCCGTCAGTGCTTTGTAAGTTTGAACACATTTAACATGGGCTTCTCCCTGACCTTTGTCAATCAGAGCAATGAGAGGACCCGTGTCAACTAAAATCATGGTCGGTGCAGTCCTTGTTTAGATAATTTAGTAGCAATTTGTTCGCCAAAATCAGTTGACTGAAACTGATGTAATGGTTCAGCTTGACTATCAATTGTCCCAATTAAATCTCCGATTTTTTCAGATAAAGGTTCGGCTTCAGGCTGGAGCCTTTCAAGTTGGGATAAAATCCAGTTTTCAGGAGTTAAACCTTGTTTTTGGGCAACTTCTAGGAGAGCTTGGTAAGTGTGTTCAGATAGGGTAATGGTATGTGATGACATAATTTTACTCAGGTGGCTTGCTCCTATTATAACACCGGTCAATGTGAATGTCAGTTATTAATCATAAATCATATTTATGATGCCGCGACCCAGTACAGTCCTCTCTCCTTAGTTTAAATTTCCTGCTTCAATCTTAGCAGCCGGGGGGTAGAATACAGAAACCGAGCGAGTTTCTCTCAGGAATTCTGCATCCTCACCAAGATTTTACCAGAAACCCGGTTTCTGGACACACCCAACCATCAGTCCTGAAGTTCAGGAATATACTCATTTTCATACTGTTCAATTAAAACCCCAATAATCTCCATCAATGAAACCAGGGGATGTTGTTCATTTTCCCCCACTTCATCAATTAATCGATCCAGCCACTCAACCAGATATTGATAACTGGCTTCATCACGGGGAATGACTAATTTAGTCGCTAGGGGTTGCCACAATTTTTCAGTTTCATCAATGCTCAACATTTTGACTCTCTCCATTTTCCTTCATCGTACTCTGCATGGGTCAAAACTGCCCGAATATAAAGTTTTTGTCGATTATAATGAATTGCGGCAATCAACCGGACTTTGTTACCCCCAATATTAAACACTGTGAGATTATCAACTTGGTCAGCACTGGGGAACTCGCTACGAAGTTCAACAAAGGAATTAAATGTTCCTGATTTCATCAGTTGATACCAACGAGCCAAGGCATTTTCTGTGTCCGGGTACTTGGCCGCAAATTCATTGAGACGTTTACGAGTAATAACGTGCATAATGAAAATCAGGTATCTTAGCCAATTATAGCAGTAGCCAAGACAGTTAGGGCAATATTTTTAATCCCTAGGAGTGCGGGCGTCCTCGCCCGCTACCGAAGTAGAGGTAGAGGACTTCTACACTCCTATAGACTTCAAGATTTTGTCTGAACGGTCCCCCCGTCTCCTGCACCCCTGCACCCCTGTACCCCTGCACCCCGTCCCCCCATCACCTAGTCCTACAAAGATAGAGGGTCAATATCAACCGCCAAACTCACCTGGGACGGACATTGAGCGCGTAACAGCTCTAAACTGGGGAATTGCACCGGCGTTCCTAGGGGGAATTTCAGAAGAATTTGCCACCGAAAGCGATCGCCCACCCGCATAATCGGAGCCGGAGCCGGACCAAGCAACTCCCCATCCGCAATCTTATCCGCCAAAAACTCACCCAGACGCATCGCCGTTTCCTCCACCAAACCCCCATCCGCACCCATCAACCGCAACAACACCAACCGCCCCAAAGGCGGATAACACAGAGCCGCTCTTTGCGCCAATTCCATCGCCATAAACTCACCATAATCCTGCTTTTGCACCGCCGCAATCACCGGATGCGCAGGCGTGTAACTCTGAATAATCGCCCGTCCCGGTTCATCACCCCTACCCGCACGTCCCACCACCTGCATCAAAATTTGAAAAGCCCGCTCCGAAGCCCGATAATCAGACAAATTCAACAAACCATCCGCCGCCACCACCCCCACCAAAGTCACCTGGGGCAAATCCAAACCCTTAGTTAACATTTGCGTCCCCACCAACACATCCGCATCCCCAGAGGCAAACCGAGAAAGTAAATCCCGATGCGCCCCTTTAGTCCGCGTCGTATCACTATCAAACCGCAACACCCGCAACTGGGGAAAATACTTTTCCAACTGTTCCACCACCTTTTGCGTCCCACTGCCAAAAGGCTTAAAATAAGGAGAATTACACTCAGGACAGCGAGTTACCGGTAACTGTCGATAACCGCAATAGTGACAGCGGAGAAATTCCGCCCCTTCCCCCACTTTGTGATAAGATAAAGATACATCACAATGGGGACATTCTACCACATAACCACAACTGCGACAAGACAGAAAACTACTATGTCCCCGCCGATGAATAAACAAAATTCCCTGCTGCTTACGAGCGTGCATCCCTAGTAAAGCATCTTGCAAAGATTGACTAAAAATCGTGCGATTACCCTTATGTAGTTCCTGGCGCATATCCACCACTTCCACCCGAGGCATTTGGCGCCCCCCGATGCGTTCTGGTAAAGATAAATAGTGAGTCTCCGGGGTAGGGGTGATTCGCGAATCACCCCTACACCCCTTATCACCCACAAACTCCACCCAAGATTCCGCACTAGGAGTAGCAGAACCCAAAATCAGAGGACAATTAGCCAATTCCGCCCGCCAATTTGCCACCGTTCGCGCATGATAAGTAGGAGCCGGTTGGTCTTGCTTATAACTAGCGTCGAATTCTTCATCGAGGATAATTATCCCCAAATTAGGTAAAGGCGAAAAAATAGCCGATCGAGTGCCAATTACCACTTGGGGAGTATCCGCGAGCATCACCCGCCAACTGTCGTAACGTTCCCCATCCGAGAGAGCGCTATGATAAATCGCAACTTTATCCCCAAACCGAGCCCGGAAACGGTCTGTGAGTTGAGGAGTCAGACCAATTTCGGGCACCAAAACAATAGCCGATTTCCCCTGAGCTAAAATCGGAGTAATCGCCTGGATATAAACCTCAGTTTTCCCCGAACCAGTGACACCATGAAGCAACACCCGGGCAAATTGATTTAAACTATTAATCGTGGCTAAAGCGCGGCTTTGCGCTGGTGTCAGTTGGGCAGGGGGTGCGGTATTCCAAGTGTTTGGAACCGCTACATCCGCAGGCGTGCGTAACTGCTCCTGCTCCTCAATCACCACACAGCCTTTTTCTGCTAGTTTCTGAACTACAGAGGAAGAGGTACTGCAAAGTTGGAGTAATTCCGTCATCCACATTTCGCCGCCGTGACGCCGCAGGACCTCTAAAACTTCCCGCTGTCTGTCGGTGAGGTCAGCAAAACTATCACCAGTAATGATGACCGCTTGGCGGAGTTTGGGACCAAGAGATTTAGGCGGCTCTAAGTAGCTTTCCACCCATCGGCGTTTCAGCAGTTCTTTTAATCCCCTGTTAGCGGTGGGGACTTTGCTGCGCAGGTATTGCCAGGAATAGTCTTGAGTTTTAGAGTTTTGCAGTAGGGATACGAGTTGGCGAGCCGGTCCGCTCAGGAAGATTTCGGCTCCGGGGGGGATGTGCAACAGGCGGATGCGACGTTGCGATCGAGCCAGCAACCCCGGAGGCATCGCCGTTTTAATCACCTGCATCAGCGGCGTGCAGTAATATTCCGCCACCCGTTCCAACAGTTGCCAGTAAGAGGGAGAGAAAAACCCCGCCACCACCACATCATCAACATCTTTCACCTTTTCTGGGGGTAAACCAGCGGGCAAACCCTCCGGAAAGCGGACCGCAATACCCCCCAACAGTTGCGCCCCAAACGGCACAGTCAAAACATCACCCAGACGCACATCTAAACCAGGGGGCACCCTATAGGTGTAGAGTTTTTGCTCACCCTCGGGGATATCCACCAACACTTCCAGCCACCGGGGAGTAGTCGCCACCGCTGGCAAATCATCATATCTTCCCCCTGGTTCCGCCACCAGTTGCCCGGAAAACAGCGGTAAATCATAAGTAGCGATATCGTATTGCATGGCATAGTAGGGGGTATGGGTGGATGAGGGGTCAGGTTCGTAGTTGGGCTTTAGCCCAAAAAACTTCCCCAAGGGGCTCTGGGCAAATTATACTACTGGAAAAATTGCTGACCCATTCCGGAATACCCCCCTTTTTCTGGTAAAGTGAAGCTGCATTCTTCAATAATATTGGTTTAGATGCTGGATAAACTTGCTCTGTTTACTATCCGCAATGCCACACCCGAAGATGTGCCCGTCCTGTTTGAGCTGATTAAAGGCTTGGCGGAGTATGAAAAGCTGTCCCACGCTGTTACGGGGGATGCTGCCACTCTCAGTGAACATTTGTTTGGCTCCCAACCCTATGCCTCGGCAATAATTGCCGAAGTGGAGGGACAAGCTGTGGGTTATGCCCTATTTTTTTATAATTATTCCACATTTTTAACCCAACCGGGAATTTATTTAGAGGATTTGTTTGTGCTGCCACATTATCGGGGGCAGGGTATCGGCAAATCTCTGATTAGTTATGTGGTGCAGATAGCACGGGAGCAGGGCTGCGGGCGGGTGGAATGGACGGTTTTGGATTGGAATGAACCAGCTATTTCTTTTTACCGCAGTCTCGGAGCTGAAGTCTTACCAGAATGGCGGATTTGCCGCCTAAGCGGTTCTACCCTGTTGCCCTAGGATTCATCATTAGTCCTTGGTCATTGGTCATTGGTCGGTTGTCATTTGTCAAGAGACTAGGGACTAGGGACAAAGGAAAAATGACATTGGACTTGTGACAATAATATTTAATTACCCCCAGAATCAAGTAAGTGGCATCCAGTCTAGAACAAAAATATAAGAAAATTCGGCAAGAACTCGTGGGCAGTATTTTGGTGCTCGTGGGGGTGTTCATATTTGGCACTGCTGGATACTGCGTTCTTGAGGGATGGAAAGTATCAGAAGCCGCCTATATGACTGTGATTACCCTATCCACCGTAGGGTTTTCTGAAGTTCATCCCCTGAATGACGATGGGCGGCTGTTTACTGTATCTTTGATTGCTTTAGGATTAATTAGCATCGGCTACATTGTCAATCGCTTTACGGAAGCAATAATTCAGGGATATTTTCAAGAAGTCATCAAATTAAGACAACAAAAACGCTTGCTAGACACATTATCTAAACATTATATTCTGTGCGGATTCGGGCGCACCGGTCGCCAAATTGCCTTAGAATTTCAAGCAGAAGGCATCCCCTTTGTCATCGTTGACGCTAAAGCGGAGGCGGTGGAGATGGCGGGACAGATGGATTATATAGCATTTCAGGGGGATGCCACGGAGGATATTACCTTGATGAAGGTGGGTATCGATCGGGCGGTGTGTTTGGTGGTAGCCTTACCCTCCGATGCGGAAAATCTCTATATTCTGATTTCCGCCAAAACCCTCAATCCCAAACTGCGCACGGTGGCGAGGGCGAATACAGAAGAAGCATCGCGGAAGCTACAACGGAGTGGGGCTGATGCGGTGATTTCCCCTTATATTACTGGGGGGAGGCGGATGGCGGCGGCGGCGTTGCGTCCCCAGGTGATGGACTTTGTGGATGGGATTATCACCGGGACCGATCGCTCCTTATACCTAGAAGAGTTTCGCATTCAATCAGAAAATTTCCCCTTTGAAGGACAAACCCTGCGGTCAGCCAGACTCCGCTTAGAATCTGGCGCCCTCGTCCTGGCGATTCGCCGGTCAGGCGGGGAACTCATCGGCGGACCAACGGCGGAAACCCTCATCGGGCGGGGAGATACACTCATATGTATGGGCACCGCCGAACAGCTCCGCCGCCTCAACCAGCTTTTAGACCCTTTAGACCCGGTGAATTCCCAGGCACTCCGCCTCCCGAAACAGGGGACCCATTACGGGGAACTCGAAGAGGATGAGGGTTCAGTTTAATTTGAGAGCGCTCACTGGGACTTCATCCCAGGATTCCACTGTGCGCAAGCGGGCGATCCAACCCTGGGACTTTTGCTCCTCCGAGAGATTATCTTGGAAAGATTTGTGGCAATCCTCGGCTTGAGTCTCGGAAGCGCAAGCGATACAGGCGTAAACCATCCCGCTGGGGTCGATCTGCTCGTTAATCCAAATCGTCATTGTTAATTTCCCCTGAAATTTCCAATTAATTTAAGTATCATTACTTAGAAAGTCGAGTTAAACTGAATCATAGCAAAAACTCACACAATTATTAACAGCAAGTTAAAAATTGTGTGCATATTGCGGCAAATACAAATAACAACACTAACAACATATAGCGGCAATCGGTCTGTTGACGCCGAATTAACCCCCGGAAGCGATTCCCTAGGGATTGGCTTCTTGTGGAGCGATCGGCAGTGGCCAGATTTGGGCTACAGCAGCAGAAATTACTCAAGGTTCGTTAGTATTGTTGGTCAGCATATCGACGCATAGCTCATGGAAACACGTAAAAGGCTTGGCATACTTACCAGCGGGGGCGACTGCCCCGGACTGAACGCGGTGATTCGTGCGGTGGTCAGTCACGCTACCCTGACTTACAACTGGGAAGTGCTGGGAATTCCCTATGCCACAGAGGGATTGCTTAAGCGCAAATCAGTGTCAATTAACGTTCACGGATTGGATTTGCGGGGTATGGACCCTCTCCTAAGCACTGGTGGGACGATCCTAGGGTCAATCAACAAAGGGGATACAGAAGCTAGAGCCGAAGAAGTCATCGCGGGCTATCACGATTTGGGGCTGGATGCCTTGATTGCCATTGGCGGCGATGGCAGCCTGAAAATCTTGCACCAGTTGGCATTGCAAGGGGGCTGGAATATGGTAGCAGTGCCGAAAACCATCGATAATGATGTGGCTTGCACCGAGCGAGCCGTGGGGTTCGATACAGCGGTGAATACCATTGTGGAGGCCCTGCAGCGGTTGACATTCACCGCCGCTAGTCACGATCGGGTGATGGTGGTGGAAGTGATGGGCAGAGAATCGGGGTATCTGGCCCTGCACGCAGGTATCGCCGGGGGCGCCGATGTCATCCTGATTCCCGAAAGTCCCTATTCGATTGAGGAAGTGTGCCGGAAAATCAGCGAGTTGCGCGATCGCTGGGGGCGGAATTTCGCCATCGTCGTCGTGGCGGAAGGGGCGAAAACCAGTGGCGGCAAGGGTGAATCCCGACATTACACCGACGCCCAAGGACAAGTACGCCTGCGGGGTATAGGAGAATATGTGGCAGACCAAATTGCCCGCTGCAGCGGTAATCAAATCGAGGCACGAGTAACGGTACTGGGTCACGTGCAGCGTGGGGGAATGCCATCAGCGTTCGATCGCCTCATTGCTACCGCCTTCGGTAAAACCGCCGTGGATTTAGTCATTGGGCAGCAATTCGGACAAATGGTGGCTTGGCAAAACGGTCAAGTGGTCAGCGTCCCCCTTCAGGAAGTATTCACTAATAGTCCTCGGTTTATCGACCCCAAAGACCCCCTACTAGCCACAGCCCGAGCCCTGGGAACCTACGTGGGCAACCCCATCCCGTAGGTAGGGGCTCCTCTTCAGCGGCGTTTAAATCCCCGAATTATTGACCCTCAAAGGAAACCGAATTGTATGCGGCGAACCAAAATCATTTGCACTGTGGGACCGGCCTCGGCCTCTCGAGAAAACCTCCGGGCATTAGTAGAGGCGGGGATGAATGTAGCCCGCCTGAATTTCTCCCACAACAGCCACGAATTTCACGCCCAAACCATCCAGCAAATTCGGGATATCGCCGCTGAAACCCAGAAGCCGATCGCCATCATCCAAGACCTATGCGGGCCAAAGATTCGTCTCGGCAAGCTGCCATCACCGATCGTAGTCAAGCCCCAAGACGAAATCACATTTGTACCCCAGGAGGAGGGCAACAATAGTAACGAAATCCCCCTGCCCAGCTCCAGCGTATTTGCGATGGTGCGCAAAAACGAACCGATTATGATTGACGATGGTCGGGTGAAACTAATTGTGATCGGGCGCGAGGCAGACAAAATCAGGGCATTGGTCAAGATTGGCGGCACTCTCACATCCGGTAAAGGCGTCAACCTGCCAGAAACCCGCCTCCCCCTGACCTCTGTCACCGAAAAAGACCTGCTGGATTTGCGGTTTGGGATTAAACACGGTGTGGACTGGGTGGCGATTTCTTTTGTGCGATCGCCCCTAGACCTCGAACCCGTACAGCGGATGATTGAAGCCTCGGGCAGCAAAATCCGCGTCATCGCCAAAATCGAAAAACGCGAAGCCGTTCAATCCTTTGACGAAATCCTCAAAATCGCCGATGGCATCCTCATCGCTCGTGGGGATATGGGCGTAGAAATGCCCATCTATGAAGTGCCTTTAATTCAAAAAGAAATCATCCGCCGGTGTAACCGCGCAGGCAAACCCGCCATCACCGCCACCCAGATGCTCGAATCCATGATTAAAGCGCCAGACCCCACCCGCGCCGAAGCCACGGACGTAGCCAACTCGATTTTAGACGGCACCGACGCCGTAATGCTCTCTGGGGAAACCGCCGTGGGGGAATATCCCACCGAAGCCGTCCAAATGATGCACAACATCGCCATGCGCACCGAGCGCGCCCTCCCAGAAGGGGACCAGTTCCTGCGCACCCATGCCACCAGTCTCAGCGTCACCGAATCTGTGGCTAGTGCCGTCTGTCGGATTGCCTCGGAAATCGGCGCTAAAGTAATTGTGTGTAGCACCTTCTCTGGGATCACCGCCCGGTTAGTTGCTAAATACCGCCCCCACACCCCAATTATTGCTTTTACTCCCGAAGAATCCACTTATCGACAATTAGCCCTTTCCTGGGGCGTAGTTCCTTATCTGATGCCCCCCGCTCGCAGCACCGAACATTTATTGGTTAATGTGGTCAAAACCGCCGGAGAAATCAACCTCGTGAAGGAGGGAGATAAAATAGTGATTTCTTCTGGTGTCCCCATTGGCTCCCCCAGCAGTACCAGTTTGATTAAAGTTCATACTGTGGGCGAACCCATCTCCGCCGCTCTAGAAGAAATCGGCGAGTAATACCATTGGGATTTCCAGAAAGTAACAGATACTTTCCCCCCGTGGCTCTGTCCACAGCAGCCGCCACTGTTACCAAACCCGGTAAGAAAAACAGTTTTTTTTCATTAGGGGCTGATTTCAATTTAGCCCCTAATTTATCACTTTTATTGCTGCATCGTTCGTGAATAAATAATGGAGCATTTCTGCTCTTTTGCCGGGTAAAACTGCCTGAAAAAACCGCTTGGTATGTCTCCGAACTTGATATCAATCTAAGTAGGTCAACCTAAAAAAACTTCAGATAGAGCCGTAGTAGGGTGGGCAGGGCGGTTTTCAAACCCGCCCTGCCCACCCTAAAGAACTGATTTTCTTGGAGGTTTAATTATGTGGATTTACTTAGGAGCTGAAGAATCACTCCGGGCTCAGGATTCAGTCAATTTCTGTATATCTCATTACTTAGATGCTGGAAAATTGTAGCAGAGACCACACAACATCATATCAGACTGGCCAATTTAGCATAAATGAACAAATAAACATGCAAAAATGAATATTATCAGTGTGATTTTTTTAGCTGGGTAATCATAGAACAATTGCTCTATAATTTTTCGGGTAGTCCTGACAAAGAAAAAATAACCTCTATGCAGAAGTGGTCAGAGTTATCCGGGGTTTATGAAGGCATCGATTTTACTATGTATGGGGAAGAAGCCTGGAACTGCTGGTTTCGCCTAGAATGGGATGATGCGGGTCAGGTCAAGGGGTCTGGATATTTCACTCCAGGAGATGATTTTGCCGAAGAGGGGGTAACAAACGTTAAAGTTGATGTGGTTTTTTTAGGACAGATGACCAGGAAAGGGATGCTGTATGGGGCGATCGTCGCGCCCGATCGCTACGACCAAGGAGTTTGCTGGGCATTTAACTTAGAGCTAGATTTTGACAATCAAGAGCTATCGGGAGGAGTCCTCTACTGTGAAGATGCGCTCCTAGAAGGAGAAGAAGGTAGCATGAAACTGAAATACAAATACAGCTTATCTTCGGGAAAAATGGCAGGATAAGATGGTGAACCAAAACCCGGTTTCCTCCAAGCAGAAACCGGGTTTTCAAAAAGTTTTTCGTCAATCTATCAAACTAAAAGGAAATCATCGCGGCTGATAGCAAATTGGGGGACGCCTGCTAAGACGGCCAAAACTTCCCCCGTGGCGGGAAGAGAGATAATCGTATTAGACCCGCTAGGGAGAATAGCGACATCCTCAAAAGTCAGAGTAGAACCAAGGGCAATTTTATCCTGTTCATTGGTAAAATCAGTAATGATATCGGTGCCATCCCCAGGAGACAAGACAAAGACATCGGGACCCGCGCCGCCAGTGAGGGTATCATTGCCTTTGCTGCCGATAATCAGGTCGCCGCCACCGCCGCCATTGATGATATTGTCTTTATTGTTGCCCAAGATGTCATCGTTAACGGGGGAACCGATGAGGTTTTCAATAGTGACGCCAAAACCGATGACAGTGGTGTAGCTGTTGGCGGTAAAAGGACCGTTAGCCTGCACCACTAACTGGTCATTCTCATCGGTGACTAACTCACCGTTTTCATCTGTTACCAGGGTATTGATAATATAAGTAGAGCCGTTGAGGGCGCTGCGAGCAGTATTTTGCCCTCCCTCGTTCATGTCAAAGAAATAACTTTCGGTGATGGGCAACCCAGAAAAATCGAGGGTATCGTTGCCCCCACCATCCCAGATAGTTTGCTTCACCCCAATAAAATTGCTGCCATCAAAGCGATAAACGTTATCGCCTTTATTGCCTTCGCTGAAGCCGTAGAGAAATTGTAAGGCACGGATGTCATAAGCCATCGGCGTGCTAGCACCAACAGCCACGAAAGTATAACTCATCACCGTATTGGTGTTGTTGTCTTTGAATAAGGGGAGAAATGGGCCGTCTTCTCCAATGGTTTCCTCTGGATTTAAATCGGGGCTGGCGTAGTTGTTAGGATGTTTCAATCCCAAAGCATGGCCGATTTCGTGAATTAGGGTTTCATAGCCGTAACTCCCTGGTTCGGCGGCAAAAGCCTGGTCGGGGTCGTTTTCAAAATCGCGACTTAAATGTACATCTCCACCAATACCAATGCCCGGTTCGTAGGCGTAGGCATAGGAGGGACCGTCGGAAAACATGATGCGAATTTGACCGGTGTTGGGGGGTCTGTCGGGGACTTCGACGAGATTAAAGGGCAGGATTTTGTTGTATTCCTGCATGATTTGGCGGACGTTGCTTTTGACTTTTTCGCTCACTTCCCCCACGCTGCTTTCCGAGCCTTCATACAAAAAGGCGCTGGCTTCCGTGACAAAGCTGTAGGTGAGAGTGCCATTGATGGGGGTTGGCCATTTACGTTTGGGTTCTAGGAGGTTGTCAGCGGGGATGGTGGCTTGTTCTTCTTCGGTTGGGGTGTCATCGGTGGTGGTGATGCTGTTCACCAGTAAAGCATCAATGCTGATGGGGTCAAAATATACTGATGACTGGCGCCCTTCTAAGCGCAACCCACGGCGGATGAAGTGTGCGATTAATTCGGGGTTGGTGAGTCCTCTTTCTTGTAAGTCGCGGTTGTTGTCTCTGTAGAATTCTACATCGAATAATAGAGACGGGCGGCGACTTTCGTTGATGCCGTTGAGCTGATAATGTTCGAGTAGTTGCTGGGCGCTGAGACCTGCTCTGGCGAGGTCGGGGTTGTTTTCTATGTAGTATTTGGGGTCAAAGATGAGGGAAAATTTACGGCCTTCGTCTAGTCCTAGGAGTTCTAGGTGTTGGAGTAATTGTTTGTCGCTTAAACCGGCTTGGAGAAGGTCGGGGCTGTTGTTGATGTAATATTGGAGGTCGATGTAGGGGGAGAAGAGAAGCGGGTCTCCTCCGGCTTCGAGGACGAGCCCATCGGCGGAGTTGAGCCGGTTGATAAAGTCTTGGATAATTTGGCGATTCAGGGGCAGATCGGAGCTGAAGTTTTCTGTAAAGAAGTTGGGATTTTGCTGTAATAAGCTATTGGCATAAAATTCTAGGTCAAAAAATTGGGAAAATTCCCGATTTTCATCGATGCCGAAGTTGGTCAAGTGGTTGAATAGTTCTCTGTAACTTAACCCGGCCAGGTCGGGATTGCGGCTGCGGTAGTAATCTAAATCGACAATGGGGGAAAATTGCCTGCCTTCGTCGAGCCCTCTGGTTTGAAAGTGGTTGAAGGCGTCGGCGTCACTTAATTCGGCGGTGTCGGGATTGGCGGCGCGATAGAAGTCTGCATCAAAAATGATGCTGTCGATGAGAAAGGAAACGCCGGGGATGCTAACTGGTTGTAGGGGGATGGTACTGGAAGGCATGATCTGGTTCCTGGGTTAACTTAAATTGAGAGGGAAAAGAGCTGCTGTACTTGTTGCCAAGCGGCGGCGGCGGCGTTGGGGTGGTAGGTATGGCGTCGATAGCTACGCTGACCTGACGGTTCGCAGATAAACCCGTGGTCGGCGCCTTCGTAGCGGAAGACGCGATGGGAGATTTGGTGTTTCTCTAGGGTAGCTTCGATTTCATCCACTTGCGGGTTGGGGATGAGGGGGTCGTTGGTGCCGAAGAAAAGGTAAATAGTGCCCTGAATGTCGGGGGTGCGGCTGATGGTGGGGGGGCCACCGCCGGGAGTGGAGTTGACGATACCGGCGCCATAGAAGGAGGCGGTAGCTTTGATTTCCGGGAGGGTGGCGGCGAGATAGGCCACATGGCCCCCGAAGCAGAAGCCGATGCAGTTGATGGCTTGGGGGTTGACGTTGGTCAGGGTTTTGAGGTATTGGATGGTGGCGCTAGTGTCGCTGAGGAGTTCGGCGGCGGTGGTTTTTTCTTTGTAGCTGCGCCCGAGTGTTACGTCTTCTGGGGTGTAGCCGAGTTCAAAGTCGGGGGCGGTCCGCTGGTAGAGGGCGGGGGCGATCGCCACATATCCCCATTGAGCAATCTTTTCGGTGACATCCCGGATATGCTCGTTGACACCAAAGATTTCCTGAAAGACGATAACGGCGGGAAATTTCCCCTCTCCGGTGGGGCAAGCGAGGTAAGCGGATAAAAGCAGCTCGCCGTTGGGAACCTGAACGCGATCGGTTCTAATCTCCATATAGTATGTCTGTCTCCTGTTGTTCTGATCTACCACCGCAGTTTTTACCCGAGGCTTTCCGCCTCGATTCCCGGTTGCTTCCAATTTTAAGCGCTCAGAGCCGATTTTCCCCCGGAACCAGTGCCCTTACCGTGGCGATGAGGGGTGAGGGGGGCGATCAGGGGTTGGTTTTTTGCCAATATAGTTGTGATGCCCCTTCCCCGACCCCAGAAACCCGGTTTCTATCCCTCAGCCCTGGAGTTTATTATATGGTTCAGTTTAAGATTCAATTGGATAGCGATATCCCCGCATCTAACCAGCTATTTAATCAAATCCGATTTGCGATCGCCTCCCGGCAATTTCCCCCAGGGGAGAAACTGCCCTCCACCCGCGCTTTAGCGATGCAGACTGGTTTGCACCGCAACACCATCAGTAAGGTGTATGAGCGGTTGGAAGAATTGGGCATCGTGGAATCCCACGCCGGTTCTGGCATCTATGTCAAAGAGCAAGGGCACGAAGGCGGAGGGCGGATGCAGTCGCCGCTACTGCAAAAATACCCCCAAGCCGATAAGGTCATCCAAACCAGCATAGACGAACTGCTGCAAATCGGCTGCACTCTTAATGATGTGCGGGAGTTGTTTTTCAAAGAAATTGACTGGCGGTTGCGCTCTAGCGCGCGGGTGTTGGTGACAGCTCCAGCTCAGGATATTGGGATTGGCAAGTGGATCAGTTTGGAGCTAGAAGAATCCTTGGGGATGCCTGTACAGATCGTGTCTTTAGAGGAGTTAGATGCAGCTTTAGATAAGTCTCCTTTTGGCACGGTGGTGACAACGCGCTATTTTAGCGGCTTGGCGGAGGCGATCGCCACGCCAAAATTCGTCCGCGTCATCCCCCTAGATATCTACGACCACGCCAAAGAAATCGAAGAAGTAAAGCTGTTACCAAAAGACAGTTGTTTGGGTTTAGTGAGCATCAGCACCGGTTGGTTACGCGCTTCCGAGGTAATTGTGAACAGCCTTCGGGGGGAAGAGTTGCTGGTGGTCACCGCACATCTGGATGATGCCTACAAACTCAAGGCGATCGTCCGGCGAGCCAGAGCCATAGGTTGCGACCCCGCCAGCTTGGCCGCCGTCAAAGCCGCCATCCAAGCCAACCGCGAAGACCTCATCCGCGCTCCCAAAGTTTACTGCATTGAAAACTACATCGATAAAAACTCCATCAACCGCCTGAAACGGGAATTAGGATTAGTGTGACCGGGCAGCGGCGGGGCAACTGGTATCCTGACTGGAGAGATGGGGACAGATGGGGGGAGAAAATCTCTCCTTTGTCTCTCCCATCCCCTCCTTCCCCCACTGGTCCCCTTGACCAAAATTTCTGCCGCTACAGATTTTCCCCTGCTGCCTTATTACCAGCTAAAACCCTAATCAGCACTGGCTTTCAGCCCTGAACCAGAAAAATTCAAAAAATTTTTGCTCAACCCCTTGACACTTTTGTAGTATGCGTGTAGTATAAAAGTGTGGGCAGCGGCAAGAGGCGATGCCTCCCCCCAAACTGCCCACCTTGAACCTTGACAACTGAATCATTACATTTAAATCGCTTGACTATAGATATAGCGGCTTTTTTCTGACCAAAATTTTTAAATTAATTTAAAGGAGGTGTAGCATGGTTCACGTGCGTTTTGAAGGTCGCTCCTATGACTTCAGCGAGAGCCAGCTAGGCGTCAATGGTAACATTAGTGACGCCGCTTTAAAAGAGCGCCTCGCCCAACATTTAGAAGTCAATAAAAATCAATTGCAAGATTATGTGATTGACCGGCGTCCTGGTGGTGATTTAATCGTCCGCCCAGAGGCAGTTTACGGTTAAACTTCACCGATGCAGTCGGAAAAACTAGGTAGATGTCCCGCGCCCTGACTCGTAAAGCTTACAAACTCTCATGGTTTTCACCATAAGATTGTAGGTTCGATTCCTACCGCCTCCACTATGGGGGCGTAGCTCAAATGGATAGAGCGAAAGGTTAACAGCTTTGCCCACTTGTGCGGGTCATCTATTTTTTCTCTGTTAGGAAACACTTCGCGCCCTCACCGAAAAAGCTTACATACTAGCTCAAATGGTAGAGCGCTTGATTGCTAATCTAGTGGTAGCAGGTTCAAATCCTGCGTATGAACCAACGGCTTTTTTGACTTGCGCGAGGTGATTTTTCCTGATAGAATTTACCAAATATTGCATTAATTGCATAGGTTTCAAACAGCCAACCAGTGAGAAATTAAAGTCTCACTAGAGTGACAAAAGCCAGTTTTTTCACTTCGCGCCCTAACCGGGAGAGCTTACATACTCGCCGAATGGTACAGGCACCCGACTCATAATCAGGTAAATGCAGGTTCAAATCCTGCGTATGAACCAACGGCTTTTTCGACTTGCGCGGGGTGATTTTTTTAATTAATTTCACCCAAATTTCAACAAATAGCAATAACAAAGCAGGTGAGGGATAAAGTCCTCACCATACTTACAAAAACAAGTTTTTCACTTCGCGCCCTAACTGGGAGAGCTTACATACTCGCCGAATGGTACAGGCGCTTGATTTAGGCTCAAGTTACTGCAGGTTCAAATCCTGCGTATGAACCAACGGCTTTCTCGACTTGCGCGAGGTGATTTTTTTTGTGATAATAGCAGTTGTCGCCGCGCCCCAACCGCGAGAGCTTACATACTTTCTGTAAAAAAGTAACAAAAAAAGCTCTCCTGACTTGCGCGGCGTCTCTTTTTAGGAGTACGTGCGACATCTGCCTCCCCAAAACAAGAGATGATTTTGGAGGTAGCAAATGAATACTGCCGAACGAGATTTGCGCCTGGAAATGCTCAATAGCTTGCTGACGACACCCCACCGCAAGCTCGAGGATGTGGCGGAAATTCACCAGCTGATGGTAGAGTTAGACCCGCTTTTTTATGGTCATTTGGCGGTGTGGTATCAACGTCATGGCGACGTGCGGGACCATAAGGAAGTGTTTTTGGGGCATTTGCTCGCCAGTGGATTAGAAGAACACCGCGATGCAGGGTTTGTGATGGTGCAGGAATTTGCACCATATCAGGTGGCGCGAATTGTGGATTTTATGAAACAGCAGTTGGGGAAAATGCCCCGCTCGGCTCGCACGGCGGTACGTCGCTATCTGCAACAGCGGGAAAAAAACCCCCAGTTTTTCGATCGCGCCGCCTTGCGTAACCGCAAGGCGATGAAACACCTGTACGCCAGCTTGCATATCAAACCCTCGACTCGCGCTGATGCGGTTCTGTTTAAAAACAACCCACCACCGGATAGTCTCGCCTTTGCACTCAAGCAATTAGCCAAAGGGACATCTCCCACGGAACAAGCGCAACTGATTATCGAGCAGAAAATTCCTTATCCTGTAGCGGTAGGAGCGCTGAAACAAATCACCCCCACAGTGTTGGTGGCTCTGATTAATTCCATGTCGCCGCAAGAGGTAATCAATAACCTGAAATCTCTGCAGGAACGGGGAGCGATCGATAACCCAGAAGTGAAAGCGCTCATCGATGCCAAACTGGCAGAAGCGGCAACATCCGATCGGGTGTCGGCATTCAAAGCCATCAAAGCAGCAGAAGTTGCTGGTGTGAGCGAAGAAACCACCGCCCAACTACAACGGGTTGCCGATGAACAACTGAAGCAACGGGGTAAGATTACCAAAACCACCGCATTACTGGTGGACAAAAGCGCCAGTATGACCGTGGCGCTGGAAGTAGGCAAGCAAATCGCCACGATCGTTTCTGCAATTGCCGAGGCAGATTTGTTTGTTTATGCCTTTGATACGATCGCTTACCCCATCCAAGCCCAAGGTAAAACCCTGTCCGACTGGGACAAAGCCTTTCAGCACATCTTCCCCACTGGCGGCACCAGTATCGGCGCCGCGCTGGAAATTATGCGGCTGAAACAGCAATCAGTGGAGCAAATCATTATCGTCACCGACGAAAACGAAAACTCCGCCCCCTACATCAACACAATTTACCCCCGCTACTGCCAGGAGTTGAAAATTCAGCCCAACATAGTGGTGGTGAAAGTCGGGCAGCACACCGACTATCTAGAGCAGCAATTGCAACAGTGCAAAGCCATGTGTGAAACCTTCACTTTCGAGGGTGATTACTACGCCTTGCCTAACCTGGTGCCCTTGCTGAGTCGCCCTTCCCGGCTGGAGTTGCTGATGGAAATCATGGAGACACCCTTGCCAGTGCGCGACGACAAATAACTCGGGAAATGGGGCAAAGGAAATGGGAGATTGAGGACAACAATCAATCCTCAATCCCCATCACCAATCCCCCATCCCCCAGAAAGGGAGAAAAAAGATGACAACAGCTCTCAATCACGTTGACTTGTGCTTTGTGGTGGACACAACGGGCAGCATGGGCGCCTTCATCCACACCGCGCAGCAGCAGTTGCTCCATACGATCGGGCTGCTTTCCGCTGACAGCAGCATTGATTTGAAAATTGGATTGGTGGAATACCGCGACCACCCCCCACAAGACCCCTCATTTGTGACTCGTCTTTATCAGCTCACGGCGAATTTGAAGGAAATGCAGAAAGCGATTAACAAGCTGACAGCAGATGGCGGCGGTGATGGGCCAGAAGCGGTTTATCGTGGCGTCCATGATGCCTGCGAACAGATGAAATGGCGTCCCCATAGCTGCCGGTTTATCTTGCTAGTGGGGGATGCACCACCCCACGGCTTTTCAGCTTGGCTGCGAGAAATGGCACCCACAGAGCGCCTCGGTGGCGGGAACCACGGCGATGCTTGGCCAGATGGTTGTCCTAGCGGTCTCAATGTGCAGTCAGTGACAGGGGTGGCGGAAAACCAGCGGGTGACGGTTCACGCTCTATGTATGGGTGGGGATTTATTGGCAATGCGGGCGTTCAGTGCGATCGCCTCTGGCACCGGCGGTCAAGCTGCCAACGCCGCCAATGCCAAAGATGTCATCAGCCAGATGGTGGCCATGCTGGGGAATGAGTTTCGGGACTTAGCCTTTGACAAGCAAGTGCTAGAAGCCGTGCTGCACCTTGGAACCCCCGACAGTGGCAGTGTAGCCGAAACCCTGGCCATTCCGCGACTGCAAGCCGCCGCCGCTATTGCGCGGCTGGGCAAACGAGGTTTCTTGAATTTTTAATTTGAACCCATTTTGTTATAATAGCAGTTGTCGCTGCGCCCCAACCACCAGAGCTTACATACTTTTTGAAAACAAGTAAAAATCAAGCTCTTCTGACTTGCGCGGCGTCTCTTTTGATGAGTACGTGCGACATCTGCCTCCACAAAAATTGATCATATTTTGGAGGTGGGAAATGAATACTGCCGAACGAGATTTGCGCCTGGAAATGCTCAATAGCTTGCTGACGACACCCCACCGCAAGCTCGAGGATGTGGCGGAAATTCACCAGCTCATGGTAGAGTTAGACCCGCTTTTTTATGGTCATTTGGCCGTATGGTATCAGCGGCACGGGGATGTGCGGGACCATAAGGAAGTGTTTTTGGGGCATTTGCTCGCCAGTGGATTAGAAGAACACCGCGATGCAGGGTTTGTGATGGTGCAGGAATTTGCACCATATCAGGTGGCGCGAATTGTGGATTTTATGAAACAGCAGTTGGGGAAAATGCCCCGCTCGGCTCGCACGGCGGTACGTCGCTATCTGCAACAGCGGGAAAAAAACCCCCAGTTTTTCGATCGCGCCGCGTTGCGTAACCGCAAAGCGATGAAGCACCTGTACGCCAGCTTGCACATCAAACCCTCGACTCGCGCTGATGCGGTCCTGTTTAAAAACAACCCACCACCGGATAGTCTCGCCTTTGCACTCAAGCAATTAGCCAAAGGGACATCTCCCACAGAACAAGCCCAACTGATTATCGAGCAGAAAATTCCTTATACTGTAGCGGTAGGGGCGCTCAAGCAAATCACCCCCACGGTGCTGGTGGCTCTCATATCCACCATGTCACCCCAGGAAACCATCAATAACCTCAACTCCTTACAGGAGCGGGGAGCGATGGCTAACCCACAGGTGAAAGCCCTAATCGATGCTAAGCTGAAGGAAGCGCAGACAGATCACCGCGTTTCCGCCTACAAGGCTCGGGTTGCGGCTGATGCTGCTAACTTGGATGCAGCTACTACTGCCCAGTTGGAGCAAATCACCAACGAACAAGTCAAGAGCAAGGGCAAAATCACCAAACCCACAGCGGTCCTGGTGGATAAGTCCGGCTCGATGGATGCAGCCCTAGAAGTCGGAAAGCGCATTGCTGCCTTGATTTCCGGGATTTCTGAAGCCGATTTGTTTGTTTACGCCTTTGACACCATGCCTTACTTGGTGCAGGCAAATGGGAAACAGCTTAGCGACTGGGAGCGCGCCTTCGCGCACCTACGTGCTGGCGGCGGAACCAGTGTAGGCAGTGCTGTAGAAGCGCTGCGGCGCAAAAAGCAGGTAGTTGACCAAATCATCATCGTCACGGATGAAGGAGAGAACAATCAGCCCTATTTTGCCGACGCTTATCAAACTTACAGTCGGGAAATGGGGATTATGCCGAATGTGGTAATCGTCAAAGTGGGTTATGCTTACGATTGGCTGGAAACTCAGCTCAAGGCAAAGCAAGTACCTCTAGATACTTTCACGTTCAGTGGCGATTATTACTCCCTGACGAACTTGGTGCCGCTTTTGTCTCGTCCCTCCCGGCTGGATTTGCTCATGGAAATTATGGAAACTCCCCTGCCGGGGCGCGATGATAAGTAGCAAAGACATGTCCTATTTGGTTGATTGCTGATAGTCGGGAGGCGATTATGGCGGAAATCAATAATCTACCAATAATCGCCGCCCGCCTGTCAAATCATTAAGGAAAACTGCTGTGGGCAAGAAAAAATCAAAGCAAAAAACTAACCTTCTCTACCAAAGGCTCGAAGAAGCTCTGGAGCAAGGAGCCCAGGTTTGGATTGAAACGGATGCCAGCAGTTTTAGCGGCATCCCGATTAATTTGACTGAGGATTTTCTGGAAATTATGGTGATAACTTCGCCCGAGGATGAGGATGAAGAAGGTAATGATGTTTACGAACGAACTACCTGGTTAATTCGTCTGGAAGCGATCGCGGCAATGGCTTACCAGAGTCAATACTGGTCGAAAGACAGATTAGAAGGCATTTTTGCCAGTTAATTCCTGATGCTAAGGTGGGAACTGACCCACCTTAGTTATATTTTTTTCAACCATCAGACAAAAAAATATGCCTTGTCAGCTTTGCGATCGAGAAGTTAACAAGCTCACATTACATCACCTAATTCCCAAACAAAAAGGTGGGAAAAAAGGTGAAACCATAGAAATTTGTTCTGCCTGCCATCACCAAATTCATGCTTTATTTGATAATACCCGCTTAGCCCAAGAATTAAACACCATAGAAAAACTGCAAAACGAGCCGCAATTAGGCAAATTCCTGGCCTGGGTGAGGAAGCAAAACCCAGATAAGCGGGTCAGGGTGCATGGGAGCAAAACCGTTTCTTAGTTGGCGGTGCTTCCAAATAAGGTCTGCCGTTGCGGAAGATAGCGGAAGCAAATAAAGCGATTTTGACCCATACCAGTGCCTCATCATACGAATTATCAGGAGTTTCAGCCCCAGGCACATCAAAAATAACGGAAGTCAATCAGGGAAAATAGCGCCAATTTAGCGGTTAGCACTGGAAACTATCTCTACTGCCGTGGGAGCATCCGACCTGACCTCAATTCAACCATCAACCAATCAGCTATCCCGTAAAGGAAAAAATTCTTTAGTATCTGGGGAATAAGTCCAAGCTACACCCAAGGGGTCTTTACTGCGACTCCAAGTGATAAAATCTGATTTGGACTTGCGCTTGGCGATCGTCGTAGTATGCACCCCCAAACGCTCCGCCAATTGGGATTGATTCAAAGATTTAGGCAGCTCCGAGGACTGGTAATCTCTAGATATTGGCCCCGATGCTGCCTGCAGTTGTTTTACCCCTGACCCTACGGGCGCTTTCACCGTGGAAAAACAGTAAACCACTGTGCCACTGTCGGTGACTTCAAAATCAGCGGCGAAGTCTCTGGCCCGTTGCTCCAAATACTCCTTCGCTTCCACCCCAGAAATATTCGCCCCCATCGCCAAATCCAAAGTAGTCAGGCGTCCGTGATGCTGTTCTAGAAGCTGGTAAAAAATGGCATTCAGCCGTTCCAGATGTTCTTGCTGTTTTTTCTGGAAGTATTGCCACACCCCCCCAATGCCCAACAATACACCCAACGCCATCAACCACCGCCAAGCCCACACAAGCATCGCCACGCCCACCGCTAAAGGCAGTAGAACCATGAGAGCAGAACCGCTAGAAGATGGGGAGCGAGATGCTCCGCCTTCTTTCAGTTCGGCAATTTGTTTCTGGTTATCGAGCTTGCTTTCTGGCATTTTAGGTTCGGAATTGATTCTACAAGTGCTAGCGGGTGGTGCATCACCAGGGGTAATTATGACATTAGGAGATATCCTCCTGCACCCCCACCCCCTAGGGGTTGTATTTGGTGAACAAGTTTTCCAGGGGAAAAGCTGATAGCAGTTTACCGTAAGGAGCCCGCACCTCGGCAGTATTCGGCGCCTCTGCTGACACCAGCTCGGAGTTAGGGGTGAGGATGTACCGTCCCTGGTACGTTCTTGTATCACGAGTCAGGCGGAATACTAAATCTTGATTGTACGTGTTTTTGGTGTATTGCAAGTGCATTCGGGTGATAAAGGCACTGTCCTGGTTCATCCCTAATGCCCGCACCTCAGAGCCGTTCAGGGGTTGGGTACTGCATGGGTCGCATGAACCCGTATCCCAGGCATATTCTGTCACCACGGTTTCCCGTCCGGTGGCTTTGATGGTGGCGGCGAGCAAGTCCTGATAAAATTCGCCAAACCTGGGTTCTATCTCTTCAGGGACATTGAAGTTACTGGGAATCATCACGTTAGTATAATTTTTCGCTTCCACTCGCCCCTGTGCAGTGAGGAAATATATGATAACGCTTTGTTTGTCTTCGGCGTTAATTTTTCCCATCTGAAATGGCAGCATAATTTCGCCGCCATTGGGGACGCCAAACTGGAGGGGGCGCAAGTTTTGAAATCCGAGTTTTTCCTGTTCCTCTAGGTTGACGCGGACGACGAAAAAGTACATCCCTGCATCGATATAGGGGCGCAGGTAACGGGCGGCGCCTCGCGGGGTTTTATAATCGTTTTCCCGCAACCAGGTTTCTAGGGCGGTGGATTCGTCGGCGCTAAGGATAACTACGTCGTATTCTCCTACTGTAAAGCGCTCTAACACCTGCACGGGAGCCCCACCGGCGGGGGCTGGTTGGGCACTGCGGTTTACACTGGTATCTCCTTCTAAATATGTGTCATCGTAGCGCACGAGGCGCGGGGCGCTGAAGTCATCTAAACGCTCGAAGAGTTGGGCATCAATAACTTTTACGTCTTCTTTTTTGAGGACGACGGGAACGGGTAAAACTAGGGCGAAGTCTTTGGGAGCGCCTTTGTAGTTAAAGGCGAGGTTGTAGGTGGTGCGGTTGTCGGTGCGAGCGATCGCCACTTCTGAGCGGTTATTAAACATTTCCGCATCCACTTTGGCCACAAAAAACCCGCAAAACGCTAGGACTGCCTTGGCTTGGAAGGACAGCAGAGCCAAAAATAGCGCCGCTCCTACCAGCGATCGGGAAATTTTCGCCATATCACACCTCGATTTTTTCAATGGTAAATTGTAGTGGGGTCATTTGTCATTAGTCCTTTGTCATTTGTCATTTGTCCTTTGGCTAGACAAGGGACTAATGACCAATGACTAATGACCAATTATTCAGGAGCGATCGTGACCACACCAGCATCTTATACCCCCCAATGTCTCACCCTGCGCCATTTGCTCGCACAGCTACAGCTCCCTATCATCATTGGTGTCTCTGGGGACAGCGGGAGCGGTAAAACTACTTACAGCAATGGGATCCGCCGCCTTTTGGGCACTGATATTGTCAAAAGTATAGAAATGGATGGGTATCATCGGGAAGACCGGGAGCAAAGACAGCGCAGTGGGCGTCTCCCCCTGGACCCGGAAGCTAACCATTTGGACTTGCTGGCGCATCACTTATTGGAACTGAAACAGGGGCGCCCTGTAGAAGTACCCATTTATAACCACGCTACGGGTAAGTTTGACCCGCCAGTGTTGTTTGCTCCCGCTCCCATTATTATTGTGGAAGGATTGCACGCGCTGTATCCGCAGTTTCAGCCTCTGTTGGATTTTAGCATTTATGTTGACCCCGATCGGGATGTGAAGTGGAAATGGAAGCGGGATAGAGACGTAAACCTGCGGGGCCATGATGTCAGTGCCTTAATGGCAGAAATGCTGCAACGCCAAGCCGCCTATAAACGTTGGATTGATTTTCAAAAAACCAACGCCACTGTAGTAATTAAACTGCATCAAACCCAAATTGAACAATTTGGGCGGTATGAATTCAGCGGCGAAATTCCCCCAGGCAGTTTGCAAGTGGAAATGATGCTGGAACCCGCACCAGTTCCCCTCCCCAGTTTGCCCCTACCTTTTGATTTAGCCGCCATGTTGGGCAGCAAACAAGCGCCTTTTTTGCTTTCCGCCGTCCCCAGCATTTATTGGGGGCGGGAAGTGATTACCATTCACATTGACGGTTTGCTCTCCCCCCAAACTGTTGCCCAACTAGAAAGGTACATTGTGGATTTTACCGGTATTCCCGTAGAGCAAGCTATTCCGAAACAAGACTATGAGCGAGTTTCATCAGTTGAATTCGCTCAGTTATTGATTGCTTGGCGGTTTTTAGAACAGGTGAATAATTTGCTGCAAGAATTGATGGCCTCCGGGGTGATAGAACCCTGATATTTTGGTGATTCCAGCGGTTTTCATTTGCCTGAAATACAGGATATTCATAGATTGCCGGTTTCATCACGCTGGACTGTAGAATTACTCTAAATATTTATCCTATAAGAAATAGAGTGATTCTACAATCACTAAATCTATTGCGGCATTAAGCGCCGTAAATTATCATAACTTGTAATTGGTTTGTCTGTGATAACTGCATACAAAACATCTGGATCTAAATCAGCTCCATTTTCCCAGTAAATTGTACCATACTCAGGATTAATCTTGACTTTTTTAAAGTAATTCAAATCTTGCAAAGGCGCAAAAATACCGGTAAAATTGATTAATTGACTGATATCAGCTACTCCCTCTTTATTGTCTTCAAATCTTAGGTATAATTGATATTCTTCTAAGGGTGTGACTGCCACAATATCTTTGAGCATTGTTACTCCAAAGGTGTAATAGATTCTAATTTCATCATCTCCTCACGGTTCCCCCAAATCCGGCAATATTGTTTCTACCATTACCTTTAATGGCAGGAGTGAAAGGTTCTGTAGGGTGGGCAGTAGGGGCGATTCGCGAATCGCCCCTACTACTGCTACTGGTTATGAAGAGAATTATCGGTCAGGCACTGCCCACCCTAATACGGGCATTTTTTTAGGAATTATCCTACCATTCCCATGATAGGATAACTGATTAAATTTGTCAAGTAATTAGAGAAAAATTTTTTCTGAGATTTGGGGGTCGGGATGGGAAGGAGTGCGGCCATATTCAGAAATATGTTTTAACATAAAGACAGGATTAATTAGATAATTGCGATGAACCAAAAATCGGCTCCGGGAGTGAAGCGTAACCTAACTGAGGGGAGTGTTGGCAGGCATCTGGTCAACCTCACTTTACCGATGATTTGGGGTGTTTTCGCGGTCATCGGGTTTACGGTGGCTGATACTTATTTTGTGGGGCAACTGGGGACGAAACCCCTGGCGGCGATGAGTTTTACGTTTCCGGTAGTGATGGGTTTGGGCAATTTGGCGATGGGTTTGGGCGTGGGGGCGTCTTCTGTTATTGCTCTGGCTATTGGGACGGGCGATCGGCACAAAGTCCAACGCCTCACCAGCGATAGCCTCACCCTCTCCCTCATCACCGTCGGCTTATTTGTTATCCTAGGTTTAGCCACCATCAACCCCCTATTTACCTTATTAGGCGCTCCTCCCGACTTACTCCCCCTCATTCGGGATTATATGCAGATTTGGTATATTGGTATCGTGTTTGTGGTGGTGCCAATGGTGGGGAATAGTGCCCTCCGTGCTGCCGGAAATACCAAAGCACCCAGCATCATTATGACCGTAGCCGGTGGCATGAATATCATATTAGATCCCCTGTTGATTTTCGGCTGGGGGCCTTTTCCCCGGATGGAAATCCAAGGGGCTGCCCTCACTACCGTCATTTCCCAAGCCATAACTTTGGTGGCAGCAGTGGTGTTTCTGCACTATAGCGAGGGGATGATTTCTTGGCAAATTCCTCGCTTCAAAGAAGTGATAGTATCTTGGAAAAGTATCCTGCATGTGGGATTACCAGCGGCAGCAGCTAATATGGTGGTGCCGGTATCTGTGGGATTTATTACTAACGCCATATCCTCTTATGGGAAAGAAGCGGTGGCCGGATTTGGCATCGCCTCTCGCGTCGAATCATTTGCCTTAATTGTGTTCATTGCTTTAGGTTCAATTATTGGACCGTTTGTGGGACAAAATTGGGGCGCTAACAAGCGCGATCGTGTTCATCAAGCCCTGAAACTGAGCTGCATATTTTGTCTGATTTGGGGATGTGTCAATGCAGCAATTATCGCCACCTTTGCCCCCCAAATCGCCGCCGCGTTCGATCGCAACCCCGAAGTCATCGCGATCGGCGCCACTTATCTCAAATTTGTCCCCATCAGCTATGCAGGCTCCGGCATTATCCTCATTGCCAGTGCCACCTTTAACGCCTTGGGCAAACCCCTCCCCTCCGTCGCCATCACCGTCATTAGAACGATCGTTCTCTACATTCCCCTCGCCTATCTAGGCAGTTGGCTGTTTGGTTTACATGGCATCTTTGCTGCCACCTGTTTTGCCAATATCGCTGTTGGGATCGGTTCCTTCATTTGGACGCAAAAAACCTGTAACTTGTCACTGTTTCCTGGTCCCTAGTCATTGGTCATTGGTCATTTGTCACTGGTCATTTGTCACTTGTCCCAAGGCAACTGGTAACATCTCCCCTTGGAGGAGAAACCCGGTTTCTTAACCAAATTCTGGGGATGAAGCTAGATTGTGGCAGAAACCCGGTTTCTGGGGGACAAAGGACAAAGGACTTTGGACAAATCAGATTGTGATACAATAACCAATATCCACTTCGGCAAATGTAGTTAACAGGTACAACCATGTATCCCAGTCAAGTCCCAGACGTAGTATTCAAAACCCGGGTACGCGACGAATCCGTAGAAGGCCCCAACCCCTTCCGCTGGCAAGACCGCACCACCGCTGAAATCTTCGGCGGTAAGCGCATCGCCTTATTTGCTCTTCCCGGAGCCTTCACCCCCACTTGCTCTTCCACTCACCTCCCCCGTTATGAAGAGCTTTACGACGAAATCAAGGCTCAAGGCATTGATGAAGTCATTTGCCTTTCCGTCAACGATGCTTTCGTCATGTTCCAATGGGGCAAACAGCAAGGAGTACAAAAAATATTTTTGCTTCCCGACGGTAACGGCGAATTCACCCGCAAAATGGGGATGCTCGTAGATAAAAACAATCTGGGATTTGGGATGCGCTCTTGGCGCTACTCAATGGTGGTCAACGATGGTAAAATCGAAAAAATGTTCATCGAACCGGGCTATAGCGACAACGCCCCCGATGACCCGTTTGAGGTGTCCGATGCGGATACAATGCTCAATTACTTGAAGTCTGCCAAGTAGGAGAACTGATTCATTCTCTTTTTTTGGGGGTAATCTAATTCACATAGATTGCCCCCAATTGCCTGAATCCCCCTTAAACACAACAACAGAACAATCAGGAACAGGGAAGATATTAATCATGGGTGTCGTCCAAAAAGCTAAGGGCAAAATTAATTCTCTCGCTGCCCGCTTCTATCTAGCATCTCCTAAAATAGTCCAATGCAATATTTGTCAGTGGGAGGGAAAGCATTTTCTTGGCACCCATTGGCATCCCTATACAGTTTGCCCTAACTGTGGGTCCGCAGTGCGCCACCGATTGTTATTTGCCGCGTTAAATCTAAAGCAGTTTTCCTTTAATAACTTAGTCGCAGGCAAAAAAATCTTACATTTTGCTCCCGAAAATATCCTTAGCACTAAGTTTAAAAATGCAGCCGCTAAGTACATAACTGCTGATTTGCTGCGATCGGGCTCTGAAATGAAATTAGACATTGCCAATATGTCATCTTTTCCAGACAACACTTTTGATTTATTAGTCGCCTGTGATGTACTAGAACACGTGCCGGATCATATCAAAGCCATGCAGGAAATTCATCGGATTTTAAGTCCTGGGGGATATGCCATCTTGACAGTTCCCCAAAAAGATCACTTAGCTACTACTTTTGAAGACCCAAGTATTGTGGATCCTAAAGAGCGAGAAAAGATATTTGGCCAAGCCGACCATTTGCGGATATATGGAGATGATTTTCCTCAAATTCTCACCCAAGCCGCAGGATTTACAGTAACAGTAGTTAACGAATCTGAATTTGCCGAGGAATTAGTCAAAAAACACGTCCTATTTCCTCCGGTATTATCTACAGACCCACTAGCGACGAATTACCGCAAAATTTTCATCGCTCATAAAAGCTGATTATAGCAGTTTTTGGTGAGGGACAAATTTAGCTCGGAATCGTTCTTTCAGAGGACGGGAGGAGACTACCGCAACATATGCAGCGGCTGCCTCCTCCCGCTGTACCTCATTCATGTGCAAACCGCGCTATAATTAAATTTTGTCATTTGACAGCCAGAAACCTTTTTTAGGAAGAAACCGGGTTTCTGCGATAACTTCCGCATCATCACCGATGCTTGGTGAAGAAACCCGGTTTCTTTTCCAAGGAACAAATGACCAATGACCAAGGACTTTTGACCAATGACAAAGGACTAATGACAGATGACCAAGAAGAAAATTACTTTTGCTTTGCTGCTGGCGCTTTTTGCCCTCGGTGGATGCACTCCCACCAACACTTACCCCCATCTCTCTCTGGGGAACCCCAGCCAAGCTACCGCCGACCCCGCCAACATCACTAACTATTTGATGAAGAAACCCCAATATGCTCTCGCCTATGATAGCACCAAAGGGATTCCTAATTGGGTGAGCTGGCAGCTTAATAATTCCTGGTTGGGTGGTACAGACCGCGCTGATGACTTTCGTCCTGACCCAGAGTTACCCCAAGGATGGTATCAAGTCAAACCGAAAGATTATACTAACACCGGGTACGATCGGGGACATATGGCACCATCGGCGGACAGAACCCGCACCCCAGAAGACAACAGCGCTACTTTTTTGATGACCAATATTGTCCCCCAAACTTCTGATAATAATCGGGGGCCGTGGAAACAATTAGAAGATTATTGCCGAGATTTGGTTAAAGAAGGTAAAGAGCTGTATGTTATCGCCGGTCCGGTGGGGAAACAGAAGACGATCGGCTCTGGGAAAGTCACCGTCCCCGCTCAAACTTGGAAAATTATCGTAGTTTTAGATAAACCAGGAGACCGAGTAACCGCCAAAACCCGCACCATTAGCGTCAAAATTCCCAACACTCCCACCCTCAAAAGCAAAGATTGGCGCAGTTATCGAGTTGCGATCGATGCCATTGAAAAAGCCACCGGTTACGACTTTCTCAGCAACGTTTCCCCCTCCATTCAAGCCACCATTGAAAGCAGCGTAGATAAACAATAAACCTAAGTTTCTACCGCCTTCGTCGCCAAACCCGCCAAATTTCCCAGCCTAGTTTTGCCGATAATATAAACATCAATCTCCACCTCCCCCAAACGGTAAACCCGGATATCGCTCAAATAATATTGCAAAGTTTGCACCAGGGAGCGATACCGCCTTACCGTTTCTTTCTCTTCCTCATCATGCCAATCATATTCCCGCAAAGCTGGGGCAAAAAACTGCTCCAGTTCTTTAGTTTCCAAACGTGAATCAGGAGCGTGTCCCGTTTTTTCCCACAACTGCTCCGCCGTCAGCTCCCGCTCCTCCCACACAAACACCTGAAACGGGTAATCTGATTCGCTCATCCACCGCAAATCTCCCGTGGCTTCCGTCAGGATATTTATCAATTCTGAATTAACATTACTCATAGCCGATTCTGGTTTTTCTCGATTATATCACAAGTTTACCGCAAGTTTTAAAATTTCTGCTGCAACCCCGTGATAAAAATCTCCCGTAGGGGCACGGCATCATTAAACCAATTGTCTTCACCGAGATATAAATCACACCGTGCCCCCACATCAGGGTAATATATAAAATGATGTATTTGTCTCCGATAATACCATGAGTCAAAATGAATTACAACAAATTGCCGACTTCATCGCCAGCTTGCCCAGCCATGCTTTATTAGACCGTTGCCAAACCGAAGCCCAAAGAACCGAATGGCATAATTATAGAAAAAATCAGCTTTTGATTGCTGCTGGCTGGGAAGCTGAGTTTATCCGCTGTGAGGGAGACCCGATCGGCCATGCCTTCCAGCAACAAGAAATATCCAAACACCGCCATGACTTGCTACAGCAGCGAGTCCAACTAGGTAAATATCAATGGGAGCTGATTAAAGTCGCTCATCCCCATATGGCCAAATGGCATAATCAAATTTATCACCTTATCGGCAAATTTGCCAAACGTTTATTACCGCCCCAGCAATATCCCTTTCAAACCGCCTTTGACCTATTTGCCGAAACCCTCCGCGAGGAAGTGAATGGCAGCTTTTCCTGGTGTTTGGAACCCTATTATGCAGTTCCCGTGAAAAAGTGGCGAGAAGCCACCGAGCAGTTAAAAGACAACATCGAGCAAGCCGATAATAATGGGAATTATCCAGAACTCAAACCCACAGAAGCCGACAAGCTGAAAAATAAGGTGGTTTGGAACAAACTGGGATTTTCCTGGTGGGGAGTAACCCTCCTGGTGTGCCAAATGGTCTCCATCCGAGACCCATTACTGAGGCAAAAACTGATTAACTATAACCACGCTTTCACAGAATACTGCAAAATCGGCATCCGTGCGGCCCGTAAAGTTCCCGGTTTCGCCTGGAATAAGGGAGAACAGATACCCACATCCAAGGCGGGCGGAGTATATCAGAATCCCAAATCAAAGTCAAGCTGATGTAACAAAACTTCAAATCTGGTCAAAAAATTTTCCGCCCCCACCAAGTCACCCTATATTGGGAATATCGCCAACAAAACAACAACTTGGGAGTGACTCAATGAGACTGAAACAGCCAGCAAAGCGCTTTTTTTCCTCACTGCTAGGGGCGGTAATTTTAGCCACATCCTCCGTGAGTACAGGCACAGAAAATATGGCGCAAGGAATGCCATTACCAGAGCCAGCCGCCACCATTAGTCAAGTCAACGAGCCGCCCCTACAAGGATATTGGAAAATTGACATTACTGTTACCAAAGAGACCAACAGAGGCTCTGACCCCAACTATGAAATGCTCGCCTATTTTTATCAAGTAGGTTCTGAGTTTTCTGGCCAATTTCTGGAAACCAGCGGCAACGCCTGCAAAGAAGTTTCAATCACTGGCAGTATTGACGGTGAGCGGGTAAACTGGACAGTATTTTACACTGGTTCCTGTTGTCAGGGAGCCAAAATGAGATTTGAGGGGGTGATGGTTTCTCCTACAGTTATGCAAGGCAAGTTATCCCCCGTGGGCAACACACCTCGTAACTGTACCCTTTGGTGGGCAGATGTAACATTAACCAAGCAAAATTATTAAATTTCGGCTCGTCAAGGAGAAATGGGGAGGGAAGCATAACAATTTTGTAGGGGCGAAGCATTCGGGCGAGGAATCTCTCGCTCAAAACCGAGAATTTATCATCCGAATGCTTCGCCCTGCCAAGAGGAGCAGCGGCTACTTTATCGGCTGCCCAATAGAGAAATCAGATGTTTTTTACGGAAAAATAAAGACTATGGCTACCAGAAAAACTACCTATGCGACGCTATTTGCTACAGGATTGATGACCCTAATATCAGCCAAACCAGCTCTAGCTGGCAATTTGATTAAAAATGGCGATTTTGAGCAAGTTGATTACATTGGTTCTTATACAACCTACAATAGTGCAACAGTACCAGCTCAATTTGGCTGGTCAATTTCCAATGATTTTGTATATCTAGTCAACAGCTATTGGCAAGGAGTGTCAGGAACAACTAACCCGGATGGGTTTGACCAGAGCTTAGAACTAAGACCGAATGCAACTCTTTCGCAGACTTTTGCCACTCAACTGGGGCAGAAATACGAACTCAGCTTCTGGTATGCTCACGACCCAGATAACCAACAAGGTTCTGCTATAGGGCATATGAATGTTCAAGGTAATAATTCGCTGCTCGCTGATACTCTATTACACAATATTCCTTCAAGTCGCGCCAACTTGCAGTTTTTGCAATACTTTGCCCAATTCACTGCGGATAAGGATAAAACAACCCTATCATTTCGCGGCGACTCGCGCAATGGCGTTCATGGTTTTGTTATAGATGGTGTTAGCGTTGCTCCAGTTCAGGAGCGGCAAACCCAAAAAGTTCCTGAACCATCATTGGGATTAAGTTTATTAATCGTTGGCGCTTTCGGGATAAGTTTCCAGATCAGGAGGCGTAATACCATTTAGCGATCGGTAGGGTGGGCAAAAGCTCCTTGGGAGCAAGGGAGCAAGGGAGCAAGGGAGCAAGGGAGCAAGGGAGCAAGGGGAGTGTGGGGAGTGTGGGGAGTGTGGGGAGTGTGGGGAGTGTGGGGAGTGTGGGGAGTGTGGGGAGTGTGGGGAGTGTGGGGAGTGGGGGGAGTGTGGGGGGTGGGGGGAGTGTG
>Ga0209172_10002103_pt1 | contig 37280 bp, 26 predicted proteins | sample LarsenN4metaG_FD_184113 | JGI IMG/M metagenome (GOLD analysis project Ga0209172, IMG submission 184113) | Hot spring sediment bacterial and archeal communities from British Columbia, Canada, to study Microbial Dark Matter (Phase II) - Larsen... ... | reverse complement strand
CCCCCCACTCCCCACACTCCCCACACTCCCCACACTCCCCACACTCCCCACACTCCCCACACTCCCCACACTCCCCACACTCCCCCCTGCCCCCAGTCCCCCCGTCCCCCCGTCCCCTGGTCCCCTGGTTCCAATTAAGTGCCCCGGCTGGCAGTTTGGATATAGAGAATCAACAAGAACACAGCGGGGACAAAGACAAACAGGATAGTTGCCACAAAGCCCAAGTCATTAACTTGCATTTCAGTACGCCTCGATGTTAATTGCAGGAATGAATATCAAGATGGTATCACTTACAGTGCAACCCCGTGGTTGTGGCACTAAGGCTTAGTTTGGACGCTCACCGGCCCGTTCACCAAAGCCTGACAGGCCAGCCGGTAGTTAGCGGGCTTCTTCTTCAGCTTCCTTTCTTCCACCGGGGTGCGGGGCGAGAGATTTTCCATCCCCTCAGTGATGGCCACAATGCAAGTGCCGCATTGACCGTAGCCGCCGCAATTCATCATCTTGCCGTAAAACTTATAGAGGTCGATGCCGTTTTCCAGGGCTTTTTGCCTCAAATTAGCGCCATCAGCGGCAACTACTTCCTTATTTTCACTGACAAAATTGATATTAGCCATACACTGTGAGACCTCACAACTGGTTGACGCGATGCTGAGCCGGTAGCGCCCCCAAGGGATACCGGCACACCCAAGTAGCAAAAAGTTGCCCACACCAACAGCAGCTCATAGCGCTATGCGGTTGGGCAATCTTGGCTATCAGTTTACCGGACTTAGCCCGAAGTTTATTACAAAATATTAAAATTTTCTGCATCAGCACCGCTGTCATTCAAAACCATTATCAGCGAGACTGCCGTCCAAATTGCTCACCGCCCTTTGGATAGAGGCCAAAGCGCGATTATACTCAATGATGGCGCGGCTGAGATTGCCTTCAGCTTGGGTCAGAGCGGTAATGCCATCAATCACCTCGGACTGAGTGCCTACCCCAGCTTGAAATCGTAACCTCGCCAACCGCAGCCTTTCTCTCGCCTCCTCCAAAGCCACACCAGCGGTATTGATGTTAGTTTTATTAGATTGCAGTTGGAAATAGGATTGCTCCACCTGAAAGCGAACCCGGCCCCGCAGGTTGGCAAACCGAGTTTCGGCAATTTCCATATTTTTCTCTTGTTGTAGGGCTCGGGAGCGAGCAGCACCGCCATCGTACAAATTCCACTGGAGTCGAGCCCCCAAGGCATAGCCATCGGCTGAATTCAAGCTATCGCTAAATACTTCTAGGGCATTGTAGTTGGCAAATACGCTAACTTGAGGACCAAGAGCGGCTTGGGCTGCCCGTCGTCGCTGGGAGCCGATGTCCCTCTGGACTAATTCCTGCTCTAGTTCGGCGCGGTTTTTATAGGCGAGGACGATGCTCTCTTCCAGAGATAAGGCCCAATCCCCAGCAGGGACGATCGGATCGGCGGCAAAAATATCCGCCGACTGGGGCAAACTTAACAACTGGGTGAGGTTGCGGCGGCTGATTAACTGCTGACTTAAGGCTTGGGTGAGGTCTTGTTGGGCGTTCCCCAAGTCAACCCGGGCTTGGAGGACATCGAATTTAGTCCCCACACCAGCTTTTTCCAATGCCTCGGCGTCCTTTAAGTTTTGCTCAAACCGCTGTACTGCTGACCGAGCGATGCGCACTTCCTCATCCCGTTGCTGGAGGTTGTAGTAAGCATCGGTGATATCAAATTGAAGCTGGTGGGCAATGCGCTCTACTTCCAACTCATCAAACCGTACTTGGGAGCTGGCGGCGGATATCTGCGCCGGACGCAACCCGGAGGTGTACAGATCATAACTCAGCTCCACTGTGCCATCGAGAGAGGTGCTGGCGGTGTCTTGTTGGGCCTGGTCGCCAAACAGTTCTCTTTGTCTAGCGTTGGATAGTTCCCCGCTGGCGGAGTCGCTGCGGGACAAATTAGAACGCAGTTGCAGGTTGGGATAGCGAGCGGCGGTGGCTTCTTGGAAGGCGGCTTGGGAACGTTCCAAGCTCAGCAGTGCCTCTTGCAAGTCCCGATTTTGCTGGCGTGCCAGTTCTAAAGCCTGTTGTAATGTCAGGGGGACAGTGGGATCGAGCTTTACTTCCTCCGGCACTGTGGGAAATAATAGCGGATTCGGGCTCGATTCCAAGTTTGGGGTGGATGGTGTCTGAGCCGGTGTTGGTTCTGTTGGTGCTGGTTCTGTGGGTGTTGGTGTTGGTTCTGACTGGCTCGGAAGGATGCTAGGAGGCGCTTCGGCTACCTGCCACAGTGGGAGCGCTACTCCCGGGGGGCAGGCGATCGTCCCTAGTACCACTCCCACACCTAATGCCATCAGCTTGTCGTATTTACACATAAGCCGTTAATCAAGTGATTCTTATTGACCTTTAGTAGTCACCCCTTTAGGGTAAACATCATTTCCGCTCCTAATGTTCCCACCCAGGGGTACATTCATTCTACTACTACCACCTAATCTAGACTATCCCGGCAGCTCACCCCTAGATGCGGAGCCGTTGGTTGGCCTCTCATTGTTATGTGAAATTACTATACAGCATTTTCTGAAAAAATGGGGTACATCTTTAAAGTACCTCTCCCTTTTTGGTCGAGGGATTTAGGGTGAGGGGGAGAACATGGCTGTACTAAGTCACTGTTGAATAAGCTGTAAGTGAAACTCCACTTAATGTAATAGTTTTGACAAATAGGTTGGGTTCAGGTAGATTATCCCCAGTAACAGAGTACAGTTAGGATTGAAACCATTCGTAACTATCAGCGTCGCCACTTGCTAATTCACGGGGGAGGAAAAGAACCCTTTTAGCAGCATCTCTGTTTGTTCACCAAAATTTAAGAAAAAAACCGGTTTCTGAGTGTCGGGCATGGGGTAAAATGGCGGTCATATTCTAACCCCATGCGCGGCCATGAATGAACAACGCATCCCAGCCTATCTCAACCTAATTCAACAACTCCTCGACTGTCCGGCGGGGGAGGAAAACCAAATCCTCAACCAGTTTAGTGAATTGGTGGATGAGGGGTTTGTCCAGATGTGTGAACAAAAGGCGGCACAGTTGCACGAGGAGGGAGAAGAGAATCAGGCGGAATTTCTGCAAGATTTGGCGCAACAGGTGGGGGCGTTTTTAGCCCGTCCAGCAACGGAGGAAAATCAGCCAGCAGCATTACACCAATTTTGGCAGCAACTGCTGCAAGCGGAAGCGGAAAGCGGCGGCGACGCCGCAGCAGTACATCAGGTGATGCGCCCATATATGGGGTTGATTGTTCCCGTTTTGGGGGACATAATTGCTGAATCAATGCCGAGACTTCTGGCTCGGAATCCCGACAATGCAGAAGGGGTGATAGGCTTAGTAGAAGATACCTGCACCAGTATGCAACAGTTCCCTGATGGCAGGTATGGGGAAGTCCTAGAAATTGCCATCCGGGGCTATGATGTGGTGTTGGCACTGCGGGCTGATAATCCCCCAAAACGGGCGCAAACTCTGAATAATCTGGGGATTGCCTACCAAACGCAAGCGCAATTTGGCCTAGACCCCGCCGCCAAATTAGACCAAGCCATCACAGCCTACACCGAATCCGCCACCATTCGCCGCCACCTGGGACTGGAAACAGACCTAGCCCAAACCCTGAATAATCTGGGGAATGCCTACCAGACGCAAGCGGAATTTGGCCTAGACCCCGCCGCCAAATTAGACCAAGCCATCACAGCCTACAGCGAAGCCGCTACTATTCGCCGCCGTCCGGGATTAGAAACAGACCTCGCCACTACCCTGACTAACCTGGGGGCAGCCTACCAGACGCAAGCGCAATTTGGCATTGACCCCGCCGCCAATTTAGACCAAGCCATCACAGCCTACACCGAAGCCGTGACCATGATGCGCCCTTCGGGACTGGAAAAAGACCTTGCCGCTACTCTGAATAATCTGGGGAACGCCTACCAGACGCAAGCGCAATTTGGCATTGACTCCGCCGCCAATTTAGACCAAGCCATCACAGCCTACAGGGAAGCTGCCACCATTCGCCGCCGTCCGGGACTGGAAAAAGACCTTGCCCGAACTCTGAATAATCTGGGGTTAACCTACCAGACGCAAGCGCAATTTGGCATTGACCCCGCCGCCAGCTTAGAGCAAGCCATCAAAGCCTACAGGGAAGCTGCCACCATTCAACGCCGTCCGGGACTGGAAAAAGACCTGGCCGGAACTTTAAATAACTTTGGTTTTGCCTATCAAACTCAATCTCGCCTACCCAGTAATAGCCCTGACCAGAAACAAACCGCCCTGGAAAATGCTTACAAAGCCTTTGCCGAAGCCTTAGAACAGGTGGAATATCTGCGCGGTGAAATTACCACGGAGGACTATAAACGCCAATTTAATGAGCAATGGAATCAAGTTTATCGCGATCTGGTGCAAGTGTGCTTAGAACTGGGCAACTATACCGCCGCCATTGAATATGCAGACCGGAGTAAAGCCTAGAAGACAAGATGATTCAAGATTTTATCAAGTTGGTAGAGACCCAATGGCCTTTATTTGCGGACTACCAAGGGGAATTCCAAGCATTGGTGAAGAATTTGCCCATAAGCGAACTAAAATGCTACAGCACTTTGTCAAATGATATTGGATTCTCAAAGCCCCTCTCCCTTTCTGGGAGAGGAGTTTGGGGTGAGGGAATGTACCAGATGGACGAACTTTCCCTCTGTAATGTTTTCAGCGGGTTGGGGCAATTTTGCAATTGCCCCAAATCGGCTTTAATGAGAATTCAGCCACTGTTGTAAATCCGCCAAGTTGGTAAAGTCTAATAACGCTTCACTCAACTCCTCTAATTGCGGCTTACTCAGGGACTGAATTTGCCCCTCAATCTCCGCGTTCAGCGGTCCACAAAACCGGCGAAGCTGGCGGAAAATCACCGCTACTTCACCTTGTTTTTCGCCTTGGGCGATTCCCTTTTGCAGAATATCTTGATAAACTACAGATTCGCGCATAACTTCCTCCCGAAACATCGTGGATATTAACTGTTTGTCAAACCGCAACCCCGCTAAAATCTGAGTGCAGGCGGCGATTTCTTGTCGCAAGTCTGTGGACTCTATTTTATTCACTTCCTGAGCCACTTGGCTCAAGAGTTCCGTGGGGTTCTCTGTGGCACATAACACCGCCAGTGGCAGTAAGGCACTATTCCCCAGTAAAGGTTCTGGGGATTCTTCCCATAACCGAATCACCTGATATCGGTGGCGGGTGAATTCCGTGCGAAATTCCGTCTCAAATACCGCCTGGTTGCTGGTAGGGACAAGCCAAATCAACACCTGCCTCACGGGCAGTCCATATTGCCACTGTAACCGCACGGAATAGTTGAGCATCCGCAGAGGCATCGGTCTATCTTGGGGCACTCTCACCTGAAATTCTAAATGCAGAATTTCTCGGTCACTTTTCAGAAAAATCACTGAATCCGCCCGAATTGGTTCGAGGGTGAGTTCAGTTTTTAAGACTTCAACCGGGGTGGTGATGGGTTGTTTCAATGCCCAAGAGGCAATTTGTTCCGGGTATTTTTCCGCTAGGTATTTGCACAGGTTGTCATAACACATATTCACTCACTCAAAATTATTTTTGATGCCGATTAGTAGGGTTGGGGCAATTTTGCAATTGCCCCAAATCGGCTTTAACGAGAATTCAGCCACTGGTGTAAATCCGCCAAGTTGGTAAAGTCTAATAACGCTTCACTCAACTCCTCCAATTGCGGCTTACTCAGGGACTGAATTTGCCCCTCAATCTCTGGATTGAGCGGTCCACAAAACCGGCGAAGCAAGCGGAAAATCACCGCTACTTCACCTTGTTTTTCGCCTTGCTCTAATCCCTGGGCGATTCCCTTTTGCAGAATATCTTGATAAACTACAGATTCGCGCATCACGTCCTCCCTGAAAAGGGGCAAAGGGTCGGGTTAGAATTGGGGCCAATCAAAATGGCCCCAATCAAATTTAATGAGACTCCAGCCACTACTGTAAATCTGCCAAGTTGGTAAAGTCTAAGAACGCTTTACTCAACTCTTCCAATTGCGGCTTACTCAAAGACTGAATTCGAGACTCAATCTCCAAATTAATCGGCCCACAAAAGCGATGAAGCTGGCGCAAAATTACCGCCACTTCACCCTGTTTTTCCCCCTGGGCGAATCCCTGGGCGAATCCCTGGGCGATACCCTTTTGCAGAATATCTTGATAGATTACAGATTCTCGCATAACGTCCTCCCTGAAAAGGGGCAAAGGGTCGGGTTAGAATTGGGGCCAATCAAAATGGCCCCCAATCAAATTTAATGAGACTCCAGCCACCGCTGTAAATCCGCCAAGTTGGTAAAGTCTAATAACGCTTCACTCAACTCCTCCAATTGCGGCTTACTTAAAGACTGAATTCGGGACTCAACTTCTGGATTAAGCCGCCCACAAAACCGGCGAAGCTGGCGCAAAATTACCGCTACTTCACCCTGTTTTTCGCCCTGCTCTAATCCCTGGGCGATTCCCTTTTGCAGAATATCTTGATAAACTACAGATTCGCGCATAACTTCCTCCCGAAACATCGTGGATATTAACTGTTTGTCAAACCGCAACCCCGCTAAAATCTGAGTGCAGGCGGCGATTTCTTGTCGCAAGTCTGTGGACTCTATTTTATTCACTTCCTGAGCCACTTGGCTCAAGAGTTCCGTGGGGTTCTCTGTGGCACATAACACCGCCAGTGGCAGTAAGGCACTATTCCCCAGTAAAGGTTCTGGGGATTCTTCCCATAACCGAATCACCTGATATCGGTGGCGGGTGAATTCCGTGCGAAATTCCGTCTCAAATACCGCCTGGTTGCTGGTAGGAACTAGCCAAATCAACACCTGCCTCACGGGTAGTCCATATTGCCACTGTAAGCGGACGGAATAGTTGAGCATCCGCAGAGGCATCGGTCTATCTTGGGGCACTCTCACCTGAAATTCTAAATGCTGAATTTCTGGGCCGCTTTTTAGGAAAATAACTGAATCCGCCCGAATTGGTTCGAGGGTGAGTTCAGTTTTTAAGACTTCAACCGGGGTGGTTATGGGTTGTTTCAAAGCCCAAGCGGCAATTTGTTGGGGGTATTTTTCCGCTAGGTATTTGCACAGGTTGTCATAACACATAATTAGTCTAAGTGTAAGGTTTGGGGAGGCTATCTCTCAGTACGAGAAAAATCCCGGAGGGTGAGGCAGCCCCCCCATTTCAAATTTTACCAGAAAAGCCGGAAAAAGTTTACCCTTATATATCAGGATTGATGTTTCAACCTTGGTCATGGAAAGGGGAAAAATTAGAACCCGCTTTCCCCTTTCCATTGTTGGGGTTTGTGATGGCTTTGTTGCTGAGCGGGTTCTCTTCCGTGGGCGCCTGGTATTTGGCCAAAGAAACGATTAAAAAAAGGCGGTAGGGAAAACCCTACGGCATCACATCATCGCCTCTAAGGCACTCTGCAAATCGGCGGTCAGCTCTGACACAGCCGATCGGCGATTGGTTTGATACGCATCCCAGCGGTTTGTCACCGATAGGGGTTCTCCCACCTGCAATACTACCCTTTGCTGACCGAGCAACTCCCCAGCAAAGGGACTACCCCTTTTAATGCGGGAGATAGTTTTAGCCACCAGCAACGTGGTCTCGGCAAACCGCTCGAAGGTGGGGTTTTCGCGCACATACTGACCCGTAACCGCCACAAAACTTTCCACTAAGCGCATATGCCACATCCGCAAGTTGGCTTCCTCGGCGACTAGGTTAGCCAGTCCCCGCTCTACGGGGGAGAGGGCCTCGGGGTTTTCGATGTCTTCTCGGTAGATACAATCCCAGCCTGCTTGTTCCAACCGCCGACACCGATCGACCAAGCCACCCTTGGGCTTGATATCAAAATACTGTTCTGCTACCTGCAAAGCCACATCTAAGATTACCTTCAGTCTTCCCGGCAATTCTGGCTGATTATCTTTGGGGATATCTTGATGATAAAATTGCCGGTAAAAATCCTCCATTAATGATAGCAAGTGATTGCCTAATCTAATCAAGCGTGGGTATAATTCTGAGGCTTTGGGATTGATAGTTCTGTCTCCCGGCAATGGTGGTAAGCCGCAGTCAGATTCCATTGCCGTCATCAACGCTTCTAAGGCTTCCCAGTTTTCTTGTAAATAATGATATTTAATGCCGAGGGGGACGATAAAAACTTCTTGGTTGGTGCCAGCTTTGTGCAAGTCTTCGGCGCACCAAAAGGCCATTTGAGAAATTCCGGGCTCGATCGGGCTGATGATTTCATTATGACCGTTAGTGGCGCCTTCGGGGGCGGCGGCGAGGGGAAACTTTCCGGTGGCGAATAGTTCTCTAGCTGTGCGTAAACCGAGGCGATCGAGCTTACCTCGCAAAATCGAGATCCCACCAAGCTGGGAAAATAGCCAACCTACCGCAGGACCTGCCCAGAGGGGAATCCCCCGATCGTACAGAAAATGAGCGTGAGTGGGTTGGGTGAGGGAGATATTCGCAGTTTTGGCAGCTTGGGGGAGCAAATGCCATAGGGTATAGACAAGCGCCAACGGGTCCCGGATGCTAGGATGGCGAAAGGCGATGATAAATCTAATCTTGCCTTGCTCAAATTCCTGGTACAGTTGTGCTAGGCGTTCCAAGTTTTGGCCTTGAATCTCTGCCAAAGGCGATCGCAAACGAATCCATCCCGGTAGCAGAACCCTCACCACCTGCAACACCATAGGGTTAAACGCCGGAGCAATGAACTTTAAAGGCGGCTGAGCTTGGTTAATCACATTTGCCATAATCCATCAATCTCCCATTATTCACCAATTCATTCTAAGACTTCTCCCTAGAGTCTAGGAGCGCACCAGAGACCTAAATCCCAACTACCACCCCTAGAGATTTAGGGGCACAGCATCATTAATCTATCCCTTAGACGAGAGCCGTGTCCCTAACCATAACTGCGTTGCTATTCACAGCTAAAGCCCAACTAGCAGAAGGCGTTCTCTCATTCCCAAGATTCCAGCTCTGCCAGCCAATTTTGCACAAAAGCCACCACCTCTTGCCGCCGGGATTCAAAAGTTGCCGCAATCCAAATAAAACTCACCCCCGCGATTAGTCCTACTATCCACTTCAGTAAAGCATCTCGCACCGCCAAAATCACCATCTCGTAAAAAACATTCAGCAAAAACACTAATGTTCCTACATACAAAAACGCCCGCACTCGCAGCCATAAACCCACCATCATGGTAGCAGCACTAATTCCCCCCGTTACCAGCCAATGCGCTGTAAATAGAGAGGTAAAACACAAGCCACCAGTAGCAAACAAACGCAACAAATGCCGGATATCTTTACCTTGGGGCGGAGTTAATGCTGGGTCGATTTGGGCAATATAGAGTAAAGACATGGCTAATGGGGCAACATACCACAGGGGATGCCAAAACTGCATTTCCTGAAACCAGCGCCACAGCAACCAATCAATCGTAGCGACGCTAAGGTAAGTTAAGCGAATTTCGCCGTTAATGCGAGCCAGGGCAATGTAAAATCCTGCCACCCCCAACAACCCACCGGGGTGAATTTCCTGGGCACTCAACAATACTACAGCAGCGGGTAGCACTTTGGCCGCCACCTGCCAGGGTCTTGCTGGCCATCCCCAGTTTTCCCAAGGGAGGAAATGGAGAAAACAGGCAATCACTGCTCCTAATAATCCGCCCCACTGCCATAATGCGGCCACAACTCCGGGGGGTAATTTGCTCATAATATAGAGGCCAATGCTGCCAGCTTCTAGTAACCCGAAATAAACCCAAATTTCCTGAATTGGGGTTGTGTTGGTTTCTGGGGGACGCCGACCTTGCCAAATGGCGTAGTTACTTAAAAATACCCCCGTACTCAAAGATAACCAATATTGGATGCTGTTGGGATTAAAGATGGACGGGAATAATAGCCAACTGCCTAATCCCCAGTGTATATGAGTCCAGATTTTTAGCTCTAATTCCGATAGTCGCCACCAACCAATCAGCCAGGGGGCAAATACTTGATAGGCGTAGGTGATGCCAGCGCAGAGGGCAGCAATGGCGATTAATTTATCGGCATAAGCGTAGGTAGAGATTTGATAATAGAGTATCTCTAAAGCGCAGGCGAAAACCCCTACTATGGCGAAATGCACCAGGAATTTGCTTTCAGGACGCCGCCGCCCCACTCCCGCAGCGGCTAATGCTAAACCCAAGGTGGTGATCCCAGTCCAACTGGTGAAGGTGCCAAACCGGAATACTGCCCCCATTGCGCCATAGATTAAGGGGATGCTATCTAAGGCGGCGCGTCTCTTTTCACCTCCGGGTTTATCCCAAAAATCGCCCAAGATTTGCACTGCTAGGGCTAAAACAATGTTGACAATGGCTAAACTTATGCGGGAGTTGTTCCCAAATCTCAGGAATTCGGCGGCGAGTAATTCTAGGCACCAGCCCCAAGCGTAGATTTCTAAATTTTGAATATTTGGCCAGCGGCGATATCCGAGGGCAATGGCGATTAAAATAATCGTGGCGATGATATGTGGGTTTGGCGCCGGTTGCCCCCACCACAGCCATAACCATTCCCATCTAATCAGAAATGAGTATAGTGTGAGCAGTCCTAACATCCCCATACTCAGGAATAGCGCCCACCCGGTAGCTGCCCGGGCGTATATTTTGGCTAGGGGTTGTGGTCGGTGATTTAATCTCTGATAAGTGAGAGATAAACTACAGGCGGCAAGGCCGATCGCCTCGAAACAAATATCAACGGGGATGCTAGGGAAGGCCAATAATGCCTCCCACAGCAACAACCCGGCAAAAACTAGGGCAAAACCAAAGGTTATGACTGCCGCCTGCACCTGTCGCCACAGGCGGGTATTTACCAGCATGAGCCCTGTGCCGATGGCGCAACCAATTAATAGGGTTTCGCGAGTCTGCCACAGCAGCAGGTTGGCTATCACTAAAGCTATGGCACTTAAACAACTAATATCACGGCGTTTTGTGCCGGTTGTGGTCAGCGCCACTAAAGTGAGGAATAAGGGCGTGACTAACCAGGGGAGACATTCCGCTGCTGTGGCTGGTTGACCTAGGAAAGAGTTGCTATTATCTAGCACTAGAGCCAACAGAGCATAGCTGAAACTGGCTAAAATTAAACCTAAGTACCAAGCGCTATTTGACCACAAAAGTGATAAAGTAGCTTGGGTTTCTCCCTCACGTTGATTTGCTGTCCACTGGTTAGAGACGATCGCATATCCCCACTCGACAACCATTAAGCCGATCGCCACATATCCCCACACCAGCAAAGTCAAACCGGGGAAAAATCGGTTAATCGCCGAAAACACAGTTAGTAAACCCACCGTGTGCGTGAGGTAAACCAAAATCGATAAACTAGGATGGTAATTGAGCTGATTTCGCCGGTAAGTAATTACAGCCAGAATCACCGTAGAAGCCAAGAGATTCAGAGTGATTACCGTGGGATTATTTAACCCCACCACCATCATCACCGTCCCCAACGCCAAACCTAATCTATCTCCTACCACAGCACATTGGCGAGGGCGGAGATTTTCCGGCCCAGACTGGCGATATAGCCAATCAGTCAACCACACAGTTAATATCAGATAAGGCAGCAGCGTTAAGCTATAAACTGTATAAGGAGCATCCGCCGCTTTGGCAATATCTACTGCAGTGGTAGCCACCCCGGTACGCACCGACAGGGGAATCAATTCCCGCACGAGCAAATATGCCTGTAACCCGATGATGAATATCGCCATGAAGTCGGCAACTTGAAACCGCCTGACCAAGCGAATTCCCAGCAACCATAGAGCCAACAAACTGACGCCTATGGCCTGCCAAGCGATATTCTCTATAGATATGAACCAGCCGAGGAAGAGCAAACAAAAGCCGCTAGCTGTAGCAATTCCCACAGCGCGAAATTGAGGATTTCGCTGTTGTTCTTCTTCTGATAACCATGCGAGTAGCCAACCGCAGACACCTATTGCCAAGCCCAACAGGGTAATATCCACGTGGGCAACAAAAATTGCTCTTAAGAGGAGAATGGCTAAACTGTAGGCAATGGCTATAGCTACTGGCTGTTGCCAGAGAGGTTTTTGCTGCTCTCTGGGTGTGGTTTGACTGCGATATACAGCCATAACCGATGTGCCAATAATACTAGAATAGATTGCTGCAACTGCCCAACCGGGCCATCCCCAACCCCAATGCAGATAACTGAGGATAACGGCACTTTTACTGAACGGAGATGAATTTTTCCCAGAAATGAGGGCAGTAAAGATAAAGGTGAGAGTGAGGGAAGCAACCGCCACCACTAGCCACCCCACCACCGAATCCCACAAGCCAAACCCATCCATTACCCAAAAATTCACTGGCACCAAACTGAGCGTCACCACCTGCAAAGTTTGCGCCGTTAAGCGTAAATTTGCCTTGCTCCTCCCCCACCAACTCGCTAGAGCAAATAAGCAAGTATAACCAAACAAAACCAAATACTGTGTTTCCGCCGAAAATCTCTCCCACTGGGTCGCCGCCAGTACCCCCGAAGACACCACCACCAGGAAAACTCCCAGAAATAGCAGCCAGCGCAAGCTGAATTCCTCCACCAGGGCGGAAATGGGGGAGGGGGCGACTGGGGGACGCGGAGCGCGGGGGACGGGGAGAGGGGCAGAAGACGGCGCCGGTGCTTCTGTGGGCCTCTGCTCGTCTGGCAAAGGCATGGTCAGGAATTCTCGGCATAGTTGTCGCACCCTGGTATCATCAATCAAACCCAAACGCAACAAAGCATCCAGCTTCTCCAGCATGTGGGGGTCTGAAGTTCTCAGATTGAGTTGTACTTTGATAGTTTGAAATTCTGGGGATTCCATAGGCAGCAACCAACAAGGCTATCCCATTATGGCCTGTTTTTTTCAGGCTTTCCCCTGCCCCCCTTGCCCCCCTGCGCCATGATTGATTCACCAACGAAGCGATCGGAGCGGGAATTACTAAAAGTGCTTCCCGGAAGTGAAAAAGCCTGTAGATTGCGGGATTTGATATTAATCGTTGGTGGTTTCCTGGTCTGGTGTTGTGGATTCGGGGCTCTCTTCGTCTGGGGTTGTGGATTCGGGGCTCTCTTCGTCTGGTGTTGTGGATTCGGGGCTCTCTTCGTCTGGGGTTGTGGATTCGGGGCTCTCTTCGTCTAGAAGGGAGATAACCCGGGCTTTGATTTTTTGATGGGTTTCTACGCCTTCGTAGGTGTAACGGTTGTAGCCGTTGCGTAGGATGAGAGTCTCTAGGTAGGTGATGCGCTCGAGTGTGGGTGGGTGGGAGGATAGTCCTTTGAGAATGGGGCTGCTTGACCCATATTTTTCTTTGAGGGCTACCATGAGGTTGCGTAAACCGTCGGCGGCGTATCCGGCGGCAACGAGGATGCGGGTGCCGAGGAGGTCGGCTTGACGCTCCATGTCGCGGCTATAGTCGAGGACGAGGAGGTTGGTGAGGGTGCCGCCGAAGGGGAAGCTACGGGCGATCGAGGATACTAAATTGCCGTGCGTCACCATCTGGAATCCGTGGGAGAGGACAGCGTGAGCCAGTTCGTGAGCTAGGAGGCCAGCCAGTTCCGCTTCTGAGTCGGAGTTGACGATCGCCCCCGCATTGACGAATACTTTACCCCCAGGCAGGGCAAAAGCATTGATTTCCGGGTCTAAGATGACATAAAACTCATACTCAAAATCAGAGCGCCCCGCAACTTTGGCCAATTTTTGGCCAATTTCGTTGACGTAGGCCACGACTTCTTCATCTTCAACCATAGGCAGGTTTTCTCGGGCGTCTTTGGCCACACTTTCCCCGATACCTGATTCCCCTTTGGAGAGTAGCATTAGAGTTTCTACCGCTGAGAGCGCGCCCAAAGGGTTGCCGGTGAGGGCGATACTAGCAGCGCCAGTAATCACATTAGCAATAGCGTTACCAGTAATCATTTTGCGGATGTATGAGCGGAATTTGCCGAGGTTTTCATCCGCAATGAGGGTAAATTCCGCCGCGTCGGGGTGTTCTGGGTTGAGTAGGCTAAAACGACGGGCGGCGATCGACGCCTCTAGCCACAGTTTGGAAGCTACCAAAACCTCAATTTTAGTTCTCAAGAGTTGGGGGTCGTCTGGATAAAACGTGGTGGCCCGCTCCATCACCGCCACAGCATCTGGAAGACGGCTATATTTCTGGTGAGCAGTAGCGAGGGTGATATGTCCGGGGAGGAATTGTGGGCATTGTTCCACCAGGAATTTGAGGGGCACAAAAATGCGAGTTTCCAGGTTGCTTTCCAGTCCGGCTTGCGCTTCTCGCCAATAGACTCCACAGCCGGGAGTTAGGAGTTGCGGGTCAGTGATGGGGGCACTTAGGGGCTCGATCGGCGAGTCTGGATTTTGTGGCCAGGGCGGCTTAGCTTGGCGGTAAAGGGTTTCAGCGGCGCGGATGTCTCCGGCTTGATACAGTTTGTCCGCTTCGATGAGGATTTGCAGGTTTGGGTCCGGTGCGGCTGTCTCCGACTTCTCCTCCTCTGGGTCGCTAGGGGTTTCGGTGGGCGTTTCTTCTGCAGGAGTGCCCAGGAAATCGCGAAACCCTTCCGCCCGATCGGAGGAACTGGCGGTGACGGGGGTGGTTGAGATTGATGGCACTGCCGAATTGGCTCTACAGGGGGAGATTGTCGCCGCCAAGAGGATGAGGGTGGCAATACCATATCCGGGGAAGTTGCGATGAAGCGGTTTCATAGGAGCTACTCCGCGTCTGTTATGGGTGAATTTTTTGGGGCAGAAAATTAAGTTTTGGTGATGCTGGATTGATGCGAGCTAAGTCATTGGGTCGAATCTGTCAATAATTGTAGCTGACTATTTGTCCTTTGTGCTTTGTCATTAGTCCTTGAGCATTTGACGAGGGAGATGTTGCTTTAGAGGCATGGCGGCATCAAAATTTATCTAAAAACCCGGGTAATTGCTCACCACGCTGCTGGTTCTTACCCCGCTCAAGGGACAAAGGACACAAAACTTTACAGCTTGGCTAATAAATCGTACATATCCCTGGCAAATTGGCGCGGGTTCCACAGGGGTGCGGGGTGATCCTGGTGTTTCGATTGGATCAGATGCTGTCTAATTTTATCTCTTAAATCAATATCCTGGCCAAACTTGATGCCCCAATTTATGTATTCATCCCAATTTCTGGCAATCCCTTGAGAAATCCCTAGAGTTTGAAGAAAGCTGTTACCCATCCGGGAGAGAAATTGCTCGCCGACGCGGGTAACGACGGGGAGGTTAAACCAGAGAGCTTCTAGGGTATGGGTGCCCCCATTATAGGGATAGGAATCTAAAAACACGTCAGCGATGCTGTAGATTTTCCGGTGTTCTTCTTCCGTGTTGGCGAGGGGCAGAAATTTCACGCGGTGGAAGCTGACCCCTTGACGCTGACATTCTTGCTGATAGGCTGATTCTATCACGGCGCGATCGCTCCGACCTTTATATACCAATAACCCATCCTGCACCGCCGCTAAAATTTGCACTTGAGCCCGCACCATGTCCAAATTAAATTTTCTCCCAGGAGCCACACAGTAGTAGATAATTTGGTCTCTCGATATTCGCAGCCCTTTTCTAATTAAATTTCTTGTATGTAGCGGTGAAATTTCATGTGCCCCGACAAAACCCGATACAGCCACAAAAGAGTGAGGCATTCTCAAAACTTGCTCGCAGTAATATTTTTCATTGCCTGCTGGGAGGGAGTGCCCGTCCGCGAGAAAATAGTTTTTCTCCGCAGTAAAAGCCGCGTCAAATCCCAGCCAGGAAATGCAGTGCTTCGCCGGTTTGGCTTGAAAAATTTCAATATGCACTGGCACCGTAATCGCATCTAAATCTATCAAGACATCAATTTTATCTTGGCGAATTTGCTCTACTAACTCCCGCGCATCGCCCATGCTATTGGGATAATTTTGCGGCTGATATGTCTGGGCGATCCGTTTAAATCTTTCCGTCAGATCATCGGGTTTAATCCTCCCAGTAAAATACAGAAAAATATGAGGAGTTATCGCTGATAGCTCTCGGATTATGTCATAGCTGCACCACCCCACAGAATGTCTGTAAAAATGGTTAGATAAAAAACCGATGCGGATGGGTCGATGGTCTGGGGTGGGAGGATGGGGGAGAGAGGGGAGAATCTTACTTCCCTCAATTCCCACAGTCCCCACAGTCCCACCTCTCAAGTTTAGGTATTTGGGAGTTATCGTCCGGTATAGCTGGGAATTTTCGGCTAGACTGTCACGCAGGTAGTGGCTGGTATAAAGGAAGTTTTCATAAAGGGGTTTGATGGCCGATCGCGGGAGATTGTCTAGGTTTTCATAGATATATTTTTCCAGCCATAAGAATTTTGCTTTGGCCTCTTGACTGAGACCAGAAACTAGGTATATACTGATATAAGAAATGCTGGTAATAATGGGGTCGTCTTCACCACAGAGCTGGCAGTATCTATCCACAGCTCGCCTTGCGGCGTCTAAATCGCTAAAATCTCTAAGAATCCCGCATAAGTGCTGGTGGGCTAACGCCATTTTTGGCTCTAGTTGCAAGGCTTTTTCTAGGCATTTAATAGCAGCTTTATGTGAATTCTCCCAGCGGAGCTGAATCCCCATTTGGCAGTAATCATCAGCAGATTGATTCTTGGTCATTGGTTGATTGATAATTGATAATTAGATAATTGATAATTAGATAATTGATAATTGATAATTGATAATTAGATAATTGTTGAAGAAACCGGGTTTCTCACCCAAATCTCCGGTCAAGAACCAAGACTTCCTTAAGAAACCCGGTTTCTGGGAGAATGCTTCGCCTTACAGCTTGGCGAATAAATCATACATATCCCGAGCGAATTGGCGCGGGTTCCACAGGGGAGAGGGGTGATCGCGGTGTTTGGATTGTACCAGATGTTGCCTAATTTTATCCCTTAAGGTGATATCTTGCCCGAACCGGATGCCCCAATTCACGTATTCCTCCCAATTTCGGGCAATTCCTTGGGCAATACCGAGGGTTTGCAGGAAGCTGTTACCCATGCGGGACACAAACTGCTCGCCGACGTGGGTAACGATCGGGAGGTTGAACCAGAGAGCTTCTAGGGTGTGGGTGCCCCCATTATAGGGATATGAGTCTAGGAATATGTCAGCAATTTGATAGATACTACGGTGTAATTCTTCTGTGGGAGCGAAGGTGAGAACTTTAATCCGATGAAAACCAACCCCAATTTCCTGGCATTGTTGCTGGTAGATGGATTGGATTATAGTAGCATCGCCTTTGCCTTTGTAGATGAGGATGCTATGGGGGACGGCGGCGAGAATTTGCACTTGTGCTTGGGCGGTTTCTGGGTTAAATTTTTTGCCCGGGATGGTGCATAAGTAAACTATTTGCTCTGGGGCAATGCGTAAGGCTTTTCGGGAAAAGATTTCGGCTGTTTGATCAAAGTTAAACCCGGAGATAGCCACAAAAGAGTTGGGCATTCTCAGGAGTTGCTCTTGGTAGTATTGCTCTCTGCCTTGCGGCAAAGTGTGCCAGTCCCCAAGAAAGTAATTTTGCTCGGAGATAAAAGGGGCATCAAATCCCAACCAAGAAAGACAAACTGGGGCGGGTTGATGACGGAGGATTTCTATATTGGTTTTGACGGTGATGGCGTCTAAGTCAACCAGGATATCTATTTGGTCATGGCGAATTTCTCGGATAATGTCTTCGGCGGGGGAATTTAAGGTTTTTGGTTGATAAAATTTGGTGGCGGTTTGCTGGAAAATCTGTGCCAAAGAGTCGCTATCACCGGGGGATTTTTGGCCGGTGTGGTAGAGGTAAAGGTGAGGGGTCAGGTGTGATAACTCTTGGATGATATTAAGGCTGCACCAACCCACGGCGTGGCGACGGAAATGCCGGGAAATAAAGCCGATTTTTAGGGGTCTGCCCTCACTAGCGCCCCCTTTCCCAACCAGGGAGAGGGGAGAAGATGTGTTTTTGGTGGGTGGATATTTGGCAGATATAGCACGATAGAGGCGGCTGTTGGCGGCTAAGTTATCGCGCAGGTGGGGCATGGCAAATAAATAGTGATGATAGAGTCGGTCTATTTCGGCTTGGGTGGGGATGGAGGAGCTATTTGGTAAGTTGAGCAAATATGCTTCTAATTCGGCAAATTTTTCTCTGGCTGTGGTGGCGATGCCCGATCGAAAGTGGCTGCTGATGAAGGCAATGCTACTCATAATGAAGCTATTGGGGCATGAGTTGATGTATTTTATTGTGGCGGCTCTGGCGGCGGCAAAGTTGTCGGTGCTGAGTAATAATTCTGATAAATCCCAATGGGCGTCGGCGTTATCGGGTTGCAGATTAATTACTGTTCGCCAGCGATCGGCGGCGGCGGGAATGTTACCTAATGCGGTAAAAGCTATGGCCATTTGGGCTTGGGGGGCGGCGAGATTTGGTTTGAGTTGGCCCGCTCGATCGTATCGGCTGATGGCGGCTTCAATTTGGCCTAATTCTAACAAGGTATTCCCTAGGCTGAAATGCGCTTCAAATAAATTGGGGTTGAGGTGGATGGCTGTTTCTAAGGCGCTTACTGATGCTTCTAAGTTGCCTAACCGCCGCCAGATGATGCCTAAATTACTGTAGGCTTCGGCATAGTCTGGCTGAATTTTTATAGCTTGCTCCAATTGGCTTAAGGCTGCTTGCCATTGGTTTTGATTGGCCAATTTCAGGGCATTTTCAAAGTAGAAAACTGCTGGCTGCTTCACGCTTGTTTGTCCTTTGTCCTTGGTCACTTGTCCTTGGTCACTTGTCCTTGGTCACTTGTCCTTGGTCACTTGTCCTTGGTCACTTGTCCCGACGAAAAGCGAATCGCCACTACCTAGCCAAGGACAAAGGACAAAGGACAAATTACTAATAATTTAGTCTAGGGAAACTGCATCTACATCAATAGTCTGGGTTTGGCTATCAGGGGCAGTTGGATTTGATGCCTGAGAAAAATTAGCGGCAGTTAACCCCCGATTTTGCAGCCATTCTGTGAAAATTTGGGAGCAGCTATTAACCAAGAGGATGACGATCGCAATATCGTCGATCTGTCCGATGAGGGGGAGGAGGTCGGGGGAGAGGTCGATCGGACTGAACAGATAGAGGAACGTGCCTAAAATCAAGCCCCAGCGATAGGTGGGATGGCGGAGGGTGCTACGATAAAATTGGGAAATCAACTGGGCGGGTAATTTCATAATCTGTTTTTGGTTATGGGCTATTGGTCATTGGTCATTTGTCACTTGTCCCTTGTCCCTTGTCCGCTTGTGACCAAATGACAAAGGACAAAGGACAAAGGACAAAGAACAAACCTCAGACGCTATCGGTAACGCTGGTAAAGTTAAATTGGCGGACGCGGACGGGGGGGATGACGCTGTTGCCACACCGTTGGGGAATGCCGATCGCATCGATATCCCGGAGCATCTGGGGGAGGCTTTGGTTAAAGCGGAGGTTTTGGATGGGGTAGGCGATCGCGCCGTTTTCAATCCAAAATGTGCCATCTCGAGTCATCCCCGTAACTTCTAGGGTGCGGGGGTTGACATACCGCACATACCAAGCGCGAGTGACAAGGATACCTTGCTCGGTACTAGCGATGATATCTTCTAGACTTTGCGCGGCACCAGTCATCACGATCGGATAAAAAGCGCCCCTGGGCTCTACTCCTTGCGCCTGCGCCCAATAGCGACTATAGGAAAGACTTTGGGGGATGCCATCTTTGATGATTTCTCGATAGTCGTTTTTCAGTCCATCACCGAAAAAGGTGCCCAGTTGCAGCAGGGGATGGGCACTATGACGCTGTACTTGCACCAGAGGGCTAAAGAGCTGTTCTCCTATCCGGTTGCCATCGGGTTTGCCGGTGTGGTCCGTGCGGGACATGAACGATCGCCCTTCGTCAGCGGTGCGGGCGTCTAAATTCCAAATTACCCACTGCAGTAACGTGGCAAAAGCAGCGGGGGTGAAAACCACCGGGTAGCTGCCCACTGTGATACTACGGGGGTTACGGGAGGCTCTGGCTTTGGCGATCGTCTCTAATGTCATCTCCTCAACCAGTAAGTCCCCCACGGCGATCGCCGTATGGTTGCACCAACTGGAACCATGATCCAGACGAGCCGTAAAGCTAAAATCTGCTTCAGTGTAACTGGCGGCGGCGCGCAATCCAATGCTATTGCCAATTGCAGATAAAAATGTTTTTGTGCTGAGACTGCCCGAACCACTAGCACCCTCTTTAATACTGCGCTGACATACATATTGCAGAATTTTCCCCCGCTCTAGGGGCGAGAAACTCGCCGTAGCCTCATCAAAACCGGGGGTGCGGGCTTCATAGGTTTGAGGCGGCACCAGGGGCACCCATTCCGGGTCTTCTGGCGCCACTCTCGCCAGTTCTTCCGATCGGCGGATGGTGGCAAGGATCGCGTCCATATCTAATTCTGATGTGGAACTGGTAGCCTCGCATTTACCGAAAGCGCTGGTGATGGAGATTTTGCACTGGTTGCGGCTGATATTTTGGGTGATTTGATTTTCGCTAAAGCGGCTGAGAGCTGATTCTCCGGCGCTGATGCTGATGAAAACTCCTTCTGCCTTTGATTGTTTCACAATTGAATCTATCAGATCCAAGGCTTGTTCTTCCTTGAAGTTGGTCATTTGTCCTTTGTCCTTGGTCATTTGTCCTTGGTTCTTGGTCATTGGTCCCTTGTTCCTTGTCCCTTGGATGAATAAACAAAGGACAAAGGACAAGTGACAAATCACAAATTAATTCGCCTGAATCAAATCAAAAATTTGGTGAGCCATGTGTAGTTTAGGACAAGGAGGGATGGGAGTAATGCGACCTCTAGCGTCGATAAAAACAGCTTCGTTAGTGTCACTGCCAAAGGCGGCATTAGGTTTGTTAATGGGGTTAGCGACGATCGCATCTAGTTTTTTCCGATAGAGTTTTTCTTTGGCTGGAGCCACAATATCGCCGGTTTGAGCGGCAAAACCAATCAACCGCTGGTTAAGTTTCTTCCGTTCCCCCAGTTGTGCCAAAATATCGGGAATAAATTCTAGGGCAAGCTGGTCTCCGAGAACTTGTTTCGAGATTTTTTCGGGGCTGTAATCTTTGGGGCGAACATCTCCCACCGCAGCGGCCATAAAAATCATATCGGCTCTTGTCCAGGTGTTGAGGATAGCTTGTTCCATATCGCTAGCACTGGTGACGGGGATCGATATCACCGTAGGGAGGGTATTCATAATATCCCCAGCTATGGGTCCATGTACCACAGTCACATTTGCCCCGCGATGTGCGGCGGCTTGAGCCAAAGCCACCCCCATTTTGCCGCTGGAGGGGTTGCCGAGAAAGCGCGCCGGATCCAGATGCTCCCGGGTGCCACCAGCGGTGATTAAAATCTGCTGGCCCGTAAGGTCCCGCTTACCTTTGGTAATGATTAGGGATTGGATATGGGGGACAATTTGGGCTGGTTGTGCCATTCTCCCAGTGCCCACTCGATCGCACGCCAGCACCCCAGCACCCGGTCCCACCCGGTGATAGCGCGGATCCTCCATCACAGCAGCCCAGTTATGCTGTACCGTCATTTGCTCCCACATATCCGTATTCATTGCTGGCGCCAATAACAAGGGGCAAGTGGAAGCCAGAACCGTATTTGTGAGGAGGTCATCTGCCATGCCGAAAGCCAATTTCGCCAAGGTGTTGGCGCTCAAAGGTGCGATCAGCATCACTTCCGCCCATTCCCCTAGCTCAATATGTAAGGGGCGCCCATTCGTCGGGGACCAAAAATCTGCATCTGTATAGGCTTGATGGCGGCACAGAGTTGCCACGGTGAGGGGAGTGATGAATTGGCAGGCGCTTTTAGTGAGAATTGCTCGTACTTCTGCCCCTGCCTTTGCTAAAGTGGAAATCACTTCGCAGGTTTTGTAGGCGGCGATCCCGCCAGTAATGCCGATGAGGATGCGTCTGCCCAGCATAGGCGATACCCATTATGCCTCTAGATGCGGATGTTAATCCATTTTATTACCGATGAATAAATCAAAATCACAAGTTGTCAATTGTCAATTATCAATTATCAATTATTAATTGTTAATTATTAATCTGCCCCTAGGCACGATCGGGTGTCCGGGCAGGGGGTGATCAGCCCCTCTTGTTGTACCCAAGTCTCGATGATGCCGTGCCCGTACTAGAATAAAGCCACAAGACAATTGGCACGCTTCGTAGCGCGGAGGAAGCAAAGTTTGGACGAACTTAGAGGAGCGCTAGAACTAGCGACGGATGACGAATTATACTCAATGACGGAAATCCTGTTCCGCCCCAAGTTCAACCCTTTGGATTATCTGAAGGCCCATGACCCCCTAGAAATCCAAAGCCGCCACCGGACAGCCCGCCTCGACGCGATCGAGCAGCGATTTCGGTTTTTGGCGGCGGATGGTTTGACCGTGCTGCTGGGCAAAACCGAAAATTTTAGTTATCGGCAAGCCTTGATTGGGGTTTGCAAGTATTTAAAAATGCCCTATTCCCAAGCACTTTCCACCACGGAGTTAGAGGCAGAGGTGTTTTTATACCTGCTAGGGCGGGCGTGGAAGCAACTATCGGAAGGGGACCGCGACAGCTTAACTTTGGGGATTCAGCGTTCTTTAGCGCAAACCAATCTATCCCAGAAGTTGCCTTTAGGGCTACAGAAAGACCCCCTGCGCTTACTGTGTAAAGGTAGCTCAGCGATCGCGGTTTCTTCCATCCTGAAACCACTATTGCTCGAAGCGATCGCCCGTCAGTTTGCCGTACAATTCGCTAAATATGAAATGGCGAAACAAGCGGTGGTACAAGGCGGAAACGTAGCAGCGGCTCAGCTCAAAAATTATGTCAGTGCCTATATGGCTCGGCGGGGGATGTCGGCGGCGGCGGGACGGTACGCCGCCACTAGGGGGGCCTTCGCTTTATTGGGGACAGCTCTGTGGGGCTGGTTTTTGGCGGATTTAGGGTGGCAGGCGATCGCCACCAACTACGGTCGCATCATCCCCACCATTTTTACCCTAGCTCAAATTCGCCTCACTCGTACCGATTTTGTCCCTTGTTCCTAGTCATTTGTCATTTTCATTAGAATCAGGAGAAACAAATTAACCCTCCCACATGAAATTCCTATGAACAACTAAAATGACCAACGAGCATTAGTAGGGTGGGCAAGGCTAAGCCAGTGTAATTTCATGTGAATAATTGAAGTGGCCTTGCCCACCCTACGGCTTAGTCACAAGTCCAATGTCCTTTGTCCGGCGAGTCCTTTGTCCTTTGGTAACAAGGGACAAGTGACAAGGGATAATTATCAATTATCAATTATCAATTATCAATTATCAATTATCAATTATCAATTAAAATGACCAATGACCAATGAGCATCTACATCTAGACCCCCGCCTGGTTGAGCCGTGGAAAGATACTCAATGGGGTTTGCTGTTACTCCCGGTTAGTCCTCTCCTCGCGGGAGCCTTTCTGCTGCGGGCGATTTGGCAGACTTGGCGCCATTACGGGCAGGAGATTTTGGCCTCAGTTCTCAATCGCGGTTTTGCCCTGATGGCCGCATGGATTATCATTACATCTGTCTTGGCAGCAGACAAGCAGGCCGCTTTTCTGGGAATGTTTAATTTTCTGCCATTTTTTGCCTTTTTCGCCACCGCCAGCACTTTTATCAAAACCCCAGCTCAGTTGCGCCGCATCGCTTGGATTTTAGTTTTGGGCTCGGTGCCAGTAGTGATTATTGGTTGGGGTCAATTATTTTGGGGCTGGACCGGCCCGTTGAAATTGGGTGCCGTGATTAACTGGCCCATTCAACCTCTGGGCAACCCCCCGGGACGGATGGCATCGGTGTTTGACTATGCCAATGTGTTGGCGAGTTATTTTCTGGTGACTTTTATTCTGGGTTTGGGGCTGTGGTGTGAGTCGTTTTTCTCATTAAAAAGTCTGATGGGGGTGCCAGAACACCGGGAAATGGTGCGGGACCCTCGCGACCCCCGCATCGTGAGAAGTTTGGACCTGAGAGCGGCGGAGGAACCCAGCCGAGCTTGGCAACGGTTGGGCTTTTTGAGCTTGACAGTGGTGGGAAATGGGGTAGCGCTGATTTTAACTAATTCGCGCAATGCGTGGGCGATCGCCTGTGCTGCTGGCGTCGCTTTTGCGGTTTACCTCGGTTGGCGGTCTCTAGTAGCAGCATTCAGTATCGCCGTGGGGGGTGTGGCTTGGTCCGCCTTTGGCCCGGACCCAGTGCGTGGGTGGCTGCGAACTATCGTCCCGGCGTATTTTTGGGCGCGGTTGAGCGATGAACTTTATCCCGATCGACCCCTTGCCAGCTTGCGCTCCACCCAATGGCAGTTTGCTTGGCAAATGGCGCTCGATCGACCCCTCACCGGCTGGGGTTTGCGCAACTTCACCCCCGCCTATGAAGCGAAAATGCAGTTTTGGCTCGGTCATCCCCACAACCTATTTTTGATGCTCGCCGCTGAAACCGGTATCCCCGGAGTTCTGCTCTTATCTGGTTTAGTCGCTTGGGTTCTCGGCCACAGTATCATTCGCCTGCGTGATTGGCAAATCACCACCCCCACCCCCGACAGCATCATCCCCTTACTCGAAGACAGATTAATTTTTTTCAGCTACCTAGTGGCTTTTACCGCCTGCACTTTATTTCACCTTTTAGATGTGACCATATTTGATTCCCGCATCAACATCATCGGCTGGTTGCTCCTCGCCGCTATTTGGGGCGTCACCCGCAAATAGGGAGACGGGGGGCAGGGGGGATAGGAGAAAAATCTTGAATTTTTTATTAAATTAATCGGATAATTATGTAGGTTAAAATACCAAAATCTCTATTCCTATGTTCATCAATATCGTAATCCGTAAAATTACGGATGTGGTAACTATGTAAATCTACAGTTAACTAATTTCTGTGACTGTGCGGTTGTTGAACAGTAGTCAGTTAGATTAGGGTGGTTATTAGTAGCTTGGATATTCAGTAATTTAGCAACCGCAGGAAAAAATTATGTTATCCGCATTTAATCAGACTATCAGCATCACGGAATTATTTTCTCAGGTTTATTCAGTGGGGCGCATCACCAAGAACGATCGACAATATCTCCAATACGCCCTTTTAGAAGGGTGCCTCAGCGAAGAAGAAATCAGCCTCATCGATAGGTTGATTTACGCCGTGCGGCGGGGTTGGCTCCAAATGACTGACTAATTCTTTCTGCGGTTGCTAGGGTGCATCCGCCTGTGCAAAAGTATCGTAAATTACCATCTTTTTTCTACTCCAATTTACTTATTCTGGGTGAATTCCCTTTATTGACACCCAATTTATTGATGCAGGTGCCGTTCTTTAGTTAGACTAAACCGGCACCTTATTATATTTTCATTTATAGTCAATTCAAATAACAATAAAACACTCGATCGGCTCCTCATCCCCTGACCCCCAACTCTGGCGACGGGAGACTCGCAGACGGTGGTTCGGCTGGGCAACGCCTCCCTATCGGTTCGCTCACCAACCTGGGGATGGGGGGATGGGGGGAAAATAAGTAATAATGATTATCAAAATCATTAAGCAAATATGGAAACAGTGCCAATCAATAATCAAATGCGGTGGAACCACCAAAAAGGCTTGAAACTCGCTCCCGGCGTCATTATCAGCACTCTGCTACTGTCCAATGCGGCCAATGCTCAGGCGGACCCCAGCCAGCTCCTGCAACAACTGGACGAGTATAACCCCATATCCCAATCGGCGCAAAGTACGGAAAGCCTGGAAAGAATCAATTCCGTTAGCGAACTGCGGGATGTGCGTCCCACGGACTGGGCATACAGTGCGGTACAATCTCTGGCGGAGCGGTACGGCTGCCTTCTCGCTTACCCGGATGACACCTATCGCGGCAACCGGGCTTTAACCCGGTATGAGTTTGCCGCCGGTTTGGATGCTTGTTTAAATGTGGTACAGCGTTTAATCCAAGAAGGCACATCCCAAATTGGCGACTCAGATTTATCGTCTATCAAGCGGTTGCAAGAGGAATTCGCCGCCGAACTGGCTACCCTGCGGGCTCGGGTCGATGGGATAGAAGTGCGGACCGCTGAGCTGGAAGCGAACCGGTTCTCCACTACTACCAAGCTGCAAGGAGAGGCGATTTTTGTCTTAACTGGCGTGGCGACGGGTGATGATGCGGCGGGCAACCCTATAGACAGGGTAACGACTTTTGGCCACCGGACGCGGTTAAACTTTGAAACCAGCTTCACGGGTAAAGATTTACTCCAGACTCGTTTACAGACAAGCAACTTGCCCCCCTTTTCGGAAAGTGCCACCCTCACGCCCCAGGGGGACCAGGCTTTTGCCAGTGACAGCGGCAACGCCTTTGAAGTAGATGCCCTGCTCTACAGTACGCCAGTCACAGAAAATCTGGAAGTGACTTTTGCTGCCAATGCGGGGGAGTCGGATAATTTTGCTAGTACGGTGAATCCCTTTTTTGATGGGGATGCTGGCAGTGGGGCTTTATCGACTTTCGGGACCCGCCACCCGATTTATTATTTGATAGAGAATGCGGGGATGGGCTTGCGGTACGCTTTTAACGAGAAAGTGGAGCTGGGTTTGGGTTATATGGCCACGGACGGTCCGAGTCCGACGCAACAGAATGGGCTGTTTAATGGGGCTTATGGAGCGATCGCGCAGTTGCTGCTCAAACCGAGCGATCGCCTGCAAATTGGCCTGACCTACCTCAACGCCTACAACAATGAAACCGGTACAGGCAGCAACCTATCCAACTTCCGCAGCTTCAGCGAAAATACCCTGGGAGAAGCTGTCCCCATCATCAGCAATGCCTACGGTTTCCAGGCATCGTGGCAACTGCACGACCATGTAGCGATCGGCGGTTGGGTAGGCTACATCAACGCTCAACCCCTATCTACCCTCAACGGTCAAATCAAACGCGGTTCGATGGACATTTGGAACTGGGCCGTCAACTTATCATTTCCTGACATTGGCAAACCGGGCAGCCTCGCTGGCATCCTCGTCGGTATGGAACCGCGAGTTACCTCCTCCACTGTCGAGCTACTGGGCACCAAAGTAGAAGACCCAGACACGGGCCTACATATAGAAGCCTTCTATCAGTACCCCATGTCCGACAACATCGCCATTACCCCCGGCATTATCTGGCTCACCGCCCCAGACCACAACGCCAACAACGATGATATCGTCATCGGCACCATCAGAACCACATTCAATTTTTAGATAAATTCTGAGTTCTTAGTAGGGCTTTAGCCCTCCTTTAGACCCCAGGTGGGTGCTAAGAACCAAAGAGGGCTAAAGCCCTGCTAAGAACCAAAGAGGGCTGAAGCCCTACTACAAACCTTTTAAGAGGGCTGAAGCCCTACTACGAACCTTTTAAGAGGGCTGAAGCCCTACTACAAACCTTAAGCATGAAAAACCAACTGAAATAACACATCATAACCACATTCAATTTTTAGATAGATTTAACTTTTGGCCTTGATTGCCAGAAAAGCCTAAAACTTCCGTAGGGACACGGCATTGCCTTGTCCCTACCTGTGTTTCTTGATGCCCCGGGAGGGGATTGTAATCTTCAGATAAAAGCGGTTTGCTGTTTGAGAGAGCCCTAATTCCGAGTTTGTAGTAGGGCTTTAGCCCTCCTGGGGCTAGGGAAACAGCATGAAACAACAACTGAGATTAACCGCAATTCTGGTTTGCCTCAATCTGGCTCTGTTTGGCTGCGCTCAAGGCACGCAGGGGAACCAGGGAACCAGGGGACTGTCTCCGAGTCTCCCCGTCTCCCCGTCTCCCCAAGGGGGTGAGGGTACGGGCACTCTGGAAATCCGCGCCAATGGGGAAGATTTCGTTAGAGAGGGATTTGTCTCTAAAGATGGATGGCAAATCAGTTTTGACCGCGTTGATGCTCACATCAGCTCTGTCAGTGCTTACCAAACTGACCCTCCCTATGACGCGGAAGCTGGGGGAGAAATCAAAGCCAAACAAACGGTGAGCCTCCCGGGAGCTACGACGGTGGACCTCGCACTGGGGGATGAAAAGGCGCCGCCGGTGGTGGTGGGAGAGGTGAAGGCACCCCCTGGCACCTACAACGCTATTGCCTGGAAATTGGCTAAAGCCACTACTGGTGAGAATGCCGGTTCTGCCCTGATGTTGCAAGGGAAAGCCACAAAAGATGGCAAAACTCTGGATTTCCAAATCAAAATTGAGGAGGAGTTAGCCTTTAGTTGTGGGGAGTTTGTGGGAGACGATCGCAAAGGAATCCTCACCCCAGGAGGTAAAGCAGATTTAGAGCTGACTTTCCATTTTGACCACTTATTTGGGGATGGGAGCTACCCCCCAAATGACGATATTAATCTGGGAGCTATAGGGTTTGAGCCTTTGGCGGCTCTAGCTTCTGGGGACAAAGTAGAAGTAGATCTGGCCACTTTGAAGCAAAAGCTATCCGCAGCGGATTATCAAAAAATTGAGGAAATATTGCCCAGTTTGGGTCACGTGGGGGAGGGTCATTGTCATGCAGGATAGTCCAGAAACAGAAGCAACCGGTTTCTGCCCAGTAGGGGCGAAGCCTGACGGCTGGGGGTCTGTCCCTGTCAACGGACAGCCTATTACCGTCAGGCTTCGCCCTTTCTGTCCAGCTTGGTTAAAAAACCCGGTTTCTTTGCTCATTTTAAGCCTAGGAATCTGGGGAATGGCACCCACAGTATTAGCCCACGGGGTGAAAATTGAAACCAAGACCACCCAAGCGATGGAAATTCAGGCTGCTTATGATTCGGGAGAACCGATGACAGATGCCAGTATTACCATTTACGCGCCTAATGACCCAGCAACACCGTGGCGCCAAGGTAATACTGATGGGAATGGCAGGTTTATGTTTGCGCCAGACTTGTCACTACCGGGGACATGGGATATTAAAGTGCGAAAAGCTGGTCATGGGGGGATAGTTCACGTTACCGTTGACTCTCCCGAAGCTGGCGTAGTTGAGGAACGAAACCCAACCCACGGAACGGTTCAAGCACAGTCCCTCAGTCCTCTACAAAAGGGGGTGATGTTGGCTTCTGTGGTGTGGGGATGTGTGGGGACGGCGTTATTTTTCGCCGACAAAGGACAAAGGACAAAGGACAAAGGACAAAGGACAAATGCACATTTCTGAGGGGTTACTCCCGGCTAAAGTTTGTATAGGCGGTTATGCGATCGCCTCTGTCATTACTTGGTATTCCCTGCGGCGAATTGAACAGCAACCAAACCCCACCGCCGGTATCCCCAAAGCCGCCCTACTCACCGCCGCTTTCTTCGTCGCCTCTTCCATCCGCATCCCCATCCCTCCCGCCAGCCTTCATTTGGTACTAAATGGAATGCTCGGAGCCATTTTAGCAGATTATGCCTTTCCCGCCATTCTCGTTGGTTTGTTATTTCAAGCGGTGATGTTCGGACATGGGGGACTCACCACCCTAGGGGTCAATGCTACAATGATGGGGGTGCCCGCTATATTAGCAGCTCGGCTTTTTCAAATGCGCCATTTCGCCGCCAAATACATAGGTGTTCGCCCGTCTAACAGTGTATTTGCCTTTGTGGCTGGCGCTGGCGGTTTGGGGATAACGGCCCTAATATTTTTCGGGATTACTGTCATGGGGATTACCGCTGATATTGATGCAGGCGCCGAGCAAAAGGCCATTTCAGCCCTGATGATATCCCATCTCCCACTTATGGTTATAGAAGGTATTTTTACTACTCTTTTAGTCAACTTTTTAGCCCGGGTCAAACCAGAAATTTTGTAAATTTGTAATTTGGTCAATTGGGGTCATTTGGGAATAAGACAATGGACGAATATGCTTATCTAGAGTCTCCGATACACCGGTGGGATACCCGGTGTAAAATGATTGGTTTAACTACATTAATTTTTGCTTTTGCTACGGTTAATTCATTTCCATTAATTTTGCCTATGTTGGCCATAAGTGCCATAATATATTTTGTGTCTAAATTACCTTTATTATTTCTATTTCATCGGTTGCGCTATCCCAGCCTATTTGTGTTAGGATTAGTAGTGGTGTTGCCATTTATATCAGGAACTACCATAATTGGGCAAATAGGATACTTGACAGTGAGGCAAGAAGGCTGCTTCGCGATGCTGCTGATTACCAGTAGGTTTGTGGCGATTATGACTTTATGCTTAGTCATGTTTAGTACCAGCTCGGTGCTGACCACAATTAAAGCCCTGCGTGATTGCGGAATTTCGCCGATTTTGGCTGACCTAATTTTTTTGTCTTATCGCTATCTATTTGAAATTGGACATCAGTTCAAAACAATGGAAATGGCGCTGCGGTTGCGCGGCTTTCAACCGCGCCACATCAACCAGAGAAATTTATCGGTTTTGGCTTCTCTGGCGGGGACTCTATTGGTGCGCAGTTATGAACAGTCAGAACAGGTGTATCAGGCGATGCGATTGCGCGGATACGGTGGGAATACGGGTAGGGGAGATTCGCGAATCTCCCCTACATACCCTGGTATTCTCGGTAGCACAAAATCATTTACGAGAGATTGGTTTAGTTTAGTTTTAATGATTTTGTGTCTGATTATTAGTGTGATTTTTATAGGAGTAGCAGTTTCGTGATAAATAATAACATAAATGCAGCCATTTTTGTCAGAAATTTATCTTTTTCTTACCCAGATAAACCCGATGTGTTGTGTGGGGTGAATTTCCAGGTTTCACCGGGAGAGCGGGTGGGAATTATTGGCCCGAATGGCGCCGGAAAAACTTCTTTGTTTATGTCAATTTGCGGGGTTTTGACTCCCAAAGTGGGGGAAATTATGCTGTTTGGCAAGCCGGTACAACCGGGGGAGTTTAGACCGGAAATTGGTTTGGTGTTTCAAAATCCTAATGACCAGTTATTTTGTGCTTCTGTGTGGGATGATGTGGCGTTTGGCCCACAAAATATGGGGTTTTCTCCGTTGGAGGTGGAACGGCGCGTACAGGAGGCGATCGCCGTTACGGGGTTGTTAGAATTGACTTTTAGACCGCCACATCATTTGTCTGGGGGGGAAAAGCGGATGGTGGCGATCGCGGGGGTTTTGGCGATGTCACCTTTGGCGGTGATTTATGATGAACCCAGTGCCAATCTAGACATTCGCGCACGGCGGCGGTTGATTCGTTTTTTGCAGTCATCCGAGCAGACGATGTTAATCTCTTCTCACGATTTAGAGTTGATTTTGGAAACGTGCGATCGAGTCATCCTCATGGACTGCGGTAAAATCATCGCTGACGGTCAACCCCAGGAAATTATGGGTAATGCTCAGCTCATGGAAAACCACGGTCTAGAAAAACCTCACTCCCTGACTCGCCATCAACATCACTATGATTCTGGGGATGATGGCGGTTTTTTGGCTAACTCAGCTTTGGCTTTTACCCAAAATTCGTCTAACTCTGCTAAGGTGTAATCTGTGAGGGGACGATCGGCATAGGCTTCTATTTTCGCCAGTCGCTTGATAAACTTGCGATTGGTATCCCCTAAAGCTGCATCTGGGTCGATATCGTACCAGCGAGCAAGCTGGACTAACATAAACAGCATATCTCCTAATTCCGCCTGTCTTTCCGCTGGCCCCTGATGTTGTACCGCCTCTTGGAATTCGCCGATTTCTTCTTGCAGTTTTTGCCAGATTCCCTCGATATCGTCCCACTCAAAACCAGCAGCGGCGGCTTTTTCAGAAATTTTCAGCGCCGCTTTCAGGGGGGGGAAGGTGCGATTATAGCGGCTAAGTTTAGCGCTGAGGAGGGGAGAACCTCCATTCCCTTTTTCCATATCTGATAAATCAGCCTGACCCAATTTTTCCGCTGCTTTGATTTCTTCCCAGTTTTGCCGGACTTCCTCCACACTGGCGACTTCCACATCACCAAAAACGTGCGGATGTCGCCGAATCATTTTGTCAGCGATACCGTTGGCAATTTCTGTCAGGGAGAATTGGCCAGTTTCGCTGGCAATTTGGGCTTGCAAGACGACTTGTAACAAAAGGTCGCCCAGTTCTTCGGCGATCGCCTCCCGGTTGCCCTCCCGGATGGCATCCACCACCTCATAAGCCTCCTCAATGATATAAGGAATCAACGTTTCTGGCGTTTGCGCCAAGTCCCAGGGGCAACCCCCAACAGGCGATCGTAATTGCGCCACCACCGCCATCAACCGCTCCACCGCCGTCAATGCTTCATTTGTCATTTGTTCTTTGTCCTTTGTCTTTTGTCCTTTGTCCCCTCTTTCCCAGGTTTGTAGTAGGGCTTTAGCCCTCTTTCCCCGGCTCGTAGTAGGGCTTTAGCCCTCTTTCCCCGGTTTGTAGTAGGGCTTTAGCCCTCTTTCCCCGGTTTGTAGTTGCGAACCTTTGTTTTTGGGGCTGAAGCCCTACTACGAACCTTTGTTTTTGGGGCTGAAGCCCTACTACGAGCTTGTTTTTGGGCTGAAGCCCTACTACGAACCTTTGTTTTGCGTTTCCAGCCAGAAACCACATAATCACTCACCGAGTGACTCAACGCTCCCAGTTCCAAACCCACAAATAGAGCAATACCATCTGGAAAAGAAACCAAGTTTCTCGCCAGCAAACCGGTTTCTGGTGTGGTGAGACTATGCCACTGTCCTGTCACTAGGCGGTAGGCAGTCCCCGCCAATACGCCAAACAAGATGCACCAAGCGGTTAAATACAGCACCCGCACCACAGTCCCAATTATAGGTCCGTGAGACAAAAAAGACCGATGGCGCAAGCACTTTTGATAGGGAAGCCACAACCACCGGAACCACCCCCACCGCTGGAACTGGCGGGAGTAGATATCCAGGTCCGGGCCAAACATCAAGCCGCCAAACAAAAAACCCGACGCCACCAGTAGGGTGTGCTGGCTGTTGCGGGTGATGGCAATAGTGGCGCCAGTGACTACCGGCAAGCTCCAGAGGGTAATGCGATCGTGCGTGCGGCCACTGGGCATAATGGATAAAAAAAATCAAAAAACACTTGACAAGACTACCCCTTGGCTGATACTCTTGAAAAGTTATCACTAATCAATTGTCCCCGATCACTTGTCAAAAGACAAATGACCAAGGACTTTTGACCAAAGACCAAGAACAAAAGGGCGATTAGCTCAGCGGTAGAGCGCCTGCCTTACAAGCAGGATGTCACTGGTTCAAGCCCAGTATCGCCCATATGAATAAAAAATTAATTGCTTTCATTCACACGAATGAGAGCAAACAAAATCCGAATGAAAACGAACAAAAATCGTAGTAGCACAGCTAAGCGAAGCGCGCCTGGTTAATTGCCCATAACAATTAACAATTACTTATATGAATAAAACATGATTCGTAGGGGCACGGCGTCATAAATATTCATCATCCAACCCAAATCTCGATAATGCCGTGCCCACCACAATTGATAATTGATAATTGATAATTGACAATTGACCATTACTTATATGAATAAAACATGATTTGTCGGGGCACGGCGTCATAAATATTCATCGTTTAACCCAAATCTCGATAATGCCGTGCCCATCCCAAGTACAATGGATAATTGATATAGTTATTTTAAATAATAATGAGACAAATCTTGTCCCGGATTTAGGGGTAAGGGTGCCGATGTAGGGGCGATTCGCGAATCGCCCCTACATAATTGGCTCAACCTTATTTGAAATGACTATAATTGTGAAACACTAATTATCAATTATCAATTATCAATTATCAATTATCAATTATCAATTATCAATTATAAAGGACAAACAACCAATGACTTTTGACCGCGAAACATTAGCACATAAAGAATGGCTGGGAATGCTCCAGCCAGTGGGTTTGATAGTTTCCTCCCTCGCTCTGACCAAACATCAAGCCGTGTTAGACCGCAGCGGCGTCATCGAGCTACAATCGAAATTGCAAGAAATAGTTTCCACCGCCGCCATTCCTGGTCAAATTGACCAAGGCATCGCCTACATTCCCGATTTTCCCACCTTTGCCCAAGAAATATTAAAATGGCAGCCAGAGGATTTAGTCGGAGCCGAAAATCAGCCGCCCATCCCAAAAGAATTAGAACTTTTTCTATCTGATTATCGCGAAACTCTCAAACCCACCTACGCCATACCACAGGTAGGGGCGATTCGCGAATCGTCCCTACAATCCTACCTGATGCTGATTCAGATTTTACCCACCGGGTTATTATTAGATAAAGTTGATGAAGCCAGCGAAAAAAATGCCGGATGGAATGCCAGCCCCCAAGCCAAATTTGAGCGGTTATTGCGGGAAACAGAAATTCCCATCGGTTTGCTCTGTAATGGTAAAGACATTCGATTAGTCTATGCGCCCCGGGGCGAATCTTCTGGCTATCTCACCTTTCCCGTCCAAGCTATGACCGAAGTGGCGGGGCGACCAATTCTCGCTGCTCTGGAAATGCTCCTGGGACAAGACCGCCTTTTTACCGTTCCCACAGACCACCGCCTCCCCAAAATCCTCAGCGATAGTCGCTCCTACCAAGCGGAAGTTTCCACCCAATTAGCTGGTCAAGTTCTTGATGCCTTGTGGGAGCTACTCACGGGATTTCAAGAAGCTGATACTAATGCACAGAAAAATCCCGTCCTGGAATTAGCCAAAACCGAACCCCAGCATATCTATGGTGGCTTAATTACCACTTTGATGCGGTTGGTATTCCTGCTCTACGCCGAAGACAGAGGTTTGATGCCCGATGACGGTATATATCACCGCTGTTATGCTGTATCTGCTCTCTATCAAAAACTGCGCCTAGACAATACCGACCACCCCAAAGAAATGGATTCTCGCCACGGAGCATGGGTGTCCCTGTTAAGTTTGTTTCGCCTGGTGTATGATGGCGGTGGCAGCTATGAAGCGTATCTCCCCGCCCGACATGGCCAACTATTTGACCCAGACGAATATCCCTTTTTAGAAGGGCGACCCCAAGGGAGTCATTATCGCGATGATGATGATTTCTATGCTCCCCGTATCCCCGATCGCACCATCTACCGCATCCTTGATAAACTGCTGATGCTAGATGGAGAACGCCTCTCCTATCGCGCCCTGGATGTAGAGCAAATTGGCTCCGTATATGAAGCCATTATGGGCTACGAGGTGAAAGTCGCCGAAGGAAAATCAATCGCCCTGACCCCAAATAATGTAGTAATCAATCTAGAAGCCCTCCTCGCCACCAAGCCGAAACAACGGGCTTCTCTGCTGAAAGAAGAAGCAGGATGCAATATTTCTGGCAAAAGTCGCACCGACTTGGAAGCTGCCAAGAATTCAGCCGATTTATTAACCGCTTTGGGCAGAAAAATCTCCCCTGTCACCCCTAATTCATTGCCCGCAGGGTCTCTGTTTTTACAACCGGGAGATGAGCGACGGCGTACCGGTTCCCACTACACCCCCCGGAAGCTGACCCAACCTATTGTAGAAACCACTTTGCGCCCCCAGTGGGAAAGATTGGGAGTTAAACCTACCCCAGAGCAGATTTTAGAGCTAAAAGTGTGCGATTTGGCGATGGGGTCAGCGGCGTTTTTAGTCGAAGCCTGTCGGCAATTAGCTGATAAACTTGTAGCAGCCTGGGAACACCACGGTTTACCCGCAGATTTGCCCAATGCGGTAGAGCCGTTGCTCTATGCAAGGCGACTCGTGGCCCAGCGGTGTCTCTACGGTGTGGATAAAAATCCTTTTGCGGTCAACCTGGCTAAACTGTCTTTATGGTTGGTGACTTTGGCGAAAGACCTGCCTTTTACCTTTGTTGACCACGCTCTGAAATGTGGTGATTCTTTGGTGGGTGTTACCAAAGCAGAAATCGATGATTTTAGTAAAGAAGACCTGCCCCTGCTTCGGCTTCTCAACACTCAGGTAGAGCAAGCAAAGAAATACCGGGCAGAAATTCAAGCGGTGGATACTTCTACTGATGAGGATGCGGAGCAAAAGCATAACCAATTATTGCAAGCAGAAGCCGAATTAGAGGCAGCGAAAGTGTTGGGGGATGTGCAGATTGCGGCGTTTTTTGGTGGGAGCAGCCAAAAGGAGCGGACAGCGAAAAAGTCGGAATATGGGCAACTGGTTCGCGATGCTAAAACTGCCCTTAGTGCAGACCCCCGCCTTATCGACATTCGCCAGTCTCTACGCTCTAAAGCCAACCCTATCACCCCGTTTAACTGGGAACTGGAATTCCCAGAGGTGTTTGATAGGGAAAATCCCGGTTTTGATGCTATCGTGGGAAATCCGCCGTTTGCGGGAAAAAATAACATTATTAACAGTAACCCTGAAGGTTATTTAGATTGGCTCAAAGAAATTCACCCCGAATCCCACGGAAATGCTGATTTAGTTGCCCATTTTTTCCGCCGCGCTTTTAAGAAAATTCGCAACAACGGGAGTTTGGGATTAATTGCCACCAATACCATTGCTCAGGGGGATACTCGCTCTAGTGGTTTGCGGTATATTTGTCATCATGGCGGCACGATTTACCATGCGGAAAAGCGCCTCAAATGGCCAGGAATGGCGGCGGTGGTGGTCAGTGTTATCAACATTTTTAAAGGGGAATATCAGGGCAAAATCACTCTTGATGGCCGAGAAACTGATTTGATTACTGCTTTTCTATTCCCTACAGGCGGGAACAATGACCCCAAACCTTTAGTAGCTAACCAGGATAAGAGTTTTATCGGCAGCTATGTATTAGGAATGGGTTTTACTTTTGATGACAGCAACCCAGAGGCAACACCAATTGCCGAAATGCACCGCTTGATTGCTAAAGATGCCCGCAATGCTGAACGTATTTTCCCCTACATCGGCGGCGAGGAGGTGAACAGCAGCCCCACCCACGCTCACCGTCGCTATGTGATTAATTTTGGCGAGATGAGCGAGGCGGAGGCGAGGGAATGGCCGGATTTGATGGCAATTGTGGAGGAAAAGGTTAAACCTCAAAGGGATGCGATTATTAAACGTGGCAAACAAATTCACGAATATGATTATTGGAAATTTTGGGATAAAAGAACAGAAACTTATGTAGCGATCGCGCAGTGCGATCGAGTGTTAGTCATTCCCTGTGGCGCAACTCCTCATCTAGCTTTTCCATTCTTACCAGCTAAGAGTATTTTTGCCAATACACTTGCTGTATTTGCCCTAGAGAAATACTCAGCCTTTGCTATCCTTCAATCCCGACCCCACGAAACTTGGGCACGCTTTTTTGGCTCATCAATGAAAGATGACCTGCGCTACACCCCCTCAGATTG